>Ga0164310_10000950_pt1 | contig 16045 bp, 8 predicted proteins | sample GuaBasSedimGuay1_FD_121795 | JGI IMG/M metagenome (GOLD analysis project Ga0164310, IMG submission 121795) | Subseafloor sediment microbial communities from Guaymas Basin, Gulf of California, Mexico - Guay1, Core 4569-9, 0-3 cm | ecosystem: Environmental > Aquatic > Marine > Hydrothermal vents >... | reverse complement strand
TTCTTCTTTTTTAGAATTTCCCAAAGATAATTAATGACTCGCTTAATGTGATCTCTGTCATGCTTGTTGTAATACCAAAAACCAAGATCGGGAAACTCTCTTGGTGCTATAACATTTGCCATTCTCTCATTAATTTCATTCTCTATACGAGGTAGATCTACTTTTGAATTTCCCCATGAGCGAGGAAGGTTCAAATCCATCACCTTATCTCGAAATTCTCTGAAATTTTCTTTCTCCAAATGTTTTCTCCTAACCTTTGAGCCTTTCATTTAGCTTAGTAATGCTAAGCAACTTCTAAGAATTACCATAAGTACCAGATTTGTAAATATTTTTGCTTTTTCTAGAAGGAAGGAGTAGAGTCATTAAAAAGTTGCGGTCTATCCCTAATTCCCTGCTTATCTTTGAAATGGACTTACCCGTTTCAAGCTCCTTTTTGAAAAGTTGATTTCATTTTTAACTTAATGTTACGTAACATAAGAATAAATTATGTAAAAGAAAATAGGAGGTTAAACATGCATGAAAAAGAAATTGAACTAAAAATACGTGAACTTTCTGAGGATTTGAAAAAAGAGGTTCTGGATTATATTGAATTTCTTCTAAAGAAGTATAAGAACAAAAGAGTTAAGGCAAAAAGGTTTAAATTTGACTGGGAAGGGGGGTTGTCAGAGCTACGAGAAAAATTCACTTCTGTTGAGTTGCAACACCGAGCTCTGAAGTGGCGATAATGTTTTTAGTAGACACAAATATATTTTTGGAAATTCCTTTAAGGCGGGAGAAGAAAGAAAATTGCAAAAAGTTTCTAGATAATAATATAAGAAATCTCAATATGACAGATTTCTCTTTGCATTCTATTGGTGTAATCTTATTCAGATATGGTAAAGAGAACATTTTCCATAGATTTATTGAAGATATCTTACCCAATATTAGGCTTCTTACATTGCCAATAGAATTGTACAAAGATGTTGTAAATGCTAGAAAAAGTTTGAATTTAGATTTTGATGATGCTTATCAATACAGCGTGGCTAAATATTATGGATTGAAAGTAGTTACGATGGATAAGGATTTTGAGAGGATAGAAGATGTGGAAGTTATATTTCTATAGGATAGAGATCATATCTTCTAATTTCTAATTCCATTTTGTCCTTCCAAAGTCTGATTATGTATGACAAGTTTGTAGATATATGAAGTTCTGCTTTGCCAAATTTGATAGCGCTTACCATTCTATGTCCCGTCTTTTCGCTTCTGTATCCTCTCTTTTTGCTTCATTTTCATAACTCTTTGCAATTTTCCTCAATATTGCACTTGCTCTTGGAAATTGAATTGCCCATTTATCTGCATACTCTTGATATTGTTTCGCTAGTGCCCGTTCCTGCGCTCCACCTTCAAAAGGAGATTTAGTAATAACCCCTCTCTTATTATACACCACCTCACCAATGAACCCGTTATCCAATTCTTTACTTTTTACTTCTTCAAGTATTTTACATACTTCTTCTGGAGGCCAATTGCCATTTTTATCTGGCAATGCATATGCTAACACTTGACCTATATGATTATCACAAACTTCTATTCTATCTAATTTCTTACAGAGTTCTCTTGCTTTATTAACCCATGATTTCAATTTTTGGTAATCTATTTTCCCACTATTATCACTCCCAGGCACAGTTTTCCAAGTATGAAGTAATTTCCAAGCAAATTGTGCTCGCTGTTCTTTCAATTCTTGTGGTAAATCTTCTTTGTCACTATCTTCTCTTTTTGCTTCATAAACCCACTTAATTACTTCAGCAAAAAATTCAGGATTCTTCGATAATTCTTGGTGCAGCATTTTAGGCGGCCTTTTACTACCCCCACTTGCAAGAATAGGTAAATATAACCACTCTAATTTTGCAATTTCATCTTCTTTTACTACTTCGGATTGATCAATAGCTTTAAACAATTCTTCAATATCCCAATGAGCGACAATATGGAAATCATCAATACTTTTTCCCAAAGCACCTTTTGCAAGCAGTTTAACTATTAGTTTTGGAGGAAGTTCTCTCGCAAACATAGCAGCGGTATTTAAAGCGGTAAAATATCTTTTTGCATCTATTAGCTTTTCTAGCGCATACACTTTATCCTCTACTGGTAAGTCGGAAAGTCTTACTTGAACTTTCTCCCAGTATTCTTTTTGTACTTGTGGATCAAATTTTTCTAACAAATTCCAAACCTTTCGATTCTGTGGTAATGCAAGAAAAAGGTTAACTACTTTCTCGAATGGCCATCGTTGCGATAATGCCATATTTACGAGTTTCTCAATCCAGACTTCTCCATTTTTAAATGACTTTACCCATATATAACCTTGGATAAAAGTAACTTTCTTCTTGTCTTCAGAATTAAGTAATGAGAATAAAATTTCTTCTTCATCACTCATCAAAGGTAATTCTGCAGTTGTAATGCCCACAATCTGCGGATTTTTGGTTTGAACAGCAAATTTAATTAAACCATCAATACCTAAGTCAACTTTAATAGATTGAATTGCCTCAATTCTTCGTTGTGTAACGATTAGTTTAAATTCTTTGTAATCCTCTTCTTTTCCTTCTGGGAGTTTTGGCCAATAATCATCAAAAAGCCATTGAAAACGCTTTGTTTTGTCATCAGGTTCAAGTTTGTTGTAAATTAACTCTATTTGATTTAATTCTTCTTCCGGAAGTGACCATTCAGCATCAGGAAAAGAACGGTGATTAGATAATATCTCTCTGAGTTTGTCCCATAACTCAATTCGACCATTTTCAATGAAATTAACAGACATTGATAATTTCTTAAAAACCTTTTCCCTTTCCTGTGGTGGCAAATCTGAGAGATATTCCATAACTTTTGCCCATTTTTGGCCATCTTTGCCAACATTTACAAGTATTTTATCTATTATTGCCCTTGTACTTTCTATATATTCCCTAATTGTAACTTTTTTACTTGTGTTTTCTGAAAACTGACGCCAACGTGGTTTATATGTAGGGAAACATGAATCGTGGCTTCGAGGCATCAAGCTAATTAACAAATCCCAACCGATTTCTGGTTCCCGCTCTATCAACATGTCTAAAATTTCTAATCTCTGTTTTAAAGTAGCAAAAGTATGGGGGAGCCATAAAAGGAAAATGCTGCGTAAACTATTGATAGGTCTATTAGCTAGTTTTCCACCTGGATCTAGTCTTGCAAGCTTTCCTAATATGAGAGTAACCCTCCCAAGCAAACTCGGATCCCATGCTAAGCCCTCCAATGCCCATAACAAACTTGGATGAGCACTATGGGAAGTTAAGATATCTTCGGTTTCAGAAAACATTCCCATGATCGGTGGTGTTTCTTGTGAAAGCGAGTCTTCAACAGCATCAAGAAATGACGATGGTGAAGCTTCAGCAACAAGAGGCAAGACGTCAAATAAGGAATACCAAAGTTTCCAATCAGCTTTATCCAATAATTCCCAAATTACACTATCTACCCAGACTTGTGGAGTACAAGAAAGATCCAAATCCATTCTATCGCCAAAAACACCTATTAAAATAAGTGTTTGAACAATTCCTTCTCTTAATGTCCTTGAGTATTTAGTCTCTTTTCCATAAACTGAAGCCATCCATCTTTTTTCTGGTTCAAGATCAAGTGAAGGTTCTGTTTCCTTAAGAACTTTAAGCGAGATTTCTTTTAATTTCTCAAAATCATCCCTTGTCAAAAAACGAGATAAAGCAAAGAAAGCATCTAGTGGAGATGTAAGGCGCCATATTTCACCTATTTTTAATACAGGCGAATCAGGCTGATAAAGCCATTTTCTCAATGATCTGATAAAATTATTATATGAAACTCTCGCGATTTCACTTATTATTTCCCTATCTCCTTGTTTGGACTCATCCCATTTTCCCACTAAGAGAGCTGGTAGAATCTCATCGACCTTGTCCGGCTTAGCCCATTCTGGCTGTTTTACGATGGGACTTAAACGTCTTCTTAAAACAGTAAGACTTCTTGCAGTGTCTTTTGAATATTTCTCAGCATCCTCTTTAGATATTCCCATATTTATCAAAGCAGACACGAATTTTTCTTGGTCAAGACAAGGTAACGTGATTTTATCTTTTGTAACAGTATTATCAGGACCTAACGGAATAAAAACGTGATGATTATGTTGAGAAGCTACAATTTCTATCTCCTCAAATTCAGGTAACAATAATAATCCGTTTTTGCAGGTAGTCGTTATATGCCTAAATGCTTCTTGGTCAGAAATAACAACACTTCTTGATAAAAAGTATTCTTTTTTGTTTTCCGGCAATGAAAGAATAACTGCTGATAAAAATGCTATAGCTTCATCTTTTGTAGGAGCTTGGACGGCTAAAAGTGAAGGATAAGAATTTAACCATTTTTTAATTTCCTCTACCTGTTCTTTTCTCCCTGCAAGAACAAGCTCTGGGACAAGTGGAGGATTCGTTACTTGACTCCACTCATCCCACCAATCCTCAAGCGATAAAACACCTTTTGGTGGATACTTTTCCATATGTTTTGCCAACCATGCCCCAACGGCAGGCGCCTGCTCAAGCCATTCTTCCAAATCTCTTGCATCGTAAACTTTTACATCTTTCCAAAACTTTTCTTTTTTCTTTTCTTGAATCCACTTGTCTTTTTCACGCCATATTCTCGTGGTAACAAAAATAAATGTTGTCTCGGATGGATTAAAACCAAGTAGATTTTGTTTTCTCTTTTGATAATCTTCCTCTGCCTTTTTTCTATAGTTTTTATTTGTTCCAATTTCCCATACTGATAAACCTTTTGGTATGTATTCTGTTTCTTCATTAGATGCTACTCTACCATCCCACCCGGGATAAACTATGCTATCTCCTGCAGGAAAAGATATATAGTTGATTTTACTTATTGTAGCTCGAATTAATCGGCGAATAACAAGAGGTAAGTATTCCTGACAATCTCGCCTTAACGCCCAGTTTTTTAGATCTGTAGCATTAATCCATCTCATGTTTTAACACTCCTTATATTCCAGAAGTGACATACATTACATAAATATTTTAACTCTTTTACTTGCATTTTACTATATTTTAGAAATTTATTTCTTCCTGCTTCACCTTCTTAAAAAAACAATCTCCTCGCAATATAAATTTGCTGCACTGCAAAATCGCTAAAAAATTTTCTCCTGATATTTTGATTTTTTTATCCTTCCTTTCTTCATATTTTCATCTCTTACGATGGCTCTTTGTGCGATTTTTTTGTTTATCTTTAGGTTGGTAAGTATTTACTACTTACAAATATTTTTCGCTTTGTTCCTTACAATATTCAATATTGCGAAATTCTAATTTAGGAAGATGGGTATTGGTAGTTTCTAATTTTACGCATAAATTTGGATACACTCATTTAGATAGGCAATTATAACTAAAACTTGGCAATTATAATCCAACAAATGTAGAGAAAATTAGATTTCTAAATAAGGAGTAGACTCCTTTCTACTGTTTTTCTTTTTATCACTTCCTTACTCAATTTCTCATACGTAACCTTTAACATTGCTTGGGCCAGAGTAAATATCTTTTTTCAATTCTCTCAAGCACTTTCCAGTTCATTGTTTTAAGGGGATTTTTGAATCTCAAAAATTTTGGACTTTCACTTATGTTGTAAACTATGTACAGCCAATATCTCTCACCCTCTTTTTCAGCTAGTTTAACTTCATCATGTGTTAACTCAGCATAAATCTCATTTTTCCAATGCCCTTTGACTTCTATAATTCTGATTTCACTTGTTGATGGGTTAACACTCTTTATATCATAATGCTCCTTCTCAGGAACAATTTCAGGTATTCTACCTTCAGATTTTTCTATTCTTATTACAAACTCTACAGCCTTCTCCTCGATTTCTTTCTTTAGGTCTTCAGGAATTTCCTGTTTTTGAGGTCTTACAAAATGAAGATATGCTATTGGGTCAAGAACAACAACATCAAGGTCTTTGGGTTTAATCCAAGTTTTATCTAAATTCCTTAAGTTGAAACTAGTTAGATTATTTATGTAATAGACAATCGGGTCTAATAATCTTATTATACATTTTTTGACATTCTCTGATATTTCTGCAATACTTGTAATAGACAATTCTATTTCGTTGCTATCTTCAACACCCAAACATCCTGATACAGCTTGAGAAACAAGCTTTAAAAGTTCAGTCCCCCTAAAAATTCTACCATTCTCGTCTATTCCAAGGAGTTCTCTGTATAATATAACATCTGTCCTTTTATCTATGATTCGAACTGGCAAAAGCACAACAACCCTTTCTGTATTACCATAAGCGACCAGATTTATCGCTTCAATTTCCTCTTTTTTGAAAAATCCATAGATATCACTTATAGTATCTAAAGTGGTGGGCATGCCCATACCTTTAATAACTCTAAAAGGTTGATCATGTACTTCAAACTCAAGAATACCTGAAGATGCTTTTATGACCTGTGTCATTGAATCAAAAAGCTCTGAAGGGGCTTTAAAACCTAACAATCCTATTGTATTCTCTACTTCCGTTCTTGTTTTTGGCTTGTAAAGAACATTTTTTGATGCTAGTTCTTTTTCCACTTCTTGTTTTGCTATTAGAATTGAAGCAATAAGTCTCTTTAAACCAGCTTTGTCTTCTCTGAGGTATGTTAGTATCGCCTTTGCTTCTGTTACTTTTAAAATCTTCTTTTTCCCCTTTTCTTCGACAACTACAGAAGGTGGAAACTTTGTAAACTCTCTAATATCCGCATAAAGAAGGATTTCTTGCCCAGTAACCGGTCTTGGAGAAAGTTTAGCCATTCTTAAGCTTAAAAGCTTCTGATACATTGAATTTAAGGCCGCAAGATCCGCTATATTTGCCATAAACAACGTATGTGCTTCAACTTCTTTTTTCTGCCCAAGTCTCCAAACTCGCCCTATTCTTTGCTCAAGCTTTACCAAACTCCATGGAACTTCATAATTAACTAAAATGTGAGCAACCTGAAGGTTTACACCTTCAGCAACCACATCTGTTGCTATCAGAATTCTAGCCTTCGGATCCCTTTCAAAAGCATTTCTAATCTTTCTAAAAAGATTCTTATCTCTTGTCTCTTCTGAACTTAATCTAAGTATACTTCCAGACCATTCTGGGTGCCGTTTTGCCAAGTTTTTAATTATATAATTGAGGGTGTCCTTATATTCTGTAAAGATTATGATCTTTGAAGCCTCTTTGATCATAGTATTTTCAAGTAAAGTTGTTAGAGCATTTAGCTTACTATCACCCTTTTCCATAATTGATTTCGCTATATCTCTTAGCTCTTCAATTTCTCTCCTATCTCTTTCGCTTAAAAGAGAAGAAGCCGCCTCTAGGAATCCGTTAAAAAGTTCATCAGGGTCTTTTTCATACTCGTAATCTTCATAACCCACATCAAGAAAACTTTCTACACTATCTACAAGTTCATTGGTAAGTTCTGGGGCAACTCTTCTAAGGAGTAGTCTTTCAAGAGTTGTTATTGCTGCATAAGGACTTGATGTAGCTCTTTTGAATATGAGAACCATTAAGAGTGGAATAATCCTTTCACTCATCAAATCTCTTTCGTAGGCAAACTCGTTAAGTTTGTTTCTTAGAAAATTAACAAGTTTTTCAATAAATTTAGTTTCGTCTTCTCTTACTTTAATAACTCCAGCATAAAAATTAGCTGGTGGAAATATCTCTTTTTCTTCATAGATTTTGTTTATATCTTCTTTAGTTCTTCTGAATAAAATAGAACCATGTGTTGCTTCGTAGAATTGTTTTCTGTCAAGTTCTTTCCAGCTCTCTATCAAATAGGGATCAAGGATCTGCAGTCTAGATATATAATCTCTTGGATCACCCCTGTGAGGCGTTGCAGATAAAAATAAAACATTTCTATTAGTTTTGGCTTCAACCATCATTTTCCCTATTTTCCAGAATCTTTCAGTTTTGTACCCAAGCTTATGTACCTCATCTATAATTACTAAATCCCAGGGAATATCTATAACTTCAGTTATTTTTTCCTCTTTCTTTAACAAATCCATAGAAGCGATATAGTATCCTTCTGGAAAAATCTGAAGCTTTATAAAATCGATCGTATTACTTTCTAGTTGCCAAATTCTTGACTCTGGAATTCCTACTCTTATAATCTCCTTTCGCCATTGCTCTACTAAAACTCTGGGAACTACAATTAAGACTCTTTTAACCCTATTTAATGTTTCCAAGTATTTGGCAATTACTAAGGCTGTTATGGTTTTTCCTAAGCCTATTTCATCACCGACAAGAGCTCTTATAGGATTTCTTGCACATAATCTTGCGATTGCTTCCCATTGATGTATGTAGGGCTGGATGTCGGTATTTAAATATGGTGCTATAAATGGATGATAGCTGAATTCTATAAGAATTTTACTCAGCAAACCTTCAACTGCTTTTTTTAACATAATAATCACACCAAACCAAAAAATAGTTTGAAAGCTTTAACAGTTTTTAGAAGAGGTCTATATTTTTCATGCCTCCACCATAGTTCTCTAAGCCTTGAAGCCCAATAATGTGCATCTAAATTGTTTAATTCAAAAACAAGTTTTCTCAACTCCTTGACTCTTATTCTATTCCTTAAACTTAATCTAACACATGCATAAATGAGTAATCTATTGTAAGTATCCAAATTGGGAATGAGGATTCTATTATTCTGGATTTGACAACCTATGTTCTTTGCTAGCCATGGAAGCTCAGGTATTTGTCTGGTCTTTAAATCCACAGAACTTTTTAGAGGATTATTTGGGGTAGATGTCCATATGAAAGTTAAAGTCTTTCCAATTCTTATGGAAAAAGACGTGAGCAGAGCTTTCGTTTCAATCAATGCTAACCCTTAATTTAAATTTTGCTTTTAGAGGAGAGAATACATTTATTTTTGAATTATCTAAAATTACTGGTTCGATAAATTTCACACTGCCACTAACAGAACTCTGTGCTGCTAAGGATGGCAAGGATCTCAATATGTCGGCAAATTTCTGAACGAACAGTCCAGCAATTTTTACATTCATCTTATATCCAGCAAAACTGATGCTGTCTCCGAAATTCATCCGAACGTCTGCGTCCGCATTCAGATTGAGTTTGGAAACCACGTCGAGCATAAGCCTAAGATTGGTTGAATCGTTTGTGGATATGCTTAATAGCTTTGCTCCAACATGTGTTAAATCGAGTTTTTCGACCTCTACTTCTTCTTCAAGACTTTTAACACTGATGAACAAATTCGCCTTTTTTATTATATCGTTGGAGGTTGCCTCGACTGCGTAAGTGTAATCTCCAGGATCAGACGGTGCGGTAAAACTCCAAATAGCATTGAATGATGGTTTTCCTTTAGTCAAGTTCAGACTTCCGTAATTAACCGCAAGTTTTACTTCTTCGCTGTATTCATCAATTGGCTTAACTTCTACACTAACTTCAACCATTTCACCTGGCATAACTTCAACTGAGCTTTGTGACAGCTTTAAGAAGAAGCCCTTCTCTATAACTTCCTCCTGTTTGATTATTTTTCCTTCTTTCAGAACCTTTTCCCAACCCTTTTGAAGAATTAAGTCTTCTAACCTTATCTTTTTGCCTGCAAGTCCTATTTCATACCAGACTATGTGAACTTTTTTCCCTACTCTGTGTTCACCGCTTTCTTTGAGAAGCTTATCCTTAAGGATGCTGGCTGCAAGCCTATATGGCAGTATTTCTGCCGTATCCTTCAGCTTTCTTGGAATTTTTATATCATCGACATCTTTCCAATAGAGTTGACCATCCATTTCAACACCTGTATCTAAACTTTCAACTCCCTCTAGAAGTGCTCTTTGTATCGCTCCTCTAGTCGTGAAAGGCGCAGCAGTTGTTGTATAAAACACATTCACTATGTCTCTAAATTCTATTCTTTTCCCACCATCTACTAAATCCCAATTTTGATTCCTCTTCAAAAAATCTACAAGATCTGCAAAGCTGAAATCTATCCTTAACTTTGGTCCAGTGCTTGGATCTTTTAGACCTGCCTCAGCTTGAGATATGATTGATGAAAGAGGCGTGGTGGTTATAAATTTTACATCATCACCTGTGCTGCTTCTTACCGGATATGCTACATTTGTTAGAACAGCAAGCAATTGTTGATTAAGCAAGCTTTCATTGTCCTGAATATACTTTTTTAGTTTTCTTTCTTGCAAGCTTCTAATCTCTTTATCTGAGTAATATTCACCTAAAGTTCCTTTTACCTCTTCTGCAGCCTTTATCTTTGCAGCATAAAGCAGAAGTAAATCAAAATTGGCTTGGGATGGATAAATTACGGCAACAGTATTTCTGAAGGTTCTTCTTCCCTCACCCTTCATCAGTATAATTTTCCTAACTTCTTCCTCATCTACTTCTGGTTTTATCAAAACAACAAGCTTTAGAAGCGGATTATCCTCAATGACTACTTCTCCCCACTCCCCGTAGCCAACAACTATTGCATCCTTTTCATTAAATACTTCTCCTCTTTCTTTTTCTCTTTTCCTAACTAATAATCCCTCAGCTTTCTCAGTTATAACATTATATAACTCCAAACCAGGAGCTATTAATTTCTCCCTTGCTTTTTTCTCTACATAATCAATTACTGATGGATAAGGTGTGAACCAATAGCGTTCACTCTCAGAAGTAAAATGTGGCAATCTGCTAAGCATCTCCTCTATAGTTGTTTTGATGTCTGAAGGATGCAAATCTTCATTGCCAAAGCTTTCTGGCTCATAAACCATCAAAGCTATTGTTTTTAAATCTGGAAAGACTTTAAGAGGCTCCTTAAATGTTTCGTAAGTGTAAGTTTTTAATAAAACAGAAGTTGCCATTTTTAAGGCTAAATTTGGCTTTGAGCATTCTGCAACAGAACCAAGTTTACCTTCTTCTGTAGCAATATCTTTACTTGCAACATCCCTAAATTCTTTTCTGCTATCTGTAAGAACTCTGTTTCTTATGTCTTTGTCTCTCAAATCAATATGCCAGGGCATTATAAAATCTGCATCTTCTTTACTTCTTAGCAATCTTCTAACTACTTTTCTTGTAATTCTTATTGCATCCCTTGTTTTCTGTAAGTCTTTGTTTCTTGTTACAAACTCCTGCAATACCTCAACATATTTCGGGTGGAAGGGATAAGTGTCTTTGACTGTGGCTATTCTCCCACCTTCTGGCAAAAATTCCCAGTCAGATTCAACACCAAAAAGTTCAGGATTTTCTCTATAGATTCTGTAAATTCTATCTCTTGCCTTATATGTCTCCTCTTCTGGCACTTTTTTGAAAATTCTTTTCTGTAAAACTCTAATAACATCATCAGGTGCTACTGGCGTAATTAGTCTTGTAGATTCTCTACTTAATACACTCAAAATTTTACTTGCGTAGCCTGTGAAGATTTCTTCCTCAATAAGCAATCTTTGTCCATCAACAATCCTATATTCAGCCTGAATAGATGCTACCAATTCAATGTTTGGTGTGCTTTCAACTGCTCTTGCAAGATAATCTAAAAAGAGGAGGACCTTTTCCCCATAATCCCTTAACTTTGATTTATGCATGTTGAAGACATAGTGGACTATTTCATCCATTAGAATTAAAATTGGTTCTTTTGTTTCTGAAAGAATGCTTTTGATTAGATCTGTTTCAGGAGCTGGAGCTTCTTCGCTATCAAGATGCCTTATCTTCGCATAAGCCCCCAGTCTATAAGCAAGCATCCCCCATATCGTCTTTATCGTAAAATCCTCTGTCTTATATGGCTCATCTGGATGTGGCACAAGGCTTGCTCTGCTTGCATCCATTACGATGATGAGTGGTTTTACTTCTGCAACTCTTGCAGCAAGCTTATCGCTCAAGATTCTTAACTTTTCAGGATTGCTGAAGGCATGATAGAGGGTTATGAGTGTGTGCGTTTTTCCACCACCAAAAAGAGATGTTAGAAGGAATATTCTGCCACTCTTACTTTTTAAAGAATCAGCAACATCCTCAATCAGCTCTTCCAATGATCTTGTTAAATAAGTTCGCTTGAAAAATTCTTCTGGGTTTGAATAGGTTGGATCCTCTATCTTAAGGATATAGCTCAGATCAGGAGCCGCTTTGTCATCAAGCCCTATATCGTAAATATCATCCCATACTTCTATGATACCCTTTTTTACGAGACTTTTAATCCCCATTTCCTTTAACACCTAATCTAAGCTGTACAGTAACTGGTTCTAAATGTTCTAAAATTTTTGCACAGAGTTTTTGTTCGTCATCCTTTTCAGGCAACACTCTTGCCATTATCTTAGCCATTGATAAAGCCTCTTCAACGTGAGCTGGATAATTCGTTTTTAACTCATCAAGTTTTTTCCTAAATTCCTTCTTTGAATAAACTATCGCAAGATATTCGATGAAATGCAATGCATCAACGACACACCTTATCTTCGGTTCAGCAGTTCCTACACCTCTTGCATCTAAAAGCTCTGCAAGCTTCGGTCTTTCTGCTAATGCCTCAACAAGCGTTAGAGTTTTTGCCTTTGCAACCCTTGCTCCTCCTTCTTTTTCACCACTCCTCAAAATTTTCAGGTTTAAAGCAGTGTTTAGGTCAAAGGAAGTGCCTATAGAGAATATCCTTGCATCTGTGCTCTCTAAAACCTTCTTCTTTGCTCCAGCCAATGTAGATTTGATTAAAACGTAAAACATAGCATCGGGACTTTTTATTCCGTCTTTTATTTCTGCCTTTCTCGCTAATGCTCTTGCCAAGCCAAGTAATGCGGCAGGATAGACATATTTATCAATAAGCTTTCTGACATCAATTTTGCCCATAACCCTGACATCTCTGTATCTCGTAGCAATGGCTAAGGCTGCTGCTAAGGAGCCTATAACAAGATCTCTACCAACAGCTCCTAAATCAATTAATTGCTTTGCTCTATTTGCTGATTCTTCAACCATTTGCTGATAAAGGTCAGAAGCGTCAATTGAACCTTCAGAGCCTTTACGCCAAACAACGAGTATGCTTGTGTCCATTGAAAGTTTACCCCTCTTAACAACACTCTGAGCAGATTCTGTTGTTAAGGGAAAAGCGTTAGTAACTCTTAACCCGGCAGCTTCCCAGCCAGCTTCAAGCAAGGCTTTCCACGCATCCGGATTTGTGTGAGCATAATATGTAACGAGCAAACCGTCATCCTTTAATCTGGAAGCCATTGTTACAAATGAGGCGTTTAATAAGCTTTGAAAATGTCTTACACCATCCTCTTTTTTGGCTTCACTGCCCAAACGAGGTGGGTTAAGACTTATTTCACTCAATGCGAACTTTTCCCATTGGGTTGAGATTTCAATGTAATCTTCACCAAATTTTTCGAAGAATGCTTCGGGAATAAAGCGTGGAACCAAATGATTGTCTTCAACATCACTCAAAGCCCTTTTCAGCCAGACGTAGTAGAAGTCGCTGAGTTCTGAGTAGGGGACATCATCGTAGTATGGTGGGTCTGTTACGATAAGGTCGAATTTGTCGTTGATTTTGCTGAGGATTGTGGCGTCATCGAGTGAAGTTTTTGCATCTTCCATAAGTTTTGCATTATTAAGATATTCAAGGCTTCTATTAGAATTGCCCAAAGACTTAATCCATGAACCAGTAATATTGCCGAAAGGGCTTACATCTTGCCAATTCCACATCATTGCTATTCCTCTCATCGATAAAGAGTGTCCTAAAATTAATGACTGATTCCATCCTGTCGCTATCGAGTTATAGTCAGCATATTTACACAATGCCATAGCCAAATAAGTCACCACAGCCTCAGCATATTTAAACGCCTCTTCCTGCGTTAATCCTTCTTCAATTTTCTTCTGCTCGATTAACTTGCCAGCCTTTCTGATTAGCTTAATGAGTTTAACGAGAGTTAGTAGCTGGCGCGGGTTGAAAAGTTGGTACCATTCCATGAACCCATACTTTACAACCCAAATACTCCGTACGTCATACTGAGGTATTGGCTCTCTTGGAATGTCAGGATCTCCATTCTCAATCAACCTCCTAACCTCTTCCTCAGCAACCTCCAATTTTTCCTGATCTTTCTCATCACATGGCTCAAACATCAAATTGCCATCTACAACCTTAACCTTAACAAGCAACCTTGGTTTCGCTGGCACTTCATCAAACCATTCAGGCAAAACAGTTTCACTAAACCTTGATTGATTGTAAAGCTCCAAAACATACTTAACATACCATTTTGCCCGATCTTTAACCTCTTTTGGCAAATCTTTCTTCTTTTCAGTGTAATGCTTTCCCATCTCAACGTCAATCTGCATTATAGGCTGATTGCAAAGCAAACATGTAGCAATCTCCCTTCTCGCCTCAACATTGCTCTCTGGCACTCTGAAAACTTTACCTTTCGTTTCAACTTTCAACCCATCAACCTTTGCATTTCTGACGACAACATCTCCAAGTTCTTCATTGAGATCCGTGATTTTTATCCTTACAGAATCATTTTCTGCCTCATACTCCATCCAAGCAAGCCTCTCATAGCCCTTATCACTTTTAACCCTCGCCAACCACCAGTTTCCTATTAGTGTAGTCCACTTCGCACAATTCGGGCATTTAATCTCCCAACTTCCGATGTAAACCGCATAATCATCGTAAAGCTTCTTTATCAGCTCATCCTGCCTCAACCTTTCAGTAATCCAGTTACCCCATTTTTCAACATCTTTAACTAAGTTTTCGCCATACTTCGGATACTCAAGAACAGCCTTCAAAAACACATAAGCTGAAGGAATGAGCTCAACCGCCGTGACATCTAAACCAAGTCTTAAAGCTTCAAGTGGGATAGAGCCAAAACCAGCGAAAGGGTCAAGAAGTTTCATACTTTCAAATTTATATCTTGGACTATTTCTATGGGCAGTCTTTTTTTTGCTCCTGCCAATTCCTATATCACCCAAAAAGTTTGTAGGGTTTGTATTATCTGGTAACAAACAACCTACAATTACAGCTCTTGCAGATATAAGCGGCTTTCTTGTCCACCAGAAAACCATTTCCCAGTGTGGTGCTCTTCCCGGTCCTTTCTCGACTGCTGAAGCATCACTGATTTGACTAAAAGGAAATTTGGTTGTTTCTATAAACTTCATCTTTTCCCCTTTTAATCTATCCTCCCATATTTAAGTTGCAAAGATTTTATTATGCTTTGAACAGTAAAAACCTTTTGCAAGTAGCTTTGCATTATCAAGGCATTCCCTTATCTCTTTCGCCAATACTCAATGATCTTCTTCTTTCCACCCATACATAACTACACCTTTTTTCAAGATTTGCCTAAAATTTCTTAATTGTCAATGGCACTTGAGAAAGAAAATGCAAGACTCAAAAGACTTTTGGCTGAAAAAGAATTAGAAATACAAACACTAACGGAACTTATTAAAAAACTTCTAACCTAGAGAAAAAACGCATGTTAGCTAAAAGAATACACAGCATGAGTAAGCAGATTTCTTTTGAAGATATTCCTTTAAGTGTGATACTTAGGAGAGTAGAGGTCTTTAGACTAAATTTTCTAAAGATAAGATTTTACGGGAAGGAATAAGGCAATTAGCCATGATTTATAAGACTTATGGTTATAAAAAATTATTGTGTTTCTTAAAAGGGAGGGTTTTAAAATAAATTCCAAGGAAGGATATAAGATATTCAATGTAATAGATGTTTATTCTAGGAAGGCATTTAAGTCTGTGGTTGACTTTAGTTTCCCTGGCAAAGTGAGAGGAAAAATAGGGCATATCCTTCTAGAGCGAAATTATTGAAGGAAGAAAGCAGCGATAAAACAAATAAGACAATCATACTTATATATTAACTAAGGTACCCATATTAAACAGAAAACTAATTTTTTAATGGCCTATCAGGGCAAACTATAGAATATTTTGTTCCACTAATAGAAGGATAATGAGTACAATGGCAATAATTGTAAATATAACACCTCCAATTCTATAATATTTCTTTTGTTTGGGATCGTCAGTGCTTGGTTTAATGGTGATTGAGAGTGCTCCGAATAGAACTAACACTAATATTATCAACAATAATGAAAACCACCACCAGGGATATGGACCATGTGTT
>Ga0164310_10000949_pt1 | contig 16056 bp, 8 predicted proteins | sample GuaBasSedimGuay1_FD_121795 | JGI IMG/M metagenome (GOLD analysis project Ga0164310, IMG submission 121795) | Subseafloor sediment microbial communities from Guaymas Basin, Gulf of California, Mexico - Guay1, Core 4569-9, 0-3 cm | ecosystem: Environmental > Aquatic > Marine > Hydrothermal vents >... | reverse complement strand
CGATCCGGCCCGTTCGTGCAGGTCGTCCACATTTTGGGTAACGATGTGCACATCAAATTTTTCTTCCAGCCTGACCAGCGCTTTATGGCCTTCATTGGGTTCCACTTCAAACAATTGTTTCCTGCGGATGTTATAAAACCGCAACACCATTTCGGGATCCTTTTCCCATGCTTCGGGGGAGGCTACTTCTTCGATACGGTGGTTTTCCCAAAGCCCGTTGCTGTCGCGGAAAGTGCTGATACCACTTTCGGCACTGATACCGGCACCTGTCAGTACTACTAGTTTTTTCATAGGTTCTCCAGCTTGAATAATGTCAGATAAAGATACAAAAAAAGCGCCCCGGAAAGGGGCGCCATAAGCCTAAACAAGAATCGCAACCATTAATGAATTAGGCTAGCCTTAAAATAACTTCATCTTATCAAGTACTTTCATAACATCTTTCACTGCGGCAGCTGATGTTTTGAGCAACTTTTTCTCCTCTTCATTAAGTTGAACTTCAATAATTTCTTCCACACCATCTTTACCAAGTTTTACCGGAACACCCATATAGATATTCTTGAGCCCGTATTCTCCCTTTAAGCAGGCGCAGACCGGGATAATTCTCTTTTGATCATCCACGATTGCTTCCACCATTTGGGCTGCAGCGGCTCCCGGAGCATACCATGCTGATGTTCCCATCAGGTTTACCAGCTCGCCACCACCTTTTTTGGTGCGTTCTACAATTTTATTCAGTTCTTCTTCTCCCAATAATTCCGTAACGGGAATACCATTTACAGAGGTGTAACGAGGTAATGGAACCATCGTGTCTCCGTGTCCTCCCATTAACATGGCGTGTATATCAACAGGGGCCACATTCAGCGCATTTGCAAGAAAAGCACGATACCTTCCCGTATCCAGGGTTCCGGCCATACCAAAAACCTTGTTAGATGGTTTGTTGGACGCCTGATATGCAGCATAAGTCATTACGTCAAGCGGATTACTCACAACAATAATAATTGCATGAGGTGAATATTTAACCGCTTTTTCGGTTACTTCCTTAACAATACTCGCATTCGTTTTTATCAAGTCGTCACGCGACATTCCCGGTTTTCTTGGTATTCCGGAAGTAATAACAATAACGCCTGAGCCTTTTGTTTTTAAATAATCATTTGTAACTCCGGTAACCCGTGTGTTAAAGTGATTAATTGCAGCGGTTTGCCAGATATCAAGTGCTTTACCTTCGGCAATGCCTTCTTTAATATCCAACAAAACAACTTCTTGAGCCAAATCTTTATGAGCAATAACATTAGCACAGGTAGCACCCACATTACCGGCTCCGATAACCGTAATCTTTTCCATTTTCCAAACTCTTTTTTTAGGTTTTACTTTTTGTTTCACTACCACAAAATTAGTAATAATTACCCAATAAGTATCACCTTAACTTACTTTTATATATAGTTTTTTATATATCTAATTCCTGTTGTCTGGTTTTAGTTCAGTATTTGAAAAGCTGCATCCAGATAGGCGTACATATCCTTACGGTTCGGCCCGATCAATTCATCGCTGCGCTTATGCCCCAGCCTTACCACAACGGCATTTTTCCCGGGAATGGCAAACACGTACTGACCAAGTATTCCGCGCATATAAGGTATTTTATATCCTTTGTAGTTGGTGATCCACCACTGATAGCCGTAATAGTCAACATGCAAACCGTTGTCATCAGTAAGATAAGTAACGGGGGATACCGTTTCTGCCATGTATGTTTCCGATATCAATTGTTTATCACCCCATTTACCGTTATTCAGCATAAGCTGTCCCCACCGGGCAAAATCGCGGGCATTGGAATTGAAACAACAGTATGCTTTTTCCATCCCGTTTTCATGATCAAGGCACCACAAAGCATCATGACGAGCTCCCATATTTTTCCAGTATTTTTCGGAAGTATATTCGCTGATTGTTTTTCCGGTAGCTGCCTGAACGACCATGGCCAGCACTTCCGAATCAATACTTCGGTAGTAGTAACGACGGCCCGGTTCTTCTGTCATTTTCAGGTCGTTAACCAGTTTTCGCAGGTCGTTTGTGTAGTAAGCGGCAGTTGTCGGCGAGAAAAGGCTGGCATATGCTTCATCCCAGTCAAGGCCGGAACTCATTGTCAGCAGGTTTTTGATAGTTATCTGCTCTTTCCCGCCTTCTTTGAAAGATGGAAGAAAATCGGCCACTTTCTGATCAACACTTTTGATTGCTCCGTCATCAATTGCTGCCCCGATTAAGAGGCCCACAATGCTTTTGGCTGCGCTGAAAGAGTTGGAAAGTGAGCTGTCGCTGTACCCTTCCCAGTATTGCTCATAAAGGATTTTCTGATCCTGAATCACCAACAGGGCTACCGGATCATATGATTCAATTTTATCCATTGTCGCCTGGTTAATCATCATCGTATTATATGCTGAATCTTTCTCCCAGGGAATGTATGTACCCGCTTCCACCACCCGGTTGTGAAATATTTTATAATCCTCAATTCCAGGGTACTGATGAATTATTGCATGCTTAACATAGTAGGGCAAAGCTAAGTACACAATGATAACTAAAACGATAATGGCTAACAGGGTTTTTTTCAGTTTCGACATAAATCCAAATTTTATGAATCAGGTGCAATATAAACAAAAACAGCCCCAAAGGAAAACTTTGAGGCTGAAAACAAGGAATTAATCTTTGTTTATTTTTTATGTGCATCCATCACAGATACCATGATCATATTCACAATATCGTTCACCGCACTTCCCATTGTCAGTATCTGCACCGGTTTTTTCATTCCGTTAAGTACAGGCCCGATAACTTCGTAATCTGCCAGTTCTTTAATAATTTTATGCGTAATATTCGCCGAAGTAAGGTTCGGGAATATCAGGGTATTGGCCGGTTTTCCTTTCAGCTTTGAAAATGGGAAATTTTCTTTCATCAGATCAGCATTAAGGGCCGTGGATGCCTGCATCTCTCCATCGACGATAAGATCAGGATAATCGCGATGTAAAATCTCAATTACCTGTCGAAGCTTGTTTGTGAGCTCTCCCCGTACCGAACCGAAGTTTGAATAAGATAACAAAGCTACCCTCGGTTCAATTTTAAATCGTCTGACTTCTTCCACTGTTTGCAGGGTTATTTCTATCAATTCCTCAATTGACGGTTCTTTATTCACTGTACAATCGCTCAGGAAATAGGGACCTTCTTTTGAATTGACAATATACATTCCACTCACGACCTTCCACCCGCTTCGTCTTTCAATGATCTGCAATGAAGGTCTTATAGAGTCGGGGTAGTTACGCGTTAAACCTGTGAGAACGGCATCAGCATAGCCAGTTTCCACCAGCATAGGGCCAAAATAATTTCTATGTTGCATAACATCCAGCGCCGAAGTCAATGTTATACCGTTTCGTTGCTGTTTTTCAAACAGAATTTTAGCAAACTTCTGTCTTCTCCTTTTTTCTTCAGCACTTTTATTGTCGATAATCTCAACATTATTCAGTTCAAGTTCGTATTCATTAATGATACTTTTTATCACTTCTTTATCGCCCAGTAAAACCGGTATCGCTATTTTTTCGTTGATAACTATCTCGGCAGCTTTTAACATTTTATAATCCTGCGCATCTGTAAGCACGATGCGTTTCGGATTGCGTTTACAGGCTGCTTTCATCTGTCTCATTAATGGGTTGCTGAGGCCAAGTCGTTTTCTTAATTCTTCTCTGTAAGCACTCCAGCTGTCAATTGTTTTTTGGGCAACTCCCGAATCAATTGCTGCTTTTGCAACAGCCGGGGCAACAGTTTCAATCAAACGTGGATCGGTAGGCTTAGGAATAATATAGTCTCTTCCAAAATTAAGATTTGCTACTTTGAAAGCGATATTTACTTCTTCGGGAACGGGTTCTTTTGCCAGTTTGGCAAGTGCTTTTGATGCAGCCAGTTTCATTTCCTCATTAATCTCCGTTGCACGCACATCCAAAGCCCCGCGGAAAATGAACGGGAAACCCAGTACATTATTAATTTGGTTTGGATAATCGGAACGGCCAGTTGCCATAACGATATCATCCCTGATTTCCATAGCTACATCATAAGCTATTTCGGGAGTCGGATTTGCCAGTGCAAAAACAATTGGTTTTTTAGCCATTGAAAGCAACATATCCTTTTTCAGGATACCTCCAACAGAAAGACCCAAAAACACATCGGCACCTTTAATAGCTTCCTTAAGCGTATGCACCGGTTTATCTGTTACAAACTGTTTTTTGGTCTCGTTAAGATCCGTTCTGTCCTTATGCAGAACACCTCTGCTGTCAAGCATAATGATGTTCTCGCGTTTGGCACCCAAACGCATATACAATTGTGTACATGAAATAGAGGCCGCGCCGGCACCGTTGACAACAATTTTAATGTCTTCTATCTTTTTACCTACTATTTCAAGGGCATTCAGCAATCCGGCTGAAGTGATGATGGCCGTTCCATGCTGGTCATCATGCATGATAGGGATGTTCAACTCTTCTTTCAGACGCCTTTCTATCTCAAAACACTCAGGTGCTTTGATATCTTCCAGGTTAATCCCTCCAAAAGTTGGGGAAATAGCTTTTACTGTTTCTATAAATTTGTCAATATCCGTTTCGTCAACTTCAATATCAAACACATCTACGTCAGCAAATATTTTAAAGAGCAGTCCTTTACCTTCCATTACAGGCTTGCCTGCTTCGGCGCCAATATTTCCAAGACCGAGCACAGCCGTTCCGTTTGAAATAACTGCTACCAAATTTCCTTTGGCAGTATATTTATAAACATCTTCCGGTGTTTTCTCAATAGCCAGACAGGGGTCTGCTACTCCGGGTGTATAGGCTAATGACAGATCGCGCTGGGTTGAATAGGGTTTTGTGGGTACCACTTCTATTTTCCCCGGACGCCCCAGTGCATGATAATTAAACGCGTCCTTTCTGAATAATTTATCCATTGTTCTGGTAAATTTTAGGTTGAATAATAGCGCGAAGTTACTATATTAAACCTACTACATCGACAGATATCGAGCGCTAATTGTTAATTTATAAACAGTCTAAAATATAGGGTAATTATCACGAAAAAAAAACCGCTTTCCGATACCCGGAAAGCGGCATATTTATTAAAATATCTGTTTCGGATTTCCGAAAGTTGTTGTTAGTTGATCATCACTTTCTCTACCTGATGTTTCACACCATGATAGATTATCAGATAATACATTCCACTATTTAATCGATCAGTATTGATGTTTATCGTCTCATCTGATTTCTGTAACTGCTTTCTGTACACAATCTGCCCCATTTGATTGATCAGTTCAATGCGCGTATCCTGTGCTATGTCGCTGCCAAGCACTAAGCGGAATCTGCCATTATTAGGATTTGGTATTATCTGTACAGAAATTTCATCGTCTAAACTTTCTATACCTACGGTGCCAGTAACGTTTATCAGTAATTCGTCAGAAAAATCTCCAGTTCCGCACTCGTTCTTCACTGCAACACTCAAACCGGCTTCTCCTTCAAATTCCATATTCCAGAAAACCTGTACAGTTGTCGAAGTCCCAACCGTAAATCCAGCTTCTTCGGGCAACAAAACCCACTCGTAGAAACCGGCTCCTTCAACTTCTTCGGTTGTATATTCGGTAATCGATACTTCATTCAGGTTGACCGATGAAGGTCCATCCGGAATGACAGGGCTCACCGGTGGCGCATTGATTATGATTGTCATTGTATCGCTGGCAGGGTTACCGTCCACATCAACTAAACTCAGGCTGAGCATAACCACTCCGCTTTGAATGTCGTCTTCCGACAGTGTGTACTGTGGGTTCAGTATATTTATATCGCTAAAGGTACCTGTTCCGGATGTAGCCCAGGAAATAGTATCATAATTTGTGGCTATACCATCACATTGAAAATATTCAGCTCCTGAGCATGCTTCCTGATCAGGTCCTGCATATACAGATGTAGCCATTTCAACAGGTAATACAATGTAATCTACCCATGCACAATCGCTGCCGCCTGTTGCCGAATAGTCTTTTGCATAAACCCAGCGGAATGTATGTTCGCCTTCTGTAACCGGGAATTTTTCCAATGTCCAGTCATCGGTACCCGACCACGATCCAATTTTGTCACTATCAATATAAAACTCCAGAAAATCATAGTTTGGTTCCGAGGATACTTTTTTGAAGAAACTGACCGTATCGTCCGACATCACTTCATACGTTATATAAAACTCCGAAGTCTGTTCATCTCCAATTTCTCCTGACTTAACATCGCATATACCTTCAAACGGGTTACTTGCATTGATACGCCAGTCGGCATCCCCGTCAAAATGCCAGTTGAACTTACTGAAGTTTCCTGTTTCCCAGTCTTCCACCATCGTGCCGATTTTGGAATAATATATTCTGGACTTGGTGTAGCCTCCAGAGGTTAACTGGAACCACATTCCTCCGAATACCCCCTCAGGTGCCGTTTCACTTACCGTTACATTATAGCTGGCATATACCGGAACCTGTGGGTTAAGCATAGAGAAAATTGTATCTGCTGACAATATGGTAATAAACGGATTAAACGCCTGGAGAGATGCCATTACATCACCAATGGCTGTGTGACCTCCGTTTTTAGCTTCAATGATCATTGTGACTGTTTCACCCGGATCAAGTCTTCCGTTGCCATTACCGTCTGCGGCATCATCAATCGTCATCTCTCCCAGAATAAAATCAGGAGCATTGGCAGGTATGCTAAAATTACATAACCAGGTTGAGTCTTTGCTGTCTCTTAACAGCATATCAAATTCCATGTTCATCTGATCGGGAATATTATTGGCCAGGTGGATTAAGAATCCGTTTTCACGATCAACAGTTTGGTCAGCACCGACTGTTCCATATGATTCCGTATTGTCCAGTATAGTTACATACTCGTTGTTTACGCTTAATGTAGCCATAACATTGCTGGCATCCTCAGTTCCAACATTCTCAACAGTTACAGATAAAAACACATACTCGTTATATTCAGGTGAGTTGTTTCCATTCCCAAGCGAATCATCATTTATCTGGTAAGCGGAATAAACAATATATGAGCCATTAGCCGGCATTACATCAATTGTTGCTATATACGGCCTGAAGTTAAATGCTGTTACAACCAGATCAAGCGTAACAATATTCATAAGTTCATCAAATTCAATAGTTGCGGTACCATCTTCTATGAAAGCACTTCCAATCAGTTCTCCGTCTATACTCAATGCGGCCAAACCATCATCGGCATTACATGTTATGGTAAGGGACGAGGTACCCAAAAACAGTATTTCAGGATGGGTCACCGTTAAATCCACAGGTACAGCCGTACGCACCATAAGCGATGGGTCGCCGAAGATAGTCCATGTATCGGTCATCTCATCGCCCTGGCTACCGTAAGCATCATTCATTCCCATGCACCCATTCATTGTGAGGCCTCCGAATGTTCTTTTCACATTATTTTCATCAGCACCTATAAGCACATCGATCATTTCATCCTGACCCCTCATCGGAGGATTCCAACTCTGGTTAATCGTCGACATAATCGTGGCTACAGCACCTGTTGGCTCTCCGTCATTTTCAGCTCTCAACCAAGCCTCAGCAAAACATGTGCTATTAACAAAGTTGCCATTAACACAGGCTACCGAAATAATAAAAGGCAATTTCCCAGTATTTGTAAGCTGGTTTACATTTGAGTTTGAAAACCCTGAAGATCCCCAGGAAGTCGTACTTCCATGACCTGTATAATTAATAACGGTGGCTCCTTCGTTAACACCTACGGCTACATCAGAAGCGTTGGGATTCCCATCTTCGTCATTACCTCCCTGCGATCCGTCAAAATACTCATAGGCATAATCATACGTGAACGGTATCAGTTTGTTATCACCGATATTTCTGATGTGCTGGTAATCATACTCATTGTCATCACCGGGTCCCTGGTTAGATGCGACACCTATACAATGTGTGTACCAGTCAGTATCGTCAGCAATCGGATTTTTTTCGTAATCAATAGTTCGCTGTACCTGTGTTACCACCTGATCCTCAGTTTGCGCCGAAAAACGGCCTACAAACAAATCAGGATAGTGGTCGTTACCAACAACATAGGAGTAATCAACATCGGAATCGCCGCTGGAGTAACTGCTCGGTACCTGCTGGGCATCACCAACAAGCAAAACGAATGTCAGACCGTTCTCATCGTAGTAGTCAGAAATATATTGTTTGATGGCTGCTGAATTTCCAATATCAGCCACATCCACTATTTCAACGGGCATACCGGCCATTGTTTTCCATTCGATAAATGGTTCCATTTCATCCATGAAATCACCGTAACTGATAATAAGCATATTTCCGTGTTCATCAACAGGATCATACCTGTTTGATGCGTTGTAATTAAGGAACTGCCTCTGGTAAATTTTCCTGAATTCATCATTCACTTTTTCGGGAAATCCGGTTCTGTCAAGGACATTGATGTTAGAAGTTCCATCTTCAACCACTTCAATAGTTACTTCGTAATAAACACGCAGCACACCCGTAACCGGATTATATCTGAATGGTTGAAAATGTAGTGCCTGTCCGCGTACATCCCGAACAATATAAGGTTCGTTAATTACAGCAAGTTCAGCCGGGTAAAATACATCTTTGTTGTACTGGGCCCCAAAATTATATGGCACTGTTGACGGATCAATATCACGTGTCAGATTTCCTTTTGAGGGCGCTATCAGCACATCGGTAAATTCTACATATTTTGAAGATATTACACGCACCGTCATATGTGCTTTATCGGGTACAACAAGTGAAGTTGCGAATACCGGAAGATCAGGGGCGCTCTGTTCAAGAGAAGGAATACCATTTTCAAGCGATATACGCCAAGCGCTTCCCCGGTCGGTAGCAACCACATCTTTCCAGAATCCATTCAACGTAAACTGAACGGAAGAATATGTGATTTGTGAACTGATTAACGTAATATCAGCCCCGGCCGGTTGATCTGATGTAACAGATACCCAGTCCGATGCCTGCACATTCATAAAAGCGACTACAGTAATTACAACAATAAGTAATTTTTTCATGAGAACTATTTTAAATTTTGTTTTATAAGCATCTAATTAATAAGCACTTTCTTCACCTGACGTTTTTCTCCGTTGTTAAGAATCAGGTAATACATTCCGTTATTTATTCCTTCCAAATGGAAATTTAATACATTATCCGTCGTCTGCAATTGCTTCTCGTACACAAGCTGACCTTGAAGGTTAACCAGACACACGCTTGAATTTGGCTGAATATCACTTCCAATGATCAGTTGGAATCTTCCCTTGTTCGGATTTGGAATGATCTGTATCAAATCGTCAGTTTCCTGATTATAAATACCCACTGTACCGGTCACATCAATTACCAGCTCCTCTGAATAATCGCTCTCACCACATTCGTTTTCCACCGCTACACTTAAAACGGCTTCACCTTCAAACTCCATATTCCAGTATACCTGAACGGTATTTGATGTACCGGATGTAATCCCAGCCTCATCAGGCATCAGTAACCACATATATGAATGCGCACCTTCTACTTCTTCGGTGGTGTATTCACTCTCTGTTATTTCGTTCAAATCAACACTTTCTGGTCCTGATGGCAACATGGGCGGATCCAGTGGCGTAACAATGCTGATTGCCATTGTGTCGCTGGCAGGATAGCCATCAACGTCCACCAGGTTAAGACTTAAGAGTACCTGTCCGCTTTCTACATCATCTAACGACATCGTGTAAACAGGTGTCAGCGAATTTATGTCATCAAAAGTTCCGGTACCCGATGTTGCCCAATAAAGTGTTTCGTAATTTGTAGCTGAACCTTCGCATTGTAGCGAACCGGTTTCGGAGCAAACAGTTTGATCGACTCCCGAAAATACGGTAGTAGCCATCATCGTTGGCAGCATGATGTAATCAATCCATGCACAATCGCTGCCACCTGTTGCCGAATAGTCTTTTGCATAAACCCAGCGGAATGTATGTTCACCAGATGTTACTGTATATTTTTCCAATGTCCATCCGGCACCCGTTCCCGACCAGGAGCCTTTCTTGGTATTATCAATATAGAACTCAAGAAAATCATAGCTGGCTTCGGACGATACTTTTTTATAGAAACTTATCGTGTCATCTGCCATCACTTCGTAAGTAATATATATTTCTGATGTCTGGTTATCACCTATAGTTCCTGATTTGGCATCACAAATACCTTCAAACGGACTTTCGATGTTAATCCTCCAGTCAGCATCGCCGTCAAAATGCCAGTTGAATTTATCAAAGTTTCCTGTTTCCCAGTCTTCGAGCAACAAACCTATTTTGGCATAATAACTTCTTGCAGCACTGTAGCCACCCGAAGTAACATGATATCTCATTTCGCCAAATACTCCTTCAGGAGCCGACTCATCCACAGAAACATCGTAACGGGCATATACTGAATTTTGTGCATTAATGCCTGCGAAGACCGTATCGCCCGATAAAACTGTAATAAACGGATTGTATGCCTGGATTACAGCCAGCACATCCGTAATGGGTGCATGGCCTGTATTTTCTGTTTCAATGATCATGGTAGCTGTTTCACCCGGATCAAGTCGCCCGTTTCCGTTTCCGCTTTCTACATCATCAATTGTTATATCTTTCAGCATGAAAGCCGGCGCATTTGCCATAACTTTAAACTGGCCGGTCCATATTGAATCGTTGGCATCGGTCATTTCCAGATCGAAAACAATTTCCAGCTGATCCGGAATATCTTCGGTAAGGTGGATCAGAAATCCGTTCTCCTGCGTCACTGTCTCATCCACACCTATCGTACCATAGGATTCTGTGCCATCGAGAATTTCAACATGGGAATCACTCGTTGTCATGACAGCCGTTACCTCATTTGCCGGTTCTGTACCAAGATTTTTAATCGAGACCGATAAAAACACCATTTCGTCATAATCTGCCTGGTTATTTCCATTCCCCAGCGAGTCGTCATTTATCTCGTGCTGTGTATATAAACAATAGGCTCCTTCCGGAACAATAACAAGAACATCTTCAAAATATGGCTGGAAATTCTGAGCGGTTATAACCAATTCAACAGTTCCGGGAGTTGACAGCGCATCAAATTCCAGTGTTGCATCTCCATTTTGATCTGCCAAAGCAACAGCGATATTCTCTCCGTCATCGTTTAAGGCAATATAAGCATAAGGTTCTGCCGACACCTCAAATTCTGTGGCCCCTACCATAAGAACAGCTGTATGCTCAACTTCCATTTCATCCGGTACGCCAAAATAGATCATCAGCGAAGGATCGCCCATCAGGTTATAAATATCCCAGTAATAGGTTTGCTGGCCCGAACCGCTTTCAGATACCGCCAGGTTTCCGGCATAAAGAACCTGATCCATCGTTGTACACCATTCGTCAAATGCTTCACCATGGTCATGGAACGCACGGTCGTAGTTACCCAGACCTGTTTCTTCGTATGGCGGCGGGTCTTCACTTATCGTACCATAACCAACGCCAAAATAATAATCCTCATCCCAATATGTACTGTTGGAACCACCAATGTAACCAATGGCTCCTTTATTTTCTGCCCTGACAACTTCTTCGGCATAACAACTGCCCGCAAATTCGCTTGTCGAACAGCAGTTTCCGATTAGCAAACCATACTTATCCTGATTTTGTAAATTCGGAATATCACTTATAGTAAAAGAAGGATCGGCCCAACCGTTAGGCGAACCATGCGCCGTGTAATTGGCAAAAGCAACACCGTTGCTAATATCCTGCCGAATCTGTGCAGAACTACCTCCGGATTCAGGATACAGATATGTGTGCGATAAAATATCGTGATCTTCGTTAAAATAATTAATGGTTCCGTAATTGATCTGACCGTTACCCCAGTCGTGGCCATGACCACTGTCGGCACCGGCAATCATAACCACTTCTTCGAGGAAGGAAGGATCGGGCATGGTAAATTGCTCGTACTGTAACGTTTTATCGATGTAAGGCTGCAGTTGCGCTTCATTTTGGGCTGAGAACCGACCATAGAATACCTCAGGGAACAAGTCGCCTGAATACTCAAAATAGAGTCTGTCGGTTTCACCATTGCCATTTTCATAAGCAGGGATTTGGGCCACGTCGCCAACAAAAAGGGCAAATGAAGGTGCCGGATCTTCCGGTGTGCCGTTATCGTACAAGTCCTGCAAAAAAGCTTTTATTTCTTCTTTGGTTGTTCCGATTTCATCCGTGTAAGCTTCAACAACGATAAATCCTTTTCTTTTTTTCCACTCAATAAACGGTTGCAGCTGATCTTCAAACATAGGATCAGAAACGATCACATACTTAATGGGATATCTTGTAAAATTATCCCCTCTGTTTGCCGGAGCACTGTAATTCTCCAGCGAACTGAGGAGGCTGCTGAAATAAGGGGAATAATATTTTTCTTTCTGTGCCTGTGTCAATACCAGGTCTGCCCCTTCAAATACGATTTCAAATTCGAGGTTTTCATAAACCCGGATTGTATTTTTTACAGGGTTGTAAAATACAGGTGAGATATTTACTCTTGCTATCCTGGTTCCCCGCATAATACCCAGTACATCAACAGAAACCAATTCCTGTTTCATGTATGCATCCACTGTATATATCTCATTATTGCATACAAACTCCGGAGCATCACCGCATTTAGGAACGGAGTATTGCAAGGGCATGATCTGCTCTGAAATTCCGTAATCAGCCAGCTTATATTCGGTAACTTCATAATTGACAATGCGTACCGTGGGAACTGCTCCGTAAGGGATTTCGATCAGTCTCCTCCGGACAGGCATTTCCGGATTGCCATAAACTGTGCTTTTTGTATACGCAGGCACGACCAGTTTCACATAGTCTTTTCCTTCGAGGTTTATAAATTCTGAATTTATCAGGCCAACTTTGTTTAAGAGTGTCAGATGCAGATCACTTTTTGACAAAAGTTGCAACTCACTGCGGCTATCTTCGTTAGTTTTAATGGTTTTGGCAGCCTGCACCTGGCTTGCCGCGAAACTGAAAACTAAAAGAAGCAATGAAGTTTTTAATAGAAAAGTAAATTTTTTCATTTGGTTTTTTTTAAAATAAGATGCAAATATACTATTGATTTCGATTGATAATCACAATTTATAACATAAGGATCGAGAGGGTGCATTTCTATCGCTCATTAATGAACTACTCATTAACATATAAGAAACAGGAAAGGTGAAAAAGGTTGCTTAACAGGCACAACTTTATTTAACTATTTCTCATCTATTACTTCAGCCGGATTGTATGATACTTTTTGGAAAGATTCTTTACCGGGTACCATGTAGCCAGAACACCAATGCACATCACGGTTAAAAAGACATACAGAAAATCCATCCACTTCATGGCAACGGGGTATGCTTCAATGATAAAAGCACCCTCCTGCGATCCAAGTCTTACAATACCAAATTGCTGCTGAATATAGAGAATAGCAAACCCGATAAATAATCCTGCTGCTGCACTCAGCAAACTGATGAGCAAACCCTCAGACATAAATATCCGAAAAACCAGTTTTTTTGTGGCGCCCATACTTTTCAATACGGCAATATCTTTGAGTTTTTCGACAATGAGGATGGACAGCGAACCAATCATATTTATGGATGTCAGGATAAGTATAAATACGAGAATGAAAAAGATGGCCGTTTTTTCTGAAGTCAGTAGTTTGAACAGGGTTTCGTTTTGCTGAAAGCGGTTTTTTACGACAAAATCCTGTCCCAGCATCTTTTCCATATCCGACTGAATCTGATCATAATCCGCCCCGGGTCTCGCAAACACATCCACGCTGGTTACCTCGTCGGTATAATCGAGCAGTTTCCTGACAAACCGTATGGGCACGAGCACATACCGCTCATCAAACTCCTGCTGGACGGAAAAAACGCCTGCCGGATGAATTGCTTCCACATGAAAGGCATTGGTAATGTTAAAAGACGAGGGATTTCCCCTTTTAGGCACATACACGTTCAATAAGTCGGTAATACTCCGGATATTGACCCCGAGGTACCACGCCACACCTGCCCCGACAACAGCAAAATTAGCATCTCCCTGCTGCAATAAAAAAGTACCGTCCATCAGCATTGTGTCTATACCCGACAGGCTTGTATAGTTTTCTGAAACACCTTTTATTTTCGCTATGTACTGTTCTTCGCGGTATTTATACAACACGTCTTCTTCAAAGATACCGGCAACCCCTTTCACACCGTCCAGTTCCATGATCTTCTCTGCAGGAATACCGGAAAAGTGAAAAGTCTTGCCCTGCGCCGCCGTCACTTCAAAATCAGCATCAATAACGTTGTACATCGACTTGATAACACTTTCAAACCCGTTAAATACCGAGAGGACAATGATCAGTGCTGCCGTACCAATAGTCAGCCCGACAACGGTGATCAGCGAAATGATATTGATCAGGTTGTGCGACTTTTTAGATACAAGGTACCGTTTGGCTATAAAGAGCGAAAGCTGCATTCCGTCGGTTTTTAAACAAAAGTTATATATCGTTCGGCTATTTCCATGCTTTGGCGATCAATCCCGTGCCTGTTTTGTGTTTTTTACGCACATCCATATAATTCAGAAGCAGAACGAACGGAAATGTGATCAAATAATAAAACGGAAGCAGGATAAAAAACAGATATGATGCATTTAACATAACAATCGGGTATTTCATACTCAGCCGCCAGGCGATCTTTCCCGGTTTTCCGTATTGGTAATATACCTCTGTACGCGAAAATCCTGCTGTTTTCATTTTACCGATAATTTCCTCCACCCCGTAACCGTCACGTACATGTTCGTCGATAAACGAGTGTTCTCCTTCGCCTTCTTCATGGTCGTGGTGATGCACATCTGACCCTCCCTGATCGGAAGGTGTCGATATCAGTAAGAAACCACCTGTTTTCAGCGAGTCACAGAAATTTTTCAACACCTGCTCGTCTTCTTCAATGTGTTCCATCACGTCCACACACAACACAAAATCGTAGGTTTCCGCTTCGCTGAATTTCGTAAGATCTGCCACAGCAAAAGACACCTTGTTGTAGCCGATTTTTTGAAAAAAGCCGTTGCAGTCGTCAATCTGCTCCTTTTTCACATCCACCCCTTTGATGGTCCAGTTTTTAAATTTTGAAGCCATGTAATATTCGTACTGGCCAAAACCGGAACCGGCATCCAGCACCACTTTCGGGCCTTTATTATCTTTCACCCACTGCTTTATTGCCTTACGTATGTGCCACGAACGCAACAAAAGCACATCCAGTAAACGGTAAAACAGCTTACGCATAAACGGAGTGGTGTTGAACACCCTGCCCAGTTTTCTTTTTATCGGATCGTACTGCATTAATTTTTCTGTTTAATTAAGTGATTTGTGTAGCGATCATTCATCTTCGAGCAAGTGCTCAATGTTCTCAATATAATCCAGCGAATCATCATCATAAAAATGAAGTTCGGGAACCACACGCAGTTGGTGCCTGACTCTTGCCCCTAGTTTGCCCCGTATCTCTTTCGTATGTCTTTTAATATCGGTCAGCAAGGCGTTTTTATCCGTTGTGGCAAACAGGCTCAGATATACTTTGGCAATCGAAAGGTCAGGACTCACTTTCACTTTTGTCACTGTAACCAGTGCTCCCCTGGTAACGTGCTTCAGGTCAATCTGCATGATCTCGCCCAGATCTTTTTGCAGCAATTTCGACACCCGGTTTAATCTCATATTTTCCATACGGCAAATTTACATGAAAAGCGTTTCATTGACAAAGAGGTGAAAATTCTTCTGCGCCGTTATCTAAGTTCCATAGTTATAGAACACTGATGCCACGGATCAGACTGATTTGCACGGATTTTTATCTGCGGTTATCTGTTGTATCTGCGTCATCTGTGTTCTATTTTTTCCGGTCGTTGGTAAATATTTTTCTTATTATTGGAACACTGATGACACGGATCAGACTGATTTGCACGGATTTTTATCTGCGGTTATCTGTTGTATCTGCGTTATTTGTGTTCTATTTTTTCCGGTCGTTGGTAACT
>Ga0164310_10000947_pt1 | contig 16089 bp, 14 predicted proteins | sample GuaBasSedimGuay1_FD_121795 | JGI IMG/M metagenome (GOLD analysis project Ga0164310, IMG submission 121795) | Subseafloor sediment microbial communities from Guaymas Basin, Gulf of California, Mexico - Guay1, Core 4569-9, 0-3 cm | ecosystem: Environmental > Aquatic > Marine > Hydrothermal vents... | reverse complement strand
TTGCAGCAAGTGGTGTTTGGCTTTGCGGGTCCTGGTAATTGGTTTAGACGCAGCGACATGGAACATACTTTCCCCGCTAATTAATCAGGGACAGCTACCTTCACTCGAAACTCTTGTGGAAAAGGGTGTTTGGGGAGACCTGCAGAGTACACTTCCCTTTACAACCTCACCAGCTTGGAAATCCTATTCTACAGGAAAGAATCCCGGGAAGCTGGGTCTCTTTAGCTGGTGTAGATTCGATGCTAAAAATCTGAAGTTAAGGGTTATGGCTTCTGATCCTTTTGGGAGCAGGGAGATTTGGGACTACTTGGGGGAGTGGGGGCTAACCTCCGGGGTCATAAATCTTCCCCTTCTGTGTCCTCCAAAAAAGATTAAGGGCTTTGTTGTTTCCGGGTTTCCGATGTCTGATTCCTCCGACTACACTTACCCAAAGGGTTTGAAAAAAATCCTAATCGAAAAGTTTGACTATAGGATAAATCCGAGCGGCTACACTCTTGACCCCAAGTACCAGTTACCCAGAAAGGAGAGACTCGTTTCGGAGGTTGAGGAGCTAATCAAGAAGAGGTTTGAGGTAACAAGATATCTGCTTCGCGAATACTCGCCTGACTTTCTTCACACCACTATCTTCTACACCGACGCTATACAACACTTTTTCTGGAAAGAAATGGAAAACCGGGACGAAAAATTTGGAGACGTGATCGAAAGAATTTGGGGGATAATCGATGCAGAGATTGGAAAGCTGCTCAACCGGCTTGGAGAGGACACCAACATCTTTGTGATGTCCGACCACGGCTTCGTTGGCTTAAAAGCAACCTTCTCTCTCAACAGGTGGCTCTGGGAGAAAGGATACTTGGACATATCCCTCTTTAACATGGTGCTAACCAATCTCTGGCTGTACAACAGGAGAACCTCACAGGTAATCGAAAAGCTCGGACTAGACAGAATATTTAGGCGTCTGATGTCCCGAGAAAAACTGATAAGCCTCCAAGAGAAGATGCTCCCCAACGAGGTTTCAAGCCCCTACCTGGTAACGCAGGTGGACTGGGGCACTACAAAAGCCATAAACGTGGGCGAGTGCGGCGTATTCCTAAACCCGAAACTTGACCCGGATGAGTACGAGGCGGTAAGGACACGGCTAATCGAAGAAATAGAAAGGATAAGGAATCCAAAGACCGGCGAAAAACTAGTCGCGTCGGTCAAAAGGAGAGAGGAGCTGTATCACGGAGAACATCTAAACCTTGCGCCTGATCTGATTGTGGTGCCAAACGAGGGCTACAGAATATACGACAGTCTACTCAGAAGCTGCTGGGACTACTCGAAAGATGTCTGGTCAGCATATCACAAACTTCAGGGAATTTTCATAGCGTATGGCCCGGACATTAAAGAGGGAGGCAGGGTGGAGAACGCAAAAATCTACGACCTCGCTCCCACAATACTCCACATGTTTCAGGTACCAATCCCCAGGGATATGGATGGTAGGGTCCTAACCGAAATATTTAGGGAGGATTCCGAGATAGCGCGGAGGCAGATTTTGTATCACGACGCTGACGTTGAGAGAGCCATTGTGAGGAAAAAGATTACAATGCTAAGAAAGCTAAAGAAGATATAGCTTTCGGCAGGTTTTCCTTCGGCCTCCTTTGCCCAGGGTTCCTGTTTGAAATTTTCTAAAACCCGCTTTTTTCTGTTTTTTCTTCTTGATTGGAAGGATTTTCTAAGGGTAAAGCTTTTTAGCCTTAATTATATTTAATTAATTGGTGTTTAAGGTGCCTGAGAAGGAAAAGAAGTTCACAACGGTTTCCATACCCACACCCCTGTTCAAGAAAATCCAAGAGAGAATAAAAGACACGGGTTTCACCTCGGTTTCAAGCTACGTCACCTACGTGCTCCGCGAAATCGTGGCGGAGGAAGACGAAGAAGAAGGAGAACCCTTCAGCAAAGAGGACGAAGAGAGGGTGAAGGAGAGACTCAGAGCCCTAGGATACCTAGGCTAAACCGCTTTCCAGAAGAGAGAGGGTTAACAGATGCCAAAGCCTCACGGTGGAAGACTCGTAAACAGGGAAGTACCAGAGCACAAAAGAGAAAGGTTCCTGGAGCAGGCAGGCGAGCTTCCAACACTAAACATCACCGAGGGACAAGCCAAGGACGCGGAGAACATCGCCAAGGGGGTGTTCAGCCCCCTAGAAGGCTTTCTCCTACAAGAAGACTACTCCAACGTTCTCGATGAGAAGAGGCTTTCCAACGACCTTCCTTGGACGCTACCAATAATCCTAGATGTGCACAATGACCTTAATGTAAGAATAGGAGACGCGATCACTCTCTCGTACAAGGATAGACCCCTGGCACTCATGCAGGTGGAGGAAGTATACAAGTACAACAAAAAGGAATTCGCCCAGAAGGTTTACGGAACCCTAGATGTGAGGCACCCCGGGGTCGCCAAGCTGAGGGATATGGGAGACCTTTTGGTGGGTGGGAAAATCACTCTAGTAAGGGAGATGGAAACCCCCTTCTCGAAATACAATCTGAGACCTGTGGAGACCCGAGTGCTGTTCAAGGAGAAGGGGTGGAGAACCGTTGTCGGGTTCCAGACGAGAAACGCTCCCCACCTCGGACACGAATACGTGCAAAAAACGGCTCTAACCTTCGTTGATGGAGTGTTCATCAACCCGGTTATCGGAAGGAAGAAGAGGGGCGACTTCAGGGACGAGGTCATACTTGAGGCCTACAACGTCCTGATAGAACACTATTACCTGAAAGACCGTGCGGTTATGAGCATCCTACCCTTTGAGATGAGGTACGCTGGACCCAGAGAAGCCGTGTTCCACGCGATTGTGAGGAAAAACTTCGGGTGCACCCACTTCATAGTGGGGAGAGACCACGCGGGGGTCGGTGACTTCTACCCCCCATACGCTGCTCAAGACATATTCGACGAGTTTCCCGACCTTGGAATAATTCCCCTGTTCTTCAAAACCTTCTACTACTGCAAAAAGTGCGGCGGAGTTGTAAACGAGAAGATCTGTCCCCACGGAGAAGAGCAGCACATAAAATTCAGCGGAACGAGGATACGTGAACTACTCAGGAGGGGGCAGCGCCCACCAAGGGAAATGATGCGCCCCGAAGTGGTTGACGTGATTCTACGTTCAGGAAATCCGTTCGTGGAGTAAAAATCAGATGATTCCAGAAGATTGTAAATCCGCGATTAGCCGGATCAAAAATTATAAGAAGGGTTTAATTCTCCACCACTGGGACACGGACGGCGTATCCTCGGCAGCGCTATTTCTAGAACACCTAAAGAAGGAAAAGAGACTGATTATCCGAAATTACACGCCAATCGTCGGAAACTACTGTCTGAAAAGCCGCGAGATAGAGGAAATAAGCTCACAGAAATACGATTTCATAATAGTTGTTGACATGAACCTTCCGAAAAACAATATAATAAAACTGAAAAACGATTCCAAGGCTGAACTCTTCTACTTTGACCACCACATCCAAGACAGAATAGAAGAAGTCCACCACTTCAACCCCCTAATCGGAGAAGAAAACGGAGAAAACTATCCCTCAGCATCGTGGCTCGTCAATGAGTGCTTAGGCAACCCGGTAAATCTCCCAGCTGTGCTCGGAGCCGTAGGAGACCACGAGGTCCGGCTCAAGAACAAGAAGAAAATCTACGCAACAATAGAGGAATTCGCTGAAAGATTAGGACTCACCTTCGACGACCTTCTCAGGATGGTTGAGCTAATAGACTCAAGCTACAAGGTCGGAGACAGAAGCGAGGTCCTCAGAGCACCCTTCGTGCTGCTCAAAAACAGTCCAAAGGAGATACTCGAACACCCAACATGGAACAAATATCTCGAAAAACTCCGAGAAGATGTAGAGAAGCAGATAAGTAAGCAACCGACACGCACAGAAGGTAGAATTCTCATCTGGGAGATAAACACTCCCTACAACACCACCTCCACCATAACGAGGCGCCTCGCCTGGAAAAACAACCAAAACATAGTGGTAGTTGTGAACCACGGATGGTTCCGGGACCGAGACCAAGTGTACATTAGAGCGGGAAACACCCCCTTCGATTCCAAGGAAATAATCGACTTCGCCAGGGGTTTGGGATACAGCGCTGGGGGTAAAAGAGAGGTGGTTGCGGCGGTTGTGCCAAAGAACGAAACAAAAAGGTTTCTAGAACTGGTGTTACCGAAGCTAAGAGGTGAGTAGATAGAAATGTCAAGAAAAGTGTTGATTATTGGATTGGACTGTGCTGCTCCCGAGCTGGTTTTCGAAAAGTTTCTGGATGAGCTACCCAACCTGAGGAAAATGCTCGGCCACGGAGTACACGGCAGACTGAAAACCTGCATCCCCCCGATAACCATTCCAGCCTGGATGGTCATGATGACGAGCAGAGACCCCGGAACACTCGGCCTGTACGGGTTCCGACACAAGAAAAGCTACTCCTACGACGTGTGGATAGCCAGCTCCAGGTCCATCAAACACAAGACAGTCTGGGACATCCTATCGGAGAGAGGCCTCAAATCCTGCGTGGTGAGTGTACCCCCAAGCTATCCCCCAAAACCGGTCAACGGGTGTATGGTATCCTGCTTCATAACCCCAGATGCCACCAAGGACTATACATACCCCAAAGAACTAAAAGGAGAACTGGAAGCAAGGTTCGGAGAGTATATATTCGACGTAGAATTCAGAACAGAGGACAGAGACAGGGTTCTCAAAGAGACGTACGAGATGACCCGGCAGCACTTCAACGTGATAAAGTATCTAATGCAGGAGAAGGAGTGGAGTCTCTTCGTTTTTGTCGAAATCGGCCTTGACCGGATACACCACGCGTTCTGGAAGTTTTTCGACAGAGAACACCCGAAGTATGTTCCCAACAACAGGTACGAAAACGTGGTCAAAGAGTACTACAAATACTTGGACCGAGAGATAGGTGACCTACTAAACCTAGTGGACGACGAAACAGTGGTGTTGGTGGTATCCGACCATGGAGCTAAGGGGATGAAGGGAGCCTTCTGCATAAACCAGTGGCTAATAAGGGAAGGCTACCTAACAATAAAGGGCAAACCCGAGAGGGGTGCAAGGCTGGAGGAATCCCAGATAGACTGGAGCAAAACAAAGGCGTGGGGATGGGGAGGCTACTACGCCAGAATATTCGTAAACGTTGAGGGAAGAGAGCCCCAGGGAATAGTTCCCCCCGAAGACTACGAAAAAACACTAGACGAACTAACGGAAAAACTTAAACAGATACACGGACCCAACGGGGAAAAATTCGACAACAGGATTTATAGGCCGGAGGAAATCTACGACGAGCTCAACGGGGACTCCCCCGACCTGATAGTCTACCTGGACAATCTGAGCTGGAGGTCTGCGGGAACCATAGGATACGACACCCTGTACCTCTCGGAAAACGACACAGGACCCGACGACGCTGTGCACTCAGAGTACGGAGTGTTCATCCTCTACGACCCCAAAAGCGAAACCGGCACGGAGCTCCAAAACCTTAGCATCTTCGACGTAGCTCCCACGGTTCTAAGCATCCTAGACGTGCCGGTTCCAGAAGAGATGAAGGGGAAAACCATAACCTGGTGATCAAGGTGAGGGAAGGCTTCGGGGTTTGGCTAACCGGACTACCCGCATCGGGAAAAACCACCATAGCACGAACCCTAGAAAAAGCCTTGAGGAGGAGGGGTTTACGTGTGGAGGTTCTCGACGGGGACGAGGTGAGAAGAAACCTGAGCCCCGACCTGGGGTTCACGAGGAAGGACAGGGAAACCCACGCAAGGAGGGTAGCCTACGTGGCCAAGCTCCTCGTGAGAAACGGGGTAGCGGTGATCGTGGGCCTAATCTCCCCGTACAGGAACTTCAGGGAGCACGCGAGAAAACAGATAGGAAACTTCGTCGAGGTCTGGGTAAGGTGCCCCCTAGAAGAATGCATAAGAAGAGACCCAAAGGGCCTCTACGAGAAGGCGATGAGGGGTGAAATAAACGACCTTACCGGAATCCAAGATCCCTACGAGGAACCACTAAACCCGGAGGTAACGGTAGACACATCCAAGGAGAGCGTGGAAGAAAGCGTGAACAAGATAATCAAAAAGCTGGAAAACCTGGGATATCTTCCTTCCACCTAAGACAGCTGAAAGATTCGCCTGACCGAAACTGACTCTTCGCGGTTACTAGTTGAGCAGCGCCGGGTTAAAAGCATTCCCGCCTCCGGAACGGTGATGTGGAAATATTTGGTTTCGCTTCTCTCATAGGGCTTTAGATCGGGAGAGGAAGCTGTGTGAGAGTCTCTTTCTGAGGGGAACCAGATTATTCTGGCGCTTCCTGCCGGAATTTGAGGTAGTTTTATATGTAATTATATTTAATTAAGATATAATTATATTTAATTACAAACCTGTCCGGCTCATTGCCAGAACCGAAAAACGGGCGGAGAAACACGATGGCGAAGGAAAAACCATGAGCGAAAGTCTTCCAGAGTTGAGGGGTTTCGCAAACCACATCCCCGTTCAGCGAATTCCCGGATTGGTTTCAGCAAGCCGGACCGGTAAATTACACTCTTGCCCAACGACTGGTACGTTTGAAGCGGAACAGACGGAAGGAAGTCACACGGATGGTTGAGTATACAGTCTACGCCTTGATTATCTTGTTCGTTATAGCTCTTCTGGGGGAGATTATAGATTCAGGCCTAGGCATGATGTACGGGACACTCCTCAGTCCCATTCTCATCGCCGCAGGTTTCAGTCCATCAGCGGTTATTCCCTCCATTCTGATATCACAAGCGATGGGCGGATTAACGGGAACCATATTCCACCACAGGTACAAAAACGCCGATTTCACACTGAAATCCCCACACCTCAAAGTGGTTCTGGCCCTAGTCTTACCCGGATTGGTAGCCGTGTTATTCGGAGTCTTAGTAGCTGTTAATATTCCGAGCTGGGTTATGAAGAGCTACATAGGCATTCTAGTTATCGCCATGGGCTTTCTGTGCGTTTTCCCGCTTGAGTACACCTTCAGATGGTGGAAGATGTACCTAGTGGGGATTGTTTCGGCGTTCAACAAGGCTCTCAGCGGAGGCGGATTCGGCCCACTCGCGTCAACGGGAAAGATACTCGGAGGCTTAGACCCAAAGGTTTCTGTTGCCACCACAACCTGCGCGGAGGTGCCGATATGCTTGACTGGTTTCATAACATGGTACCTAGTGGAGGGCACGCCCACCGCTTGGTGGTTCCCAGCGGTACTGTGTGCGGGGGCAACGGTTGGTGCGGTAATCGGGCCATACGCCACGGCGAGAATCGACACAAAGTTGCTGAAAATCGTCGTAGGTGTCCTAGCAATCATCTCCGGAGTGTACCTTTGCTACACGGTTCTTCAGGGGTTCAATGAAACCCTTTCGAATATGGCGTACTCATTCATCTTCGGGCAGTTGGGTATAGATTACTATCCTACCGTTTGGGACTGGATTTCAGAAGAGCTGACGAAGATCATTGGTGGTTGGTTTGGACTCTAGGCGGGTGAAAATCTCACTAGTCGCGATACTGATCGCCGGAGCAGTATTCGTCTACCACACATACACGATAGCCTCGACTACTAACACGCTGAAAGCCCTGAAAACCGTTTCTAGCTGGAACCCCCTCAACGATGTCATAAAAGAGATAGTGGACACAATAATGAATATACTACGCAGGTCCCTCGGGGTGGTGTGAAGACGAAAACAAAAGCAGACACCTTGCATCAACGAAAAATAGTACACCACACACCTCTTCACGAATCTGGAGGGAGGAGTGTGAACCATCCTCCCCTACGTAAGAGGCCTCTGCTTCAACGACCGCGCTCGATCTCCCCACACCTCAAGCCGTAAAACCCCTCATGGGTCTTCCACAAGATTCAACGAGAACGAACAAACTCCCTTGCTTCCAGACTCTCTGATAAGGTTAGCGATTTGAACAGCTTTCTGATGATACCTTTCCCCTTCCCTCTTAATTGAGGCGATGGGTACCCCCTGTCGAGTGCAATGTTCAATATTTTCTACGCTCCCTTCGAACAGCTTCCGCAGCAGTTACCCCTCTATCGAAATACGGCTCAAGCTCTTCCGCCAGATCGCCCAGGCCTTTTGGTTTAATCCACGGAGGCACGTTGAATCGTAGACTCCTGGGGGGTTTAAGAAAGAAAACGTTCAACCTACCCTTCCTCACGTAGTCGGCTTTCCCGCTCTCGACCAATCGGTGAAGTTTACCATCTGCCGTGGCCCATGAAACTCCTAACCTTTTGGCAATTTCATCAGGAGTTTTTGGGCCCTCGGAGAGAATTTCTATGATCCGTTTCATCACAGTATCCATATTACCACCAATATTGACATTCTCCACGACTAAAGTCGGGAGGTTCTGGGTTTGTCAGCTTATGCTTCATTCTACCCAGTTCGGACTGTGTCAAAGCAACCCTACCTTTGACATATAGAGACATTTATGTGATAGAAACGTATGATTTTCCACTAAGATAAAGATTATTAACAAAAGCTGCGAAATCATTAATAACTAGTTAAGTTTAGAATCTCTAAGACTACGTTCGGACCCTGTAACTACGGGTAGACAACGAGATAGTACCTCATCCGTTTTCCTTGAAATTATCCGGCGGAAACCTTAAAAATATAGAGTAGAGTAAAGGTGTGCGAGTGAGTTGAGAGCGTTAATACCTGCCGCAGGGCGTGGAACACGCCTCAGGCCCCAGACGAACACGAAGCCCAAGTCCCTTCTCCGCGTGGCGGACAAACCTATCATCGGGCACATCCTAGACAATCTGAAAACAACTCGAATTAAAGAGGTCATAGTGATCCTGGGATACATGAAGGAGCAGATAGAGGAGTACCTCGAGGAAAACTATTCAAACCGCTTCGATTTCATCTTCGTTGAGCAGGAGCCCCGCCTCGGACTCGGACACGCGGTCTACGTCGCGAAAGAACAGGCGATAGACCAGCCACTAATGATCCTCCTGGGAGACATGATATTCCTACAAACCTACAGGGAAATGCTCCAAAAACACAGGAAAAACGGAGGGTGCGCAGCCTCCATAGGAGTAAAGGAGGTCGACCAGCCCCAGCACTACGGAAACGTGGAGATAACAAACGGCAACATCACCAGGCTCGTCGAAAAGCCGGCCACACCCCTGTCAAACCTCGCGATAGCCGGAGTCTACATAGTGAACGACACACCCCTACTCTACAGGGCGCTGGAGCAGATAATCGAAAACGATATCCAGACGGGGGAAGAGTACCAGCTGACAGACGCCCTACAGAGAATGATAGACTGGAGAGCCAGCCTAAAAACCTTCAGAGTCGAAAAATGGTACGACTGCGGGAGAAAAAACACCCTGCTCGAAGCAAACCGAATCCTACTCCAGGAAAAACACAACAACCACACAAAACTAACACACAGCCAACCAACAAACACCATAATAATCCCACCAGTAGCAATAGCCGAAGAATGCCAAATCGAAAACTCCGTAATAGGACCACACGTCTCCGTTGCCGAAGGCGTAAAGATAAAAAACTCAATAATAAAAAACACAATAATCGGCTCACACGCCCAGATAGAAAACACAAACCTGACAAACACCCTAATAGGAGACGAAGCAATCGTCAAAGGAACCCTACTAGAACTGAACGTGGGCGACCACGCGTCAATACACCTAACCTACTAGACGGAGCTGAATGTGGGCGTTTTTAACCCTTGAGTAAACCAATCAAAGCCGTTCTTTCAGACTACCTGTGAGGGACTGTCAAACCTCTAAAGTTTTCTAATCTGCTGGGCGATTTTTTGGTATAGAATTTCTAGGTCCTTTAAATCGTAGCAGAAAACGTTTTTCTCCTCAACTCTTCTTCTAAAGCTCTTAGCAAAAAGTGCGTAGCACTCTCTCCTCTTTTCAAAGTTCAGTTTTACGCCGTTTGTCCGGCTTCTCAGTCCTTCCAGTATCTCCTCAGCGTTGACATTATCCCGCCACTTGCATTCGCCGAAAAGTACTTCCCCCCTGTCCTTGTTCATAGCCACTAAGTCAATCTCTTTGTCCCTGTGCCACCACTTGCCAACCGTTTGAAACCTGAAAATCCTGTGGAAAACATCGTCTCGAATCAGGATTTCGAACCGCTTCCCGAAATGCGGTGATAAGCTGCCCTCTTTCAGAGACACGGTTTCCCTTTCTATGCTCTCTCTGTTTTTGAAAACAAAGTTGAACCAGAAATCCAGTGAAGAATCACTTATCAAGTATATTCCCCTCCTCGGTTCTCCAATCGGGGCTATTCTCCTAACGAGTCCAAGTCGCATAAGGTTTTCTAGATACGGGTATACTTCCCTCCCCTCTATCCCCGCAAAGTTAGCAATTTCAGTTGGTCTGGTGTTTCCATACGCTATAGCGTTTAAGATGGTGAAATACGTCTTAATTTCCCTAAACTCCTGAGAGAGGAGGAAGTAGGGCTCTCGATAAAAATACCCGTCCTTCCTCATAAACTCCTGAAGAATAAACCTATCAGTATCGTTGTACTCCCCCGCCCTAAGCAGGTACTCCGGTACACCTCCAACAACCATGTACGTCTTGATCTGTTCCTCAAAGTCCATTTTGTCTAGAAACTCTCTGGCGCTATCAAAGCCCATCTCCCTCAGGAGGATGTCTCTAGTCCGTCTTCCGTACAGAGGCGACGCGGAGGAAAGCACCCGCTCAGACATTAACCCGAGCAAGGAACCGGAAACCAAAAAGAAAACCTTAGTATCGACTAGGAAAGTATCCCAGAACTTCTGCAACACGCTCAGAATTGCCCGATCACTCTTTATCAAATATGAGAACTCATCTATAACAATGAACAGCCTCTCGTCTTCGGGAATTATTCTCCTCAGGTAGTCAAAGAACTCCCTCCACTCCGTAAGCTCCACCCGTCTCAAGAAATCATCCCCAAAGAATTCGCCCACTATGCTTTTAATCTCGCTTATCTGCACCTTTCTGTTTGTGTCCTCCGCTATGTAAAACACACCCTTCTTATTCTTCAAGAACTCGAGAATAAGTCGGGTTTTCCCTATCCTCCTCCGACCGTACAGAACCACAAAACTCGCCCGACCTCGGCTCCACTCCGATTCAAGCAACGCCAACTCGTCGGCCCTATCAATAAACCTAATCATAATTAGTACTAATTATGATTAGTATTTAACATCGTGAGCGGGAAATCCCACATGCTTCAGCGGTGGGATGAGAGCGAACGCCAAGTTTATATATATAACATTACAATATACTATAGAGATGCGGGGCCGGGGCGGCCCAAAGCGCCCGCTGAGGTGGAAGCCTCTACTGGTAGAGATACCAGCAAGCCTCATCGTTGAAGCGGGAAGCCCACAGGCTCCAGCCGTGGGTAGCTCACATCTTCCTCCGAATAACCCACCCAACACAAACCAGCCCCAAAACCCAAACTCTAAAACCAGAGTGAAAAACAAAATAGTGCAACAAGGTAGACACTATATACCCTCCAAAATTCTGGAAGAGTGTGCTTTGATTCACCCGCTCTTTAACACAACATGAAATAGCTGGCATCCCATCAAACTTAAATGTTTGTACACATTGCGTACATATGACCAAAACAATTTCACTTTCAGATGAGGCGTACAAACTTTTGAAGAGCATCAAAAGAAACAATGAGAGTTTCTCGGATCTCATAAAGAGGCTGGTGGGAAAAAAAGGTAAATTAGTCGAGGTGCCAGACCTCTATCCTGAACTGGGTGACGAACAGGACTACGAGGAAGCTGTAAGCTCCATCCGGAAAGAAATGGACATAAGGCTTAAGCATGAAATGTATTGACACAACCTACTTCATAGACTTGATCAGAAGGCCGAACACTATTAGAGAACTCACCAAAAAGCCGGACAGCGAAGGCGTCCACACAACCACCGCTCTCAACATTTACAGAGGTTTAGCGAGAAAGCCCCAATCCTTTAGGGCGGGGATGAGTTGCGGAGAGTTTAACGTTTTAAATAAAAATTAAGCTCCTGCTACACATCAGAATTAGTACTCACAAATTACGATCCGATTTCGTTAGCAATGATAAGAATACCTCTACTGGGGCGACAAGGACGTTTCTCTTGTATTCAACATTCTCCATGCTTAGGATTATGTACCTTTTAATCTGAGAGATTTCCGGGACATCTCTGTAGCTTACTTCACCTCTGTACTTTGTTTCGATGCCCACAAATGTTTGATTTACTTTCATGATATTGTCTATTTCTCTGCCATGAGCATCGTAATAAAACCAGAGGAATGTCCTGGGCTCCCGCATAACCGGAGCTTCAAAACTCATTGATAAATGGGAAGTTACCAACCCCTCAATCACTTTACTCAATGTTTCCTCATCTTCCATGGTTTCGCTTATCGCCTCATTTACGTCCATTCCGCTCAATGAACTCCTAATTGCGTGAAAAATAAACGGATCCTGAAAGTATACCTTCTTTGCTCCCTTAAACTTCAGGTCTTGCTTACTGAAATCATACGCGTGAAGAATCATCAAAACAAAAGAGTCCTTAAGCAATTCTAGGTAATCTATAGTCGTTATGTGAGTTGAATCGATGTTTCTCGCAAGTTTAGAGAAAGTGTATCTACTTCCATACATATCTATAATTTCTTTCAACACTCGCATTGCGAGTGTTTCCTGTTTTCCTTGTTTAGCCACATCCCCAAGAACATTTCGAACAAAAATTTCAGCCAGGGTCGAATCAAAGTACCCCTCCCCTTTAGAAAATCTTCTTCCCAAATACCTGTTGACGACCTCCGGGAACCCCCCTGTCACCAAGTATATCCTGAAGAAATACTCCAACTCCTTCTTAAACGGGATAATCGTGTTAACAGCTCTGTACGTTTCGTCCAGGCTTCGCCTCAGGTCTATGTTGACATTCTCAAGAACCGTTTTTAAGCGTTTCAAAGCATAGCGAAATTCTCCCGCTTCACTGTGTTTACGTATACAATCCACGGTTTGGAGCACGAAGTCCCTGAAGCTCAACGGTTTTAAATAATACTCGTTTCCCTCTAAACCTCTCCCCGGCAAGAGCTCTCCCTTCTTGCGCAAAGCAACCCCGCTAGAACCCGTCGCGACGACATTCGCCCTCATTGTGACCCCGGAATCCCAGAGATACTTGAGTTCGAGGTTCCAATCCCTTAGGGCTGTAATCTCATCCAAGAACATGTAGAGGCTTTGGGCGTCTCTGTTAATTTCCAGAAAATACTCTATCGCCTTTCTCATCTCCTTCCGGGAAGCGAAGAAATCCAGGGATAAATAAAGTATCCGCTTCGGGTCAACACCCCCCTCTATCAGACGGCTTACCCACTCTTTCAAATAAGTTGTTTTTCCAACCTGCCTACAGCCCCTCACAACATAGATATTCTCCTTATTTATCTCAAATTCTTTCCTCTTGAAAAACACCAAGCTCTCACTAAGCCTTGACAGGTGCCTATCATACCGCGGGAACCTCTCACCGTGCTTCCACCAAGGATTTTGGATAATTATCTCACCAATTCTTACCATATTTAGATAACAAACTATCCAAATTTTTAAATTTTTCGATATCACACTATCCAAAATTTCCAAATGGTTTGTTTTGATTCACCAGCCCTCCAACACGACTGAGGATAACGCTCATAGAAGAGTGATAAAAACCCTGTACGAGGCGGTGAGCGTAAAAAGCCTAAAATGGAAATGTTGCTAAACACTCCGGTCCGAGCGACGGCGCAAAATACTATAGAGATGCGGGGCCGGGGCGGCCCAAAGCGCCTGCTGAGGTGGAAGCCTCTACTGGTAGAGATACCAGCAAGCCTCATCGTTGAAGCGGGAAGCCCACAGGCTTATAGCCGTGGGTAGCTCACCGAGTACAGTTAGCAAGAAGGGGTTAACCACCATCCCCCGCAAAATAGGGCATATGCTGAAAATCAAAACCGGAGACAAACTAGAGTGCCAAATCGGTAAGAGAGAGGGGTATACTCCAAATCCGGGTGTTACAAGACCCTTACACTTTCCTCAGAGGAAAGACCCGAATACCACGTACGAGAAAGTTGAACACCCCGCCGACTCGGTGATTGAAAGAGAAGCCGGGCGTGGGAAGTACCAATAATAGAAGTTGACGGGCTAATAGACTTCGTGAACTTTTCCTACAAACTACACAGTGTGGAGACCGACTATTCCTCGAGACTGGCACAATGTTATAGGTATGTGTTACTTCTTTTGGTTTTCCGCGTTTTATTCACCTTTTCTGAGTCCCGCTCGCAGAAAGCCCCCACAAACCCCCCAAGCCGCCAAAACACACCCTCCAAAAACATACTTGCTACATCATGCCCTCGAGATTAAAGAAAAAAGATTTAAAAATATTGCAGCAGCTGCGTAGGCTTGGAGTACGAGCCGATCCACAAATCGAATGGATACCCTCAAAGTGACATAAGAGCTGAGATTGTAGCATTCCAAAGATACCCAACCTTGTCGAATAACCTCCCACAGAAACCCGACCTTAAAAACTCTAAAAAGAGGATTATTAATCTACCTGTACTCGGCTCCCATTCACAAATTTTCGCAAAGGTATTTAAGTAACTGGTAATACTGTACTCGGGGTCTCAGGCGGAAGTTGAAGAAGGATTTGTATAGTATATGCTTCAGAAATATTAACACAGATGAGAGATATATAAATTTATAAATACTTTCAAATAATGAAAAATATTATATGTTATAAATTTGATTAGCTTAACTAAATCTTATTTAAAAACTCAAAAATGATGTTTAACGTCGGGATCTAAAACGAAATCGCAAGATGTTATGTGAATGTTGATTAATGAACCTTGGTTCACAAGGGTGAAACATATGGGGTATGATGTTCTTAAGGAGTTCCGAACGGTTGAGGGTGGAAACACAGGTGCAACCCACCGAATACGGGACAAACTTAAACAGCTCATAAGAGATAAAGCGCTCCTTACCAGCGAGGAAAACGTGTTTGAGCTTGCCTCCGGAGGTAAAAGCAGTTATTTTTTCGATATGAAGACTGTTCTGCTTGACCCTGAGGGAGTTAACCTGGTCGCAAAGTGTATGTTTGAAAAAATCAAAGACTGTGACGTCAAATACGTTGGGGGATTGGAATCGGGAGCTATCCCCCTCGTCACAGCCCTCTGTATGATAAGTTGGAACTCAAACAAGCCATTGTACGGATTCTTTGTTAGAAAAGAGGCGAAAAAGAGGGGAACCAGAAAAACAATCGAAGGTAACATTGAGCCAGGACAAGCTGTGATAATCGTTGAAGATGTTACAACCAAGGGGGGTTCCGTAAAAAGGGCAATCGAAGAAGTTCAAAAGCTCAATTGCAAGGTTGTCAAAGTGCTATCCGTTGTGGATAGAGAATCCGGAGCCAGCGAAAACTTAAAAGCCATGGGCGTGGATTTCGAGGCGCTGTTCAAAAAGAGCGAATTCGGTATTAGGTGACAAAAACAATGAACAAGAACAAGATCAAACAAGAGATTACAAGCATCAAACAAGACTACCTAGAGCTGGTGTCTGACAAATCAATCGGAGGATACCATTCCCCTCAACGAGCTATCACAAAAAAATACTCGAATTCGTAAGAAAATCGCCAGAAAAGTACATCGTACCCCTCTTCATTCTTTCAGAAATATTCCGCGACATAGCCGAAGATCAGTGTGAGAGAGAGGTTACTACTCGTGAATGCGAGGAACTTTACGAGAAACTTCACGAATTGATACTAAAAACTATTACCGACATGGAAAGAGATGCGGAAGACTATATCCTCTTAGCCGACTGCACCAATTTAATCAAAGCTTACATAAATGTGGTACCTTGATATCTCCCTCTATTCAAACCAAGGGGGGCCTTCCCCCTCTTAACTTTCCTCAACCTCATCTGCTGACGCCCAGTATCCTCCTACAGTACTGGAATTTAGTGCTCTCCCCGCTCGTTTCAGTCTTTTCATCCGATGCCTTCATAAAAAGATTTTGGATATATTACGGATCCTAACAAATTTGGTTACTACACTATCCAAAATTCTCAATTTTTCGATAGTATACTATCCAAATTT
>Ga0164310_10000946_pt1 | contig 16105 bp, 13 predicted proteins | sample GuaBasSedimGuay1_FD_121795 | JGI IMG/M metagenome (GOLD analysis project Ga0164310, IMG submission 121795) | Subseafloor sediment microbial communities from Guaymas Basin, Gulf of California, Mexico - Guay1, Core 4569-9, 0-3 cm | ecosystem: Environmental > Aquatic > Marine > Hydrothermal vents... | reverse complement strand
GCAAAAGCCAAGGCCCTCGATGGACGCTTATCTCTCCCGATGTGGCTATCTGCGACGATTGTCTCAGTGAGCTATTTGACCCAGAAGACCGCCGTTATCAATATCCTTTTATCAACTGCACTAACTGCGGCCCGCGGTATACCATCATAGACGACATCCCCTACGATCGTCCAAAGACGTCCATGAGACATTTTACGATGTGTCCGGAATGTCAGAAAGAATATGATGACCCGGCAAACCGCAGATTTCATGCCCAACCAAACTGCTGTGCGGAATGCGGACCGACTGTCGCTCTTTATGACAGCCGGCGTGTGCGCGTTCTTGCCAGGGATCCTATCAAGAAGGCCGCGGAACTCCTCAAACAAGGCTATATCGTTGCGATAAAGGGCTTAGGGGGTTTCCACCTGGCCGTAGATGCAGAAAACACCAGTGCTGTGACCAGGTTGCGAAAAAAAAAACACCGGGAAGAAAAACCACTTGCAGTGATGTCTTATGATCTTGCGCGAATTCGAAGGTATGCGCACATCGACCCGGCTGAAGAGGCCATTCTGAGCTCTTCCCGGCGCCCGATTGTTTTGATCAAAAAAAGAGAGCCAAATCCCCTATCCCCTCAAATCTCGCCCCGGAATAAGAACTTCGGAGCTATGCTTCCATACACCCCGCTTCATTATCTCCTTTTGAGCCATGATTTCACAGCACTTGTGATGACCAGTGGCAATCTTAGCGAAGAACCCATTGTTATTCATAATAATGAGGCCTTTACACGTCTTGGTAATATTGCCGATTACTTTTTGATACACAACCGCGATATCTATCTCCGGTGTGACGATTCGATCGTCAGGAGAGTGAGGGGATCAACACGGCTTATCCGTCGATCAAGAGGATATGTTCCCGTTCCCATATTTCTCAGGGAAAAAGTCCCGCAGATACTTGCCTGCGGAGCGGAGTTAAAGAACACCATATGCCTGACCAAGGGAAAGAATGCCTTTGTCAGCCAGCACATAGGGGATCTTAAAGATCTCGAAACATGCCGTTTTTTCGAACTCACCATACGACACATGGAGCGAATCCTTAATATCCATCCAAAGATCATAGCCCACGACCTGCACCCTGATTATCTGAGCACCAGATATGCGCAGGAACAAGAAGGGGCAAAGAAGATCCCCGTGCAACATCACCATGCACACATCGTAAGCTGTATGGCGGAAAACAAGCTGGACGGCCCGGTACTGGGGCTTTCCTTTGATGGAACAGGTTATGGAACAGACGGTTCAATATGGGGAGGGGAGGTTCTGATTGCTGAAGAGGATGGATTCAAGCGGGCAGCTCACATTGCCTATCTTTCCATGCCCGGTGGTGCGGCCGCAATAAAGGAGCCGTGGCGAATGGCTATCAGTTATCTGTATGAGACTTTCGGCGAATCTTTCCTTGAACTGAGACTCCCGCTGTTTTGGAGGGTCGAAAAAGAAAAGATCAAGACCATCTGCCAGATGATCTCCAGGGGAATCAACTCTCCGCAAACGTCGAGTCTGGGGCGTCTTTTCGACGGAGTTGCTGCAATAGTCGGCATCAGAAATAAGGTAGCCTACGAAGGACAGGCGGCTGTTGAATTAGAGATGGCAGCAGGAGGAACCACGGAAAAATGCTATGAGTATACGTGGCAACAGAAAAAAGGCGTATATGAGATACTGTTTCAGCCGATTATTTCGGGCGTTGTAAGGGACGCGGAAAAGCGTTTACACGCATCTGAGATCAGCAGCAAGTTTCATGCAACCCTGATCCAACTCTTTTCTGATCTCTGCTCTGTTTTGCGTGAAGATACGGGATTAAATCGTGTAGTTTTAAGTGGTGGCGTATTTCAAAATGCAATCATGTTGGGATCTCTGACTGAAGCCCTGGAGAAAAAAGGCTTCGAGATTTTCAGCCATAGTCTTGTGCCGACTAACGATGGAGGTATCTCTTTAGGACAGGCAGTGGTAGCGGCTGCTGTCGCTAAGCATTATTAACTACTTAAAAGTCAGAATGAAAAGCGCGCCGTTAGCAGCCCAAAAGGACTCTGCTCCGATCATGTGCCGTCTGGTATCCGGTAATCTGGCATCACTTATCGCTATGAAGTATATTCACGAATACAGGGATGGAGAGCTTGCCCGGAAGATAGTGGACAGGATCCACGCAACAAGTCGAAAAAAAGTGCGTCTGATGGAAGTGTGTGGAACCCATACCATGTCCATCTTTCGGAACGGAATAAGGTCCTTGCTGCCTGAAACCATCAGACTCCTTTCGGGACCTGGTTGTCCCGTATGTGTGACCTCTCAAAGAGAAATTGACACCTTCGTCGCCCTGGCCATGGAAAAAGACGTTATAGTGGCCACGTTTGGAGACACATTAAGGGTACCCGGCACACATTCTTCGCTTCAGAAAGAACGCGCAAACAGATCGGATGTTCGTATTGTATACTCTCCGTCGGATGCCATCGAGCTTTCAAAGGCGTATCCTGAAAAAGAAGTAGTCTTTCTGGGAGTTGGGTTTGAAACCACAGCCCCCGCCATTGCTGCTTCAATCATCGAGGCAAGTGAAAAGAAGCTGGCAAATTTTTCGGTCATTTCGGCACACAAGCTTGTTCCGCCCGTACTTACTGCCCTTCTGGCAAGGGATGACGTCAATATTGACGGCTTTATCTGCCCGGGCCATGTTTCAGTCATCATCGGAGGCTCCGCGTATCTACCTATTGTTGAAAAGTTCCACATCCCATGCGTGATCGCAGGCTTTGAGGCAGTGGACGTTCTGCGAGCCATTTACCGGCTGGTACTACAAATAGAGGCATGCGAAGCCAGGCTGGAAAACGAATATCGCAGGGCGGTTACTTTTGAGGGCAACAGGAAGGCCCAGGAAATCATGTATGAAGTCTTTGAACCAACTGAGGCAAGCTGGCGGGGAATCGGTATAATCCCGGGAAGCGGGTTAGAGATTCGTACTAAATATGATGGCTTCAATGCCAAGAAAAAATTTCAGCTCTCAGTGCAGGATTCACAGGAGCCGAGTGGCTGCGCCTGCGGTGAGATACTGGTCGGCCTAAAAACACCTGTGGAATGTCCTCTTTATAAAAAGGCGTGCACCCCGGAACATCCGGTCGGTCCATGCATGGTGTCAACTGAAGGAACATGTGCTGCCTATTACAGGTACTACCACACGTAAACGCAGGCTTCACAAGAACTTGGGTAACTTCTCAATAAGTTGGGTCGTTCTCTCTCCATTTCTATTGTAGTGGCGATTCATGAATCGCCCATACAACGCCTGTGAGAGAGTTTACGTGAAGCGGAATCAACAAATGCCCGCAGTTATTGAGAAGTTACAAACTTGAAATGTAAGTGGCGAACATCCAATCAAATATGGACAAAATTCTCCTTGATCACGGAAGCGGAGGAAAGGCCTCTCACAGCCTGATTACCAATCTCTTAGTCCCTGAATTCGAAAACCCAATTCTTGCTCAACTCAACGACGGGGCTGTCTTTGAAATCGGCGGGAGCAGAGTCGCTTTTTCTACCGACACTTACACGGTTGATCCAATCTTTTTCCCCGGTGGAAATATCGGAGACCTTGCCATTAACGGAACAGTAAACGATCTTGCGATGTGCGGCGCAAGTCCTCTCTATATAAGTGTAGGTCTCATTATTGAAGAGGGACTATCCGTAGGTGATCTGAAAAAGATACTTAACGCAATGAAAGAAGCCGCTCAGAAAGCTAAAGTACAAATTGTGACCGGTGATACAAAGGTGGTCCCACGTGGTGCAGCAGACAGAATATATATAAATACATCAGGTATTGGAGTCGTAGGTGGAAAAACAAATATTGCAGGGCACAATGCCCGACCTGGCGACAGAGTCATAATCAGCGGAACAATTGCTGAACACGGACTTGCTGTGCTGACGCAAAGGGAAGGTATCACCTTTCAATCTCGCCTGAAAAGCGATACCGCTCCGTTGAACCAGATGGTCGGCGACATGATTGCAGTAAGCGGCCAAATTCACGCACTGAGAGATCCAACAAGGGGTGGTGTAGCTACATCGTTAAATGAGATCGCTCTCCAATCACAGGTCGGGATTAAGATCTATGAGGAAGCACTGCCGGTTAGCGAGGAAGTCTTGGGAATTTGCGAACTATTGGGCTTTGACCCACTTTATCTCGCCAATGAAGGGAAACTCCTCGCATTTGTCGGTGCCGATGATGCAGAAAAGGTCCTGGAAACAATTAAGGCAAGCGAATATGGAAGAAACGCCCGTATCATCGGGGAAGTAGTCGACGATTCTCCTGGCAGAGTCTTCATGAAAACGCGCATTGGTGGCACCCGAATCATAGACATGCTAACCGGAGAACAGCTCCCACGTATTTGCTGATGTTGCGCTCTCCTCGGTTGCGTCTTCTGTCACGACAGAGCCAAAAAGAGCAGCTTTTTTTCACTTTTTGATATTTCCTCAACACTCTGATCGACGAAGCTGTAAAAGCCCGGATGTAGTCTTTTGATGTAATTCCTGCAAAGGGAGGCACGGAGTGAAGCGTCAGCGCTATGAAGTTTTTTTGATAGTTATCGGCTCCCGCCGGAGTTTACCCGGTAGGTTACCGCCTTCGCGGGAATGACGGGTTCTTCGATTTTTTACAGGTTCATCATTATAATAAAGCAAAAAAAATTTGGGGGCATCGCTGCCCCCAAACTTTTTAGAAAATATTAAAGAGTTAACCCGGCTACGTCATTCGACAATGAATTTCTTGAGCTCGTTTGTCTTGGGATCAATTATGTGAACGGCACAGGCAAGACACGGATCGAATGAGCGGATGATCCGCACCACATTTATCGGGTTGTCAGGATCAGGAACAGGCGCCCCAATGAGTGATTCTTCATATGGTCCCCGATGTTTCTTCTCACACCTTGGCGATGCATTCCAGGTTGAAGGTACCACGCACTGGTAGTTCTCGATCTTCTTATCCTTCACCTTGACCCAGTGACCCAGGGCGCCGCGCGGCGCCTCATAGAATCCGGCACCCATACCGGTTTTCGGGGGCTCCCAGTGAGCGGTGTCGTGAATCTTAAATCCAGGTTTGGTCATCTCAGAGAGAAGTTCATCACACCACTTGTAGCAGGCATCCACGACCAGCTTGGTTTCAATGGCCCGTGCTGCATGCCGTGCGACTACGCCCGGCTTTACGCCTTTTTTAAACAATCCAAGCACATCAGGATTTTTGGCGACAAGCATCCTGGCAAGCGGCCCTACTTCCATTGGCTTGCCATCATAGCGAGGAGCCTTGACGAAGGAGTAGGCATCCTTCCTATCCATGTCAAAGGCCTGCCTTCCATTGTAAGGATGCTGAGGCTTATCTTTCTTGTACCAACTGTGTTTTACTGATTCCGTGATCTTATTCGGATCGAACGGGTCTACCTTGATCTTGGCCGGATCCATGCCGGTTATCACGCCGGAGGGAAAGACCAGCTTTTTACCAGCCCTGTCGAGCTCAAGGGCACCGTAAGCCAAGTAATTGTAATGCCCTCCACCCAGACCTATCTTGGCAAGCGGGAAGAGAGGACCGGTGCCAAAGGCGAGTACATCAGGGATATAGACTTCGTTCACGAACTTGGCCTGCTCGTCAAGCATAGTGCGAAATCTTGCTACCTGGTTTATGTCAGGCAACTGTGTGAAACCGCCCACGACGATACTCTGGTAATGAGGCTGCCTGCCACCGAAGATGGCACCCATGTTACGGGCCTTAGCCTGCATGGCGAGAGCGTCCACATAATGCTTGACTGCTGTGGTTACAAGCTCCGGATCCTTGACGCAAAACTCGTCCGGTTTATACCGTGGTGTAAGCGGAAAGGTGTCTCCGGCCTTGACAAGGCCGACTATCTTATCCCTTACCGCATTCAGGCCCTTATCCTTACCGCTGTACTTGGCTATAGCCATAATATCAAGATAATCAAGGGCACTGAGGTGGTAAAAATGGAGAATGTGATCATAGATAAATTGTGCGCCCATTGCCAGATTTCTAAGCAATGTCCCGCCCCAGGGGACCTTGGCCCCAAATGCCATATCGAGGGCCCTGGCACTCGTCAACTGATGGACACTGTAACAGACCCCACAGATGCGACTGGTCACAAATGGGGCATCTCTCGGGTCTTTCCCGTGAAGAAGTGCCTCAAACCCACGTGCCATAGTGCCGCTGCTCCAGGCATCCTTGACTTTTCCGTTTTCTACCTCAACCGTAACTTTGAGATGTCCTTCAATCCTGGTTACCGGATCAACAACTATCTTCTTTCCCATTTCCTACCACCTCCTTTCAGACCTTTTCCTCTTGCGGGGGGATCAGGCCGGCCGCTTTTCTGGCCATGATCTTTTGTGAACGCTCGCTTTCAGCCGTGTAAAGAGGGCTCATCCCTGCATAAAAGTCGGGCTCCGCACATCCCTGACAGGGAGCCCCGGCATCGATACAGAAATTCAACCCGTCATTCCACCTGCGGATCGGACAGTCGGCATAAGTATCTGGTCCTTTGCACCCTTTTTCGTACAAGCACCAGTCTTTCTGTTTCGGGTCGTTCCAATCTTGCAAGAACATTTCGTTGTCAAAATAGTACCGTCTCCTGCAGTTGTCATGGATGAGTTGGCCGAAATACATCTTTGGACGACCGAGATTGTCCAGAGCGGGCGCTTTTCCCGTGGTTAGAAAATAGAGGATGGTACCTACGAGGTGATCCACATGGACTGGGCAGGTTGGAAGATTGATGACCGGCTTACCTTTGATGATCTTGTTGGCCCCCACAGCCTTTGTTGGACCTGCTGCGGGAATGCCTCCGAATGAAGAACAAGCACCGGCAGCGATAACGGCCGCCGCCTTTGCGCCGCACTCTTCCACCATCTCTTTAAATGGACGCCCTCCTACCATGCAGAAGCGATCATCTGCTGTAGGGATTGAGCCTTCCACCACCAGAACGAAGCCACCTTCCTTGAGCGTATCATCATAGACAGCTTCCGAAAGATAGCCTGCACCTGCCATAAGCGTTTCGTGATATCTCACCGAAAGCTTATCGAGAATGACTGATGCAGCCGGCGGGTTGAGAGCGCCTGCAAACGAGATGGTGCAGCCCGCACAATCCTGACCTTCAAGCCAGATTACAGGAGGTTTTGCGGAAGCAGCCGCCAAGGCTTCGGAAACTTTCGATACAAACTCTACCTGTGAAAGACCGAGAACAGCAGCCGTACTTGCACAGTACTTCATGAAATCCCTGCGGGATATCTCTCCGAATAGTTTGTTCACGTTTCAGCCTCCTTTCATAGGATTATTATGCCTCCATTTTGCTTCCCTGTTAGTGCCACCACCTCCTTTGATAGGTCTCGTGTTTAGAGGTTTCCGTATTCAAGCGAATTTTAGGTAAAATCGTCACAGCCCCATACTATACAGTCTTTGAGAACCTTGGGAGGAGACCATAGAGTCAAAGATCAATCGATAATTTTGCTGATAACCCAAATACGGAAAAGTGTCAAGTGGAATTGGAACAGAGGAAAACAGGATCAGTTTAGCCCTTTCAATAAGGACAGGCATAACGAGCGGACGGGCAAGCCGATCCTAAAGTGACCCGCCGTTTGAAAGTGTTAGCGAGCGTAAAGAACAGTTAAATGCCAAACCGACTCTTAGCCGTAAGGGATGTTGTCAACTAAGCAGACATGATTGGCTTATCCATGCACTGTTCTTTCAACATGGCTAAGTGCCAGCGAATTGTGTCTGCAAAGATTAAAAGGGGTGAAAAAGATAATATGTATTTCACCCACTGGCAGGTCGTTTGATCTCTCTGAGGATCAATTCGATAACCCGGGGAATCTTTGTCTGAATCTCCGGTGACAGTTCCATGCCTACTTCCAGGCATTTCGGTTCGACACCAATCACAGTCGTTTCAGGAGTTTGACCAACAAGTTCGGCAAGATGAATCACTTCCAATATCCCGATCTGGTGAACCGATGTCTTGAACAGATCGGCGGATCTGGGGGCATCATTGATATCGAGGCGGTAGATCGAACCGGGGGGGTTTCCGCCCTTGAGCGCGTCAACCACGATCAGCCGGTCAGCTTCTGTTACCACATTCATGAGTTGAAAGCCATCGGTGCCACCTTCAATTACCTCGACGCCGTCAGGCAAATCCATTTCCATCAATCTGTTCGCAACATGGACGCCAACGCCTTCGTCTGACAGCAACAAGTTGCCTACTCCAAGGACCACAATATGCTTAGGGGGGACATCGCTGTCCCCCCTAATTCCGGAAGCTGTGTTCAATGATGCCTCTTTCATTCGGCCTGAAGCCCCTTACCTACCGTTACCGCTGCTGGTAAGGCAAGCAGTTCCAAACCAGGCAAAGCGGTTTTTTCGACCTAAGCGTCTCTGTCATAACAGGTAAGGCAACAATGCATACATCGGTTGGCTTCTTTTAGAGCATCCTCCTCTGTAATTGTGAGATCCACCTCGGCAAAGGTATGCTGCCTTTCGTAGGAACCCGGCTCAAGTTCGGGTTGACCGATACGACCCTTTTTCTGTATCCCTTCGATACTATCGAAAATGGTGCCCGGGATGTGGCCGGTGATACGTTTTGAGTCTACCCTGAGCCTGTTTGGCGGAAATGCCATTTCCTCTCCCATCAGATACTTATGAATCCCCCTGGCGGCCCGCCTTCCGGCCCCAATGGCTGCGACGAGAAGTCCAGGAGGCCCTGCACAGTCACCGCTTGCAAACACATACGGAATGGCAGTCTGATGGGTATCAAGATCAGCAAGGATTGAGCCCTTTTTGGTTTTCAGGCGGGATACGGCCCGGCCTTCTTCCACAAAGGCGGAATCGGTCTTCTGGCCAATGGCAAGGACGAAATTGTCAAGCTCAAGCACTGTCTCCGATCCTTCAATAGGTATGGGCTTCTGCCTGCCACTGGCATCAGGTTCTCCCAGTCTGTTTTTTAGATACTCAATACCGGTAAGGTTCCCCTCCTCATCGGTGATGAACCTGGTTGGCGTACACAGCGTGATAAATTCAATCCCTTCTTGTTTGCAGGCTTCTATTTCAACCTTGTTTGCCGGCATATCTTTTATTTCTCTTCGATAGAGGCAATAAACTTTTTCCGCCCCAAGACGAACACTGGTTCGCAAGGCATCCATGGCCACATTGCCTCCGCCGATCACACCTACCCTTTTTCCGATGGGATTAGGCTCCCCGAGCCCCTGCCTTCTCAGATAAACAGTCGCCGGGATAACCCCTTTGACCTTGTCTTCATCAGGGATACGGGCCGAGGTGTGATTCCAGGCCCCAATAGTCAGTAAGACTGCGTCAAATCCGCCACCCACAAGTGATTCAAGATCAAAATCGAGACCAAATTTGACGCCTGTTTTTACCTCAACCCCAAGGTCCAAAATGCGCTTGATGTCCTTCTCAAGAATCTCTTTGGGAAGACGGTATTCAGGAATGCCGTAATATATCATACCTCCAAGCTTTGGCATCCATTCAAATATCTTCACCTTGTGGCCAAGACGCCTCAGGAAATAAGCGGCAGACAGGCCGCTCGGACCTCCCCCGACGATCGCCACTTTGTAGCCGGTGTCTGGTGCCACAGGAATATTGACCTGAACGCCTTCATTCATTACCCAGTCGGCACAAAACCGCTTCAATTGGTTGATGGATACAGGATCATCTGCCAGCGCCCTCCGGCAGGCATCTTCACATGGATGAGGACAGACGCGGCCGCAAGAAAGCGGCAGTGGATTCCGTTCCATAATGGTAAGATAGGCCTGATCATATTCCTTGCGTTTTATGTGCCAGATGTATTTTGGTATATTGATCTCAGCAGGGCAGGTCTGGCGGCATGGTGCCAGCCGATCGGTAATAAGGTTCATATGAAGAATGCGTTCTGACGGTGTGCGCACCTGCATGATTCCTTTGGGACAGGCCTTCTCGCAGGCCCCACAACCGACGCATTTCTCAACGTCAACCACCGGAGTCCCCTCAGGGCCCAGTTTCAGGGCGCCAAACTGGCAGGCCTTCACACAACTTCCAAACCCAAGGCAGCCCACGGCACATTCCTTTGCCCCCGCATAGAGAAGGGCGGCAGCCCGGCAATCTTTAATACCCATGTAGTAGTATTTCTCGGGGGCGCGAAATCCACCTGTGCAAGTGTTTTCCGATGTGAGGGGCTCGGCCGCTCCCACCTCAACACCCATGACAGCAGCCACCTTTGCCGCAGAGGCCGCCCCCCCAACAATACAGGCATTTACAGGCGCTTCACCAGCCACGATGGCCGCAGCACACGCATCACAGCCGGTGTAGCCGCAACCCCCACAATTGGCTCCTGCTAAGCAGTCTGCCACTTGAGCAATCCGCGGGTCTTCCCATACATAAAATACCTTGGAGGCAATACCTAAAATTGTCCCCGAGATACTCCCTAAAGCGAGCATAAAGAATATAGCTTCTATCATTGTTTACCCCTGCAAAAGTTGGAAGTTCCAAGTAATTTTTGAACTAAGCTATATCATTCCCTTAAAGCCCAAAAAAGACAAGGACATAAACCCTGCCAACACGAGCCCGATGGCCGTATCCTGCATAGGACCGGGAACCCTGCCTATGATAACTCGCTCGCGTAACCCCGCAAACAAAATCAGAGCAAGCCCAAAGCCGATTGGATAAGCTATTGAAGAAACAAGCATCTCCAGAAAATTGTACTCTTCTTTGATATTGATCAGGCACACACCCATAACCGCACAGTTGGTAGTAATCAGCGGCAGGAAAATACCAAGGCCTGCATAAAGTGCGGGGATGGCTTTTTTCAGAAAGAGCTCAACAAACTGCACCAGTGTCGCGATCACTAAAATAAATACAATAGTCCTGATGTATTCAAGACCAAATCGCTTCAGGAAGACAACCTCCAGGATCCATGTCGCAATGCCCGCCATTGCGAGGACAAAGACCACTGCCATGGCCATTCCCACTGCTGTGTCCATCTTCTTCGATACTCCCAGAAAAGGGCAATTGCCAAGGTACTGGATAAGGAGGATGTTATTGACAAGTATAGCACTTATTGCAAGCAGGATATAATCACCCATCTGACCTCTCCTTTTTTCTTTTTACTTCTTTCCAGCCAGATTCATTATACAAAGCAGCAGACCCAGGCAGACAAAGGCGCCGGGGGCCTCAACCATAAAGGTAAAGGGTTGAAAAGATGCCCCGAATACACTCTTGCCTAACCAGGTGCCAGCACCGAAGATCTCTCTGATGGAACCCAGAACACTTAACGATATTGTATAGCCGATACCCATGCCAAGCCCGTCAGCAATGGAAGCTCCAATCCCATTCTTTGAGGCAAAAGCTTCCGCCCGGCCCAAAACGATACAGTTTACCACGATCAGGGGAATAAAAATACCGAGCTTCAGGAAGAGAGGATAAACAAAGGCCTGCATGGTCAGTTCCACCACAACAACAAAGGTGGCAATAATCACAATAAAACAGGCTATCCGGACCTTGTTCGGGATCAGATTGCGAAGGGCAGATACCAGAATATTTGAACAAACCAGGACAAATGTCAGGGCAAAACCCATCCCAATTCCGGTTTCAAAGCTTTTAGTTACTGCCAGAGTGGGGCATAGCCCCAGTACCAATCTGAACGGCGGGATATCACTCCATAGCCCTTTGGTAAACTCTCGAACAAGACTGGTTTCGCTCATCACTTTTCTCCCCGCTTAGCAAAAGCCCCGGCCTTTTCCAGGATTTGTGGTTTTAATCTTTTATAGAATTCCGAGGTCGCAGTAACGGCTGCGCAAACACCCCGTGAGGTAACAGTAGCCCCTGTAACGGCGTCAACTTTGCCACCATCGGCCTTTACCTTGAAAGGTTCCATAATGGAAAGACCCTTGAATCTACCCTTAAATGTCTCGTCAGTCTTAGCCCTGGCCCCGAGTCCGGGAGTCTCAGAATGTGTTGTTATGCCTAAGCCGACAACCTTGTCTGTTTCAAGATCAACACCAACCATAATGCCGATACGGCCGCCAAACCCCTTGCCATAGGTTTCAAAAGCAACTGCGTTTGGTTTGCCATCAAAGACACCAACAAAGAAGGTTCTCTCTGTCTCCCCGTCCTTGAGTTTGAAGCGATCCGTGATCGGGTCGTTGGTGCATCCCTTCAAGATTTCCCTGATGGCAGGACCTTTTACGAACTTCAGTTGCTGGAATTCGATTTTGGACGCAGTTCCGGATTTAACGCCAGCCAGCAGCCCCCCGGCGCAGGCACACAAAACAGCCACAACAACGATCATCCTGATGATATCACGCACTTTCTACCACCTTTCCAACCGCTTTGGGTCTAATTTTGTCAAGAAGTGGGTTGGCAAGATTCATCAGCAAAATGGAAAAAGGAATACCATCTATGTAAGCCCCGATATTCCTGATCAACACAGTCATCAGCCCCGCACAGGCCCCAAAAATCAGCATGGGAATAAAGTTTACCGGAGATGATGAGTCCTCCGGGAGGAGGAAAAAAGCGGCAATTAAAGTATACCCGGTAAACAAATGGAACCATGGACCGGCATATTTTGCCGGATTGGCCAGGTTGAAAATGAGCGCAGTGATGAACACGCCTACCACAAAGGACAATGAGATCTCCCACCGTATGTATCCCCTGAGCATGAGGTAGACTCCTCCTGCAACCAGGCCCAGGCCGAAGGTGGAACCGACAGCTCCCGATTGCTTACCCATAAAGAGATCACCGATACCGAACTTAGCAATGGCGGCTGTGCCAAAATACTTTACCTGTGCCAGAGGATAAGCCATCGCAAAGCTGAGGTCATAATTGTGAAGCGCTTCATCGAAATCAAAGATCCCCTTGAATGAAATCACAAGCATAGCCAGGGCAAGAAGTGAAGGATTCAGGGGATTAAACCCAATCCCGCCAAATATCTGTTTCCCTATAACGATAGCGATAAAGGTTCCCAAAACCACGACCCACCAGGGAGCGGTAGCCGGCAAAAGCATTCCAAACAGAAGTCCCGTCACAGCGGCACTCCCGTCGCCAATGGAAATACCCCTTTTCATGACAACGTTCATGATGAGTTCCCAGATCATGGCACAAGAAGTAGCCAGTGCAAGCACCCCAAGGGCGGGAGCACCATACTGGGAAATGCCCATCAAGATTGCTGGAAGCGCGGCAAGCATAATGTGATAATTCTTCGTTGATATCCTGCTCCCATCATGCCAGTACGGGGGATGGGCAACAACCAGTTTTTTCCTTTTCTTCTCATCCGGAGCCTTAGGGCCGGGTTTGGCTCCAAAAAGGGCATGAGAGACAATCAATTTTTTCTCATTACTCATAGGCTGCCTCCGCAGTTTCCATCAAGCTAAGTTCATGTTTGCCAAGCCTTATGTACTGGAAAATAGGGATTCTGGATACACAAACATATGAACACAACCCGCATTCTATACAGCAATTCAGATCATACATAGCTGCAGCATCTTCGTAGAGGCCTGCCTCCAGGAATCGCACGAGCATGTTGACCGGAATATTGACCGGGCATATCCTGATACATTCCCCGCAGTTGATACACGGATAATCTGTAACCTCAACGCTTCCTGCCTCATCCTGGACCAATATGCCATCTGTATCAGGTTGCACGGGCAGGTCTTCAGAGTAGGTAGCCATACCCCTCATAGGGCCACCAAGTATGAGACGATCCCGATCGTTGAGCAAAATATTACATGCCTTGAGCACGTCCGCCACAGGAGTACCAATTCTCGTCTTTACGTTGGTTGTCTTTCCGTCTTTTCCCACCACCGTCACAACCTTGGTGACACAAAGCCGGCCACTGGAGAAGGCAGTGCCCAGAGCGGCGGCGGCTTCAGCGCTGAGAAAAAAGTAACCGGCATCCTCAAGTGTATCGCCTGCCGGGACCACGGTGCCAAACAGATTCTTTATGATCATACGTGGAAGACCCTCAGGATACGCAGCGCTCACCACCTTTACTTCCGCCCCCGTAGTGCCGGCTTGCTGGACCAGATTTTCAGGCGCTACGATAACAATCCGCTCTATGCCTGTCAGCTTTTTGAGCGTTTGAACACCGTTCTTGATGTCAGCCGCTTCATTTTGGACAACATACTGGTTGGCCGTAAGGAGCAAATCCTGATCCATCCCATTGATGACAATTGTCCTTATGCGCTTCTCCGGATCAGTAAAGGGAGTGAAAGAAGGCGTGCCTGGACCAAATCCAAAAAACCTTATAGCCGTGTCAAGGGTGGGTTTGTTGTTGTCGAACTCAGCATCCCACTCATCCTTGCCCCGGGCATCAATACTAATAGCAGTATATTTTTGACCATACGCATCCAAATAGGAATCCAACGCAGATATCGTTCCGGTCACAGAGGCAATCACATAATCAGGGCTGTCCGGTGATGCGGCAAGTCTCTGACCCGTCCTTACAGTATCGCCCACCTTGGCAGCGATTGCACCTCCACCGTTTTGTGAATCTTTCAAAAACAAGACAACTTTCCCGGGCATCGGAAGCTCTTTGACCGGAGCTGGAACCCGATTGTACTCCAGTTTCGGTGTTACCAAACCAAAAAAAGATCTCTTTATCATGGCTTAACCCTTTGTCCTTAAAATCTCATCAGCGCCTGCTACATCACGTGACATGCGGAACACTTAACAGGCCCTGCCTCACCCTCCTCGTGACAACCTTTGCATTGGGTATGGATGGCATCGGACCTTTTCACTTCGCTCTCAGGATCATGGCATTCGCTGCAGGCTACCGGCTCCTCTCCCTCATGATGGCAATCAGTGCACCCAACCCCGTATCCCGCATCAGATGAGTGGGTCTTATGATCAAAAAAAACTTTCCCTGCCGTCGTCTTGAACATAATCCTGACCGGTTCTTCGGGAGCCTTTGGTGGAAAGGCCGCGTAACAAACAACGCCCACGACGAGCAAGGCCGCCGCAAGGGCAAATGCAAACACCTGCTCATTCTTTGATGTCATCTTCTCTCATATTCCTTTCGCTTGACCCCGGGGGTCAAAAGATGCATTGTTGCTGGTTTGGTGATCGGGAGGTAACACATAAGAGGGAATATATCTTGAGCGAGTGTTATAGAACATTCTGCTGTGCAACATCACGTTAGACCTTTTTATCGCTGCAAAAGATCCAAAAGATAATCTGCGACGGCCCGGCCGAGCAGAAGAGCTGACAAACTTCGGAAAAAGCTGGTCGGCCTTATATGACAACAATATCCTTATGTCAAGAAAAATTTCTGCCTCAAAACCTATTGGCAGATTGTTGCCGTCAATACCGCCGTTAATAAATGTTGACAAAGCAAACACTCCTTTGATAGACGAACTAGTTGATCGGCAAGTTGGGAAGAATTTGTTTTCATTCCGACTAAACCCCAATTAAACACAAGGAGGTAGAAGCATGGCAAAAAAGGTAGTAATCATAGCTAACAATGGGCCTGAAGATGCAAACAGGGCCACGGTACCTTTCCTGACCGCCAAGGCGCTCGTGGAAAAGGGTATGGACGTGTCTATATGGTTATACAATAACGCAGTTTATTTGATGAAAGAAGGGACCCCTGAATACGTGCAGGCCCCGGGTCTACCACCATTTGAAGACCTCTTGATGTTTCTTACCGCGGCAAATCCGATACCTATATATATTGGCGTCTCATGTGCTATTGGCAGAGGGCTGTGCGATGAACATCAAAAACCGATAGTCGAATTTGTGGCGGGCGAGCTTGCAGCTCCTCCAAAACTTGCAGAGTTAATCGAAGAAGCTGATGCGGTAATTGGCTTCTGATTATCTCATTCCCAATTTGCCAGTCAAATGTACCGTTAATTGAACTTAGTTCGCTTCGCTCACAATTGGAATAATGGAAAACTGGAACAATGGAATAATGGGCACCAAAGGATTTTTATTTTTCCCATTATTCCAATATTCCATCATTCCCTGATCGAGGCTGCAACAGCGCAAATAAATAGCTATAATCTCAATGGGTTATAGAAATTCCGAGACATATACTTACCTGCCCATGAGAGGGATAGGCCTTTGCCTAACTCCTTTGAAG
>Ga0164310_10000944_pt1 | contig 16115 bp, 14 predicted proteins | sample GuaBasSedimGuay1_FD_121795 | JGI IMG/M metagenome (GOLD analysis project Ga0164310, IMG submission 121795) | Subseafloor sediment microbial communities from Guaymas Basin, Gulf of California, Mexico - Guay1, Core 4569-9, 0-3 cm | ecosystem: Environmental > Aquatic > Marine > Hydrothermal vents... | reverse complement strand
CTCTACATCACCCCACTCAGAGCGCTTAACAGGGATCTCCTCTCAAGGCTTTACTGGTGGGGAGAAAGACTAGGGCTAAGGGTTGCGGTTCGACATGGGGACACATCCCAAGCCGAGAGGAGGAGACAAACCCTCGACCCCCCAGACATACTTATCACAACCCCTGAAACATTGCAAGCTATCCTCCCTGGGAGCAGGCTACGTGAACACCTAAAAAATGTTAAACACGTCATTGTTGATGAGATACACGAACTTGCCGAGGATGAAAGAGGGGCACAGCTGGTTGTAGCCCTCGAAAGGCTTGTAACTCTTTGTGGCGAGTTTCAGCGGATTGGCATATCAGCCACGGTGGGTTCACCAGAGCTTGTAGGACGGTTCCTCGTTGGACCAAAAAGAAGAATAACCATACTCCAAGCAGACACTGGTAAAGAATACCGAATCCTAGTTGAAAAACCTGTGCCAACCAAGAGCAGTTACAAACTGAGTGGAGAGCTTTTTTGTGATCCAGCAAGCGCTGCTAGGCTTGAACGCATAAAAAAACTTGTAGAGGATCACAAGTCTGTTCTTATCTTCGTTAACACCAGACAGGCAGCCGAAACGATTAGCTCAAGATTCAAACTGTGGCAAGAATGCGTAGAAGTTGATGTACACCATGGATCACTATCCAAAGAGGTTAGAATAGAGGCTGAAACAGGTTTCAAAGAGGAGAAAATACATGGGCTTGTGTGCACCTCCTCAATGGAGCTTGGCATAGATATTGGTAGCGTAGACCTTGTGATCCAACACACATCCCCAAGACAAGTTGTTCGGCTCATCCAAAGAGTAGGGAGATCAGGTCACCGCCTATCGGACCCCTCAAAAGGAACAATCATCACCCTTGGTGGAGAAGACAGCTTCGAAGCCACCATAATAGCCAAAAAGGCTGTTGAAGGATTGTTAGAGGAGACAACCATCCATGAGAAGCCCTTAGATGTTTTAGCCCATCAAATAGTTGGTATCCTCCTAGACAACAAGTATTCAAAACTTGAAGACATCTACCGAGTCGTAACAAAAAGCAGCGTTTTCCAAAACCTTAGAAGAGAAGAGTTCAACCGGGTAGTCCAACAGTTAGCCGATGAACGGCTAATATGGATCAACCCAGATGGAGAAAGCATCAGCAAAACAAGAAAAACATGGAAATACTACTATGAGAACCTCTCCATGATCCCAGACCAGAGAAACTATACGCTTCGCAACGTTGTCACCAACAAACCCATAGGTACACTAGACGAAAACTTTGTTGTCCAGTTGGAGGATAGATACAGGAACACCCCCTTCATAGTCAAAGGAGAAGCTTGGCGAGCCTTAGAGATCCGGGAGGGGGAGGTGATAGCTGAGCCCATCCAAGACCCAACAGGAGCTGTCCCATCATGGGAGGGAGAACTCATACCGGTACCCTTCGAAGTAGCCCAAGAAGTAGCAAAACTCAGGAAAACAATTGAACACAAAATAAAAGAGGGGGGAGTTGGAGAGGCCAAGAACTGGGTGCTCAACCACTACCCAGTCGATGAGAACACCGCCAAGGAGCTAGTAGACCAGGTAGTGGCCCAGCTTGGTGCAGGCCTCCCAATCCCAGAGCCTGGAAACATGGTTGTCGAAGGGTGGGGCAACTACATTATCATCCATGCTTGTTTCGGATCAAAGGTAAACGAAACCATTGGACGGTTAGTAGCAATTCTCCTAACTTCACGCCACGGTGTGAGTGTTGCTGTTCAAACAGACCCATATAGAATCGCTGTTAAAACCCCCTACCCACTAAACCCCCAGGACGTGAGGAAAGAGATTTTAGGTATAAACCCCGAGCATGTTAGACCCCTACTCACCCTAACCCTTAAGAGGAGCAGCCTTTTCCAGTGGCGCCTCATACATGTTGCTAAGAGGTTTGGTGCCCTCTCAAGGGATGTGGACTACACAAAGATCCATGTGCGGGGCCTCATGAAAATATGGGAGAACACACCGCTATTTGATGAGACGCTGAGAGAGCTTTTCCACGAGAAACTAGACCTACCCCGTACCGAGGAGTTGTTCCAAAGGATCCGGAGGGGTGAGGCTAGGGTGGATGTCTACACCAGGTCACCAAGCCAGGGGCCAAGCCCATTAGCGATCACCATCCTGGACCATGGCGTCGACTTGGTAGCTCCCCAGCGCCCAGAGGCACAAATACTCGAGGCTTTGGAGATACGCCTACTTGCGAGGAGGGTTAAACTCTTCTGTATGGCATGTGCAAAGTGGGGTGCTACCTACACTGTTAGCACGATTGGGGACCCCCCAAGGTGTCCTCGTTGTGATTCACGCCTCTTAGCGGTGCTCTCCCCACACGACAACAACACCGAGAAGATAATAAGGAAAAGGGTGATAACAGGGGCAAAACTGGATAAGGATGAGGAAAAAGAGTTTATACGTGCTAGGAGGAGTGCAGACTTGGTGTTATCATATGGTAGAACCGCTGTTATGGTCATGGCTGCTAGGGGTGTTGGTCCACAGGTTGCGATGCGCATACTCGCCAAGATGCACCCCGACAAGAAACAGCTTCTCAGAGATGTTTTGGAGGCCGAGAAAAACTATGCTAGGACAAGACAGTTCTGGGATTAGTTGGTGTTCACCTTGGTCCTGTCAAAGGAGGAAGCACGTAAAAAGGTTTGGGCAACCCTCGAAGATGCTGGTGTTTCCCGTTTCCCTGGTGCATGGGGTAGAATCCCGAATTTCCTTGGGGCTGAAAAGGCTGCTGTGGCCCTAACCACTCTGGAGGAGTGGAGACAGGCGGAGACGATCAAATCCAACCCTGATCTTGCGCAACGCCCCGTTAGGGAGTTAGCACTTAGAGAGGGGAAAACTGTTTACATGGCTGTTCCACGTCTTAAGGATGAAAAGTGTTTCATCCAACTCGACCAAAGAGTGGTGGGGAACCGCTGCCGATTGGCTTCAACTATCAGGGGTGCGTTCACCATGGGCAAAAAGGTGTTTCCAGAGGATGTTAAGAGCATAGATCTGATGGTTGTAGGCTCGGTTGCTGTTGACAAGAGTGGTGGAAGGGTTGGTAAGGGTGGGGGATACTCGGACCTTGAATATGGTATTGGCCGACACCTGGGTGTGATCAAAGCTGAAACACCAGTTGTAACCACTGTCCACCCTTTGCAGATACTCCAAGAAGAGGTGGAGATGAAACCCCATGATGTCCCGGTCGACCTGGTTGTAACCCCTGGAACCATTATCAGAACCGAGTCTCCACACAGAAAACCTTGTGGGATCGACTGGGGGCTTATCAGCAGTGAACAGCTTCAGAGAATACCGGTTCTGCAGCGTATCAAGGGTCGGACGCTAAATAGACACGCTGAGTAGTAGCGTCTTGGTGTTACCCGTGTTGGTAGTGGTGGTGGGTTGTTATGGTTAGAACTGGTGTAAAAACCCTGGGGGACAAGATTGTCTTGCGTGGCATAGAGTTCTATGGGTATCACGGCTTGCACGGGGAGGAGAAACGTTTGGGTGGGAGGTATAGTGTTGATGTTGAGATTTTCTGTGATCTTAGCCGAGCGGGGAGGAGTGACAACGTTGGTGACACCATAGACTACGGCTCTGTTTGCCGTTTAGTCTTCGAAATCGCTAGCACCAAGCGTTTCAACTTGTTAGAGGGTTTGGCAGAAGCTGTGGCCAACGCTATTCTGGGTAGGTTTCCTGTTGAGGAGGTTGTGGTGAGGGTGGAGAAGGTGCAACCACCTGTTGGTGTTCTGCTTAGATGTGCAGCGGTTGAGATTAGGAGGAAGAAGCCGGTCCAAACCTAGTGTTTTTTGTGATAATGGTGCCGTCACCATGTAAAGCTTCCCTAACCCTATCAACAGCTGAGATCACTACTTTGCCACCAGGTTTTGCCTCTAAAAATCTTATGGCTGCCTCTATTTTTGGTGCCATGCTCCCAGCCCAGAAATGCCCCTCTGCAAGGTATTTTTTTGCCTCTTCGAGTGTTAGATGGTCTAGGTCTACCTGGTTGTCCCTGCGAAAGTTTATTGAGACCCTTTTAACGTCTGTAAGTATTAGAAGGGTTTCAACACCAAGTTTTTGGGCTATTAGGCTTGATGTTAGGTCTTTGTCCACAACCGCCTCTACTCCGCGTAGACGCCCATATCTGTCTTTTATGACTGGAATCCCCCCACCTCCCCCAGCGATAACCAGACAACCAGCCTCGACCAAGTCTCTAATAGAGTTTATCTCCAAAACCTCTTTTGGGTCGGGAGATGGAACAACACGCCTCCACCTACCAGGATGAACCTCTCTTAGTGAATACCCCATGTCTTTAATCTTTTCAAGGTCTTCATTTGAGTAGTATGGGCCTATAGGCTTTGTTGGCACTTTGAAGGCTTTATCATTTGGATCCACAACCACTCTTGTGAGGAGGTATACCACCTCGATGTCTAGGCCCGCCTCGACAAACGCGTTGTTGAAAGCGTTTAGAAACATGTAACCTAGGAAGCCTTGGCTCTCAGCGTCGCAAACATCTAGGGGCATGGGTGGGAACCACTCCTTGGTTAGCTCATACCTCCGGAGAATGTCCCCCACTTGCGGCCCGTTACCATGGGTTATGATCGGCTGGTAACCCTCCTCCACCACATCCACAACTCTCCGAGCGGTTTCCCTGATCCTCCTCCTTTGAGCGTCAAACCCGCGCTCCTCGCCAACACCAAGAAGCGCGTTCCCACCCAAAGCTATTAGAACAAGGTTTTTTTGAGGTTTAACCATTGTGACGTCATCCTCTCCGAGTAGAAGCAGATGGACCGATTCGCCATGCCCAGGTTTTTGGGTGTTTTAATCCTTCCTCTTTCTTATTAGGATGAGGAGGAGTGCGGCAAGCGTTGCTGTGGTGGGGAGTGTTGTGAAACCGGGGATCCTCTTTTTTTCAGCTGCTGTCACAGCCACAGTTACCCTGTTGGACACCGAAGAATATGTTTTCCCAGTATCATCGATGTATGTTGCTTTGGCCTCTGGCAGCACAACTGTTCCCTCTTTCAACGCTTTCATCGTATAAACAAACCTTTTCGACTCTTTTGGTGCTAGCTCAGAGAAAAACGTTTTTGTGCTTCCCTCAACGCTGAAACTGTTCCCAACACTGTCTTCAACAGAAACGTTTTTTGCTTTTGCATCGCCATCATTTCTGATCTCTATGGTTGTTGTGACTGTTCCACCAACCCTGACTGTTGTTGGGGACACCGTTTTGACCAGTACTATGTGTGGAGCCCCCTCGCCTATGTTGAAGGTTTGTGTTCGAGTGTCGTAGATTGTTGAGTCTCTGATAAGGGTTGTCACCACTGTCTGCTCCCCAACCACCTGTGCTACCGTGGCTTTGAAGGTCACAACCGCTGTTCCACCCGCTGCGATGGTCACCTCTTTCTCCTGTTCCGATGGTAGCAGCGCTGGTGAGGAGACCCTAACCCTGTACGTGTTCGCTGTTGAAGCGTGGTTCTCAACATAGACCTGGATTGTTGCCTCCCCCCCAGGTGTGACAGGGGTTGGAGAGATTGAAACACTGCTTAAAACCCCGACTGGGGTTGGTTCCCCTTCTTCCCTCCCCACACTAACCTCATGTTTCTCAGAAACCAGCAAAGCGTTGTTAACATCCCTAACCTCTATTTTAACATCGAAAACACCTGCCTGGGTTGGTTTGGCAACGAAGCTAACTGTTCTAGACGTTCCAGGAGGGATGCTAACACCTTGCTCTGTTGTTGGAACGTTTAGACCAGGAGCGTCGACCACAACTTTGAAGAGGGCTTCTACACCACCCTTGTTGCGTAGCTCTACGTTTATTGTCCCTGTTTCACCCGCTACTAGTGGTGTGATCTCAACCTTGACGATCTCAACCGATGGAGCCTCGGCCGCGCTTCTAATACTGGTGTAAAACTCTATTTTTATTGTGCATTCCCCTGCTCTACACTCATGCTCCTCAGGATCCCAAAACTCATAGGTTCTGGCAACATCCTCATCAACATCCTCTATGATTAGATAGATGTCTGCATACCCCGTTGGGAGTCTTTCAAGCTCCAGACTGGTGATCTCAACCCCAATCTCCACGCTATTGTTCTCGCCGTAGGGCACAACATATCTCCTGTAGCTTGCCCTCTTAACAATCCTCTCCCTACCACTCCTAATCTCAAACTCGGGCCTCGGTATTTCCCCCTGCCTAAGACCAACATTCTCGAAGACCACGCTAAGAGTGTAGTTGTTCCCCTTAAACATGTGGATAGGTATTTTAACCTCTTTTATCCTTATGTAAGCACCTATTATTCTAAACTGGTCCCTAGCGATTGGGCTGTCCCCTATTTCACATTCCACCTCATAGTTCCCGGGGGGAACAGGTTTCTCGTCGTATTCCCCCCTGTTGCCAACCTGGTCCCATCTAAAGAGGTGGGTATCCCCATCAGCCCAGTTCTGCTTCGGTATTTTCCCCTTGTAAACAACCTCACCCAAATCCAGGTTGATTATCTCAAACTTGATTGTTCCAGAGATTGTTTCCCCACTATCGTTTGTAAACTCTATTTCCACCTCTTCTCCAACGTCGTAGCTTCTCTTATCCACATCAACCTCTATCCTCTCCCTGGCGAGGGAGAGTGGAGCAAAACCACCTATTAGGATGAGAATAAGCAGTGTGACACAACCAACCCTCATTTCAATCATCTCCGAACAGGCACAATAGGATAATACACATATATAATTCCTTGGGTTGGTTGGCTCACAACACGGTTAATCTTCTATTCCCGCCTCTGTTATCCTGAAAACGGTTTCCCCCTCGGGTAGGTAGGGACTATCAACCAGTCTAGCTATCCTCTTCCCCCCCTTACTCTTCCTGAGGTAGACCCTGGTGGTGGATTGGTGGCCGACGATGTGCCCACCAATGGGAGCTGTTGGATCCCCGAAGAGGATGTCTGGGCGTGCCATCACCTGGTTGGTGATGTAAATAGCTAGGTTGTGAACATCAGCTAGTTTCTGGAGTACGTGGAGATGTTTGTTTAGTTTTTGTTGTCTAGAAGCTAGCATACCTCTCCCAAGGTACTCAGACCTGAAGTGACCCATCAAGCTGTCAACAATGATCAGTTTTATGTTGTGTTCCTCCACTATTTCCCCACATTTCTCCGCTAACAACATTTGATGGTCGGAGTTGTATGCTTTTGCCACATGTATGTTTCTGAGTACCTCTATTGGGTCTAAACCTCTGTGCTCAGCCATTTGATATATCCTCTCTGGCCTAAAGGTGGTTTCTGTGTCGATATAGATTACTCCGCCCTCCAATCCTCCTTTCTCCTTTGGTAGCTGGACACAAACCGCTAGTTGGTGTCCTATCTGGGTTTTCCCAGATCCATATTCTCCGAACATCTCTGTTATGCCCTGGGTCTCCACGCCACCACCCAGAAGCTCGTCTAAACCCTTGCTACCTGTTGTTATCTTGCCCACAAGCTTTCTCCTCTCAAAAACCACTTCTCCAGTTTCAAAACCCATGTCTAGGGCTGATCTAGCTGCTGAAATTATTCTTGCAGCTGTTCCCTCACCTATATCAACTATTGAGCTCAGCTCTGCTGGTGATGACACAGCTATAGACTCGAGGGTTTTAAATCCACACTCTCTTAGTTTGTCCGCTGTGGCTGGCCCCACCCCGGGCAGATCCTCAATGTTTTTTGGTTTTTCCGCCTCTACACCCATTACTCCCACACCTTATATCTTTTTCTTAATCCTATCCAAAGCTTTTTTCGCTTGGCTAAGATAATCAACGTTCCTATCAAATTTTGTAACCACGATCTCTTTGCCCCATGGGCGTTTGGTTTTCCTCACCAAGCCTGTCACCACCAGGTCGACACCCTCTAGGGTTGTCTCCTCTTTAACCTTCCTTATGGGTGCATTTTCGAAACCTGTCTCCTCGACCATCTTAGCAGCTTCTCCGGGGTCCAACCCTAGAAAACTATTCGCAGCCTCACCAATTAGCAGACACCCGATAGCACCACTACCATCGTCAAGGAGAAGTCTCACAACAAGTATGGGTTCCACCCGGCCTGAGCTGCATCCACACTTCTTCCTAGAAACCCTGTTACAGGTGGTGCAGGTCCAATAGAGGACCGGTAGCTCATATACTTTGAGGACTGTGCCAACCACCTCAACAACCATATTAGGCTCGGCTTCGCCTATGGAACATCTGATCCTACTGTTAACGTCTATCTCCTCCGTTGGAAGATCCAGCTCATCGTCTAACACCACCACATTCGACTTCCAGTTGATGTGGAGCTCCGGGGTTTTTGATATAGACTCCCTAACCTGGGCACCTTCGAATTTTACCAGGTTTCCCTCCTCCAACCTTTCCAACCATTCGGTTTTTCCACCCCAAAAAGTGACTCTGATCTGTCCGGTGTCATCCACAAGGAGGAGGGAGCCAACAGAACCTTTTGTGCCGTCTTCACGTCCAAACTCACGTACGGGAAATATTTTGGCCACCCATCCAACCACCCCGACATCTTCTAGACCGGGTGTTAGCTCTCCAACCTTGTACTCCACCACCTCGACTCTTGGTAGCTCTTTTTCAATATCTTCTGGGTTTATTCTGATCTTTCCACGTGCTCCTAGGTGCAGCTCTGTCCCCCGCACACCTTCGCGTGTGTATGCCCCCTGTAGGTGGATAGCATCCCCAACCCTGATTTTTTTCTCCTCGATGAGGGTTGTGTGATTGTCCCATAGGCTCACCCTGGCTTCCCCCGTGTTGTCGACTAAGCCCAACACGGCTACTCTTCCCTCCGAGCCATCTGGACGAGTGAAAACCCGTGTTTCGCCGACATTTTTCACCTTGGCATAGACGTCCACGGCTATCATGCCTGGCTCAAGTTTAGAAATTGGTGTGACGAGTTCTTCTAACCTTGGAAAGTTTGACGAGTCAATATCATTTGGGTTTATCTTAACAACACCATTCCAACCGAGGGAAAGCTCTGTTTCACCCTTGTATCCTTCTCTTGCCATTGCATGCTCTATTCTGACGATGTCTCCTAATCTAAGCTTTTCAACCAAGCTGCTTCTGTCTCCCCATAGAACAAGGTTTATGCTCCCTGTTTTGTCGGCTAGGCGAACGTTTGCCACTTTTCTCTTCCTGCCACCATATTCAAATTCGCGTATCTCTCCGATCATAGCCACCCTCGCTTCTAGGTGCACGTCCATCATCCCAGGGACAAGCTCAGATATTTTATGGAACTTTTTTGGTTTTTCCTCTGTTAAAGCTATGTCTAGGCCTAGTTCCCTTGCAATAACTATGGCAGCACCCTCAACTGTTATTAGGCCCCCAAGCTCCTCCACTTTGCGGTTAACAGCCTGATCAAACTCCTCCCTAGAAATTTTGTCAGATATTTTTGAATATATTTTTTCGATGTCTAGGCCGGTAACCATTCACAACACCAACCCATGTTTGTACAAATCCTTTGATTTACGGTTAGACCCCCATGTTTAGGATCTGCTGTATCCTGTCTATCGAGCTTGCCATGCGTATCTCCTTTGTTCGACCATATCTCCCTTTGCTGATCACCCTAGCGTTGATTATGCCCAACATGTCAAGCTCTGAGATTAGGTCACTAACCCTGCGCTGGGTCAGGATTTCGAATGATCTTTTTTTGCATAGGTTTTCGTAGCATGCGTAGACCTCTCCTGTTGTTATCACACCCTCTCCTCTCTGCTCAAGTATTAGGATGGCTTGTAGAACAAGTTTCGACTGGGTTGGCAGTGTTCTAACAACCTCGACGATGCGATCTTTTTCTATCTTGTCTAGAGCTGCTCTCACATGGTTCTCAGTTATTTTGGGTGATTCCTCTCTTTCAGCTATTTCTCCAGCGATTCTAAGTAGGTCTAGGGCTCTTCTCGCGTCTCCATGTTCTCTAGCTGCTAGAGCTGCACAGAGTGGTATTACCCCATCGCTTAGAACCCCTGGCTCTAAACCAACTTTTGCTCGTTGCCACATGATGTCTTGTAGCTCCAAAGCGTTATATGGTGGGAAAACGAGTTCTTCTTGGCTTAAACTGCTCCTCACCCTTGGATCTAGATACTCTGTAAACCTTAAATCGTTTGATATCCCTATAACACTGACTTTGGCGTTGTTAAGGTCGTTGTTGATCCTTGTTAGGTTGTAAAGGATGTCATCACCACCTTTTTTTACTAGTTTATCTATTTCATCAAGTACGATAACAACGAATCGTTCTTGACTGTCTATTGCTTTAAAGAAGAGTTTGTATACTTGGTCGGTTGGCCAGCCTGTCATTGGTACCTCTGCACCAAACTCTGGGGCTAGGTTTGCGAGCACCCTGTACTGAGTGTCTATTACCTCACAGTTTATGTATGACACGTCTATATTTCTCTCCATCTCCTCCCCCATCTTTTTTAACCCGTTTGTAACATATTTTACCACCGCTGTTTTCCCTGTCCCAGTTTTACCGAATATGAATATGTTTGATGAGAGCTCCCCTCTTAGGGGAGCTACTAATATGGATGCTAACTGTTTTATTTGTTTTTCACGATGTGGAAGGTTATCTGGTGTATATGTGTGACGCATAACCTCCCTGTTCCTGAAGATCGGTTTTTTTGTGAGAAGAGAAGTGAATATGTCTTCCAGCTGAGATTGGGATGCTTCCTCCAAAATGCCTCCCACCCCATTCCAATGGCTGCAGGAGAAACACATCCATATATATCTGTTGTGGTTGAAAAAAGGAATAACCCCTTTTGTTTCCTATGGAACTCCTGATAGCTGCCCCCTTTTTTTCCACTGGAAAAAGGTTTTGAAGAAAAGATAAAATACTAACGAAAAACTTATATATAGGATGAGATTCTCTCCTGCGGGGCTATTTCCAATTGGATATATAGATGATACTTCTGGGTATTATCCACCTCTCCACTGGAAAAATAGGGGTGGGGTGTTTTTTGTTGTTCCATGGTAAATGCTAAAACCAGCACCCTAACACATCATCCGGACAAGAAGGAGCATGGGTGTTAACAATGGAGAAAGAGCTTTTGGTGGGATCGATAACAAAGGTGAGCGACAATAAGATACATCTGCCAAAGGAGATAATGGAGGAACTAAACTTATCGGAGGGAAAATCTGTTCTAGTGATCTATAAACCAACAATACGTAGAATAATACTTGTACCAATAACTAATGGAGTTGCAAAACTTATCCTCTCTCTCAGAGACCTTCCAGAGGCTATAAGCGAGGTTACATCCATCCTGGTGGAGAGTGAGATAAAAACACTTTACACCACAGGGATGTGTTACAGGAAGGGTAGCTGTGTCTGGGAGGGGTTCATAGATCTCTCAAAAACGAAAACAGATCTAGAGGAATTGAAAAAGAGGCTTTCCCTCGTCGAGGATGTGTTTGAGGTTCGTATTGACCACTACTAGAGGAGAGATGTTTGCAAAGAGGGTTTGTGGGTGGGTGCTGATGTTGGAGTGTTGATATGAAAGATTGGTGTTTGAGATGCGAAGACCAGGTTTTCGTCCTGTTGCTCCCCCCCCGGAGTATCCCTCCTACCCAAGAGGGGTGGATGTTGGTAGCAGAGAATCGGAGGTTGTCAGGATTGACACGGTTAGCCTCTTCAAGGTCTCTATCCCTGTGGGTGTTACAATGGGTCTCCTTCTCGGGATAGGTCTAGCAGTCTTCTATTCTCTAAACATAGAAGCATTGATGATCTCAATTGTACCGGAAGATAAATGGTACCTCATCTCAGGACTACCCGCAAAAATAGTGCTTTTCTGTCTTGTTGGGAGCATTGTTTACAGTATTATTTTTAGTGTGGCGTTGTCCTTCGTTTATAATGTTGTGGCCGAGCGTAGCGGTGGTGTGATTGTGGAGACGGTTGAATAGGCTGGTTACCAAGGGGTTGTGGTCTTGTCCGTAGAGGTTCTAACTCTTCTCATTGCTTTTTTTGGCTGTGTAGTTGCTGCTTATACAGATATTAAGAGTGGGTACATCTATCACCGGTTAACCTGTCCCATGATCCTAATAGGACTGGTGTTGAACATTTCAAACCAGGTTATGATCGGCTCGGAAATTTTTGATGTTTTGGCATCACCCATAGGGTCTCTAACAGCTTTTCTACTTGGGTATTTACTATACTTAGCTGGGGTGTGGGCTGGTGGAGATGTTATGCTTCTAACAGCTCTTGCAGCGCTCATACCTAGACCACTAGATTTTCTTCCTGTTTTTTCCCTGGGTTACGAGCCTCTTCTCCCCCCCCTTCTTTTCCCTTTCACCATTCTGACCAATAGTATACTAGGTGTTTTTCCATATCTATTGTTCTATTCTCTCTGGATGTGCACAAGAAAACCCGAGGCTTTAAAAAAAATTGGGGAAACAATATTGGATCCATGGGTGTCCCTTGAATATGGGCTGATAATTGGTGCTGCAGCTGTTTTTACCCAGGTTTTGTTGAGAACTGGTTTGTCTGTTTGGGTTGCGTGGATTGGGATCATCCCCGTGGTGGTGATCCTCAGAAAAATCCCGGGTAAACCAAAGGTTTTCTCTCTTATCATCCTTTTCACTTTTGGTTTTTTGTTTTCTGGGCTTGGACCCAAAAGTTTTTTGAGTCTGGTTGGGCTGAGCGTTGTCACCATGTTTTTCGTCCGAGTGTTGCTAGGTGTTCTACACGTATTGAGACGGTACGTCCTTGAGGAGGAGGTCCCCATAACAGGGCTTAGAGAGGGTATGATCCCAGCGGAGGTTATATATGAGGATAGCACAGGAGTTCACCGCGGAGAAAAGTTCTCACTGAGTAAAATGTTTGAAGTGGTGCGTGTTAGTGGTTTAAGAGGGGTTATCAGGTTTTTGAGGGGGGTGGATCGTAGGGTTGTTGTGGATACACATGCATCTGGTGTGACTGAAGAAGACATCGCTGTTCTGCAGGGTTATGTGAGGAGGGGTTTGTTGGAGGATAGGATCAGGGTTAAGAGGGGTATGCCGTTTGGACCGGGATTTTTGGTTGGTTTGGTACTCTACATCTTGGTTGGTGATATTCTCTCGCTGATAAGTGGTTTCACGGCTTATTTGCTACGGTGATCCGTTGTCCAATACTAGAAAGTGTTTACAATCTTTGAAGAGGTGTTTAACCTTGTTGTACACATCAATTGGTAGCAGAAGGTTGGAGCCAACCGTTTGGTAGCGAACCCCTTGGAGAGGGTTTGGTTTGGGCTGTGGTGTGGGTGGCGGTGTTTTACCCACATATTCAGCAACGTTGTTCCTCCGCACAGGATCCCAACGGTAGCGATACCAGTAATAATATTTTTTCTTCCCCCTTTTCGTGTATGTTGGGCGCAGATAGTACCCATATCCATGGTTCTCGTTTTCCATGGTTTCTTCTAAAAGTTTTTGGAGTTTTTTCTTTCCGTCTACCAATAGGACCCATTTAGTACCCATAAAAAATGTTTGTACAATGGCTCTATATAAACATTTCTCATTGTACAAACACACCCTTAAAAACTTACAACCACTCCAGCTCCCAACAGCCAAGCTGGGGGGATCACCATCCTAGAGGGGATAGGGGGAAGAATCATAAAAGGTTTCGAGGTTGTTGGAGGTTTCCTCCTTGACATAAGGTTAGCTCCATCCAAGGCGAGCAGGCTACTTGTTCTCCTATGGCGAAGGGGTGGAGCAGCCGTCAAACATTTGATAGTTGTTAAGCGTTTGGTTCCAGGACTTTTTCGTGGTGGTCGTGGGGCTGGTGAGCGTGTGGTTCTAAAATATCAGATAACTCTCCTGGTTGCGATGGGCTTGCTCTTCCTACTCCTGTTACATGGCAACATCCTAACCTTTCCCCCCTTCTCCGTGCTCTTAGCCCTCTTCCTCGTGTCTCTCATGTATTTTAATTATTTGACATGGGCTGAGATCAGAGGATTGTACAGGGCGGATTTCCAGGTTTTTCGCGATTATACGGCGGTTTTCTCCATTCTTCTGGTGTGGATCCTTTTCAGCTATAAAGTGCTTGTCTCATGGCTAGCGGGGAACTCTCTTCTTGGCCCATTCGCCAAAAAACCCCAGATACTTGTTGCAGGGCTTCTTGTTTTCTGGGTTTTGGTTTGCCACTGGTGGGTTAACCGCCGCTACTCGAGGGGATACACCTATGGTATGGTTGAAGGGGTTGAGGGGGGGTTTGCCAGGGTGTCACTCTACTTCGATCCCCGTGCAGGTGTGAAACCGGGGGAATACGTGCTGGCAGACCCTGTAAACCTAGAGCCTGGGGACATAGTCGAAGTAACTGTTAGGAGATCTTTTCCATTCCCATTTACTGGGAGTAAGCCGGCTAGGATCGTTAGGAGGGTTGCGCGGGGGCTGTGAGATGAGAGAAACAAGTCTTGCCACGCTGGCTTTGGTTTGCGCGCTTCTGGGTTTGGCCTCTGTGGTTATGGTTTCGCAGAGGTTGGTGGAGGAGGCTAAGATAGGGGAGCTCTCCCAACACAACCTTGAGACAACGGTTCAGATCAGCGGTGTTGTTGTTAGGGTGTCTAAGAGTGGTGAACACGTTATACTACGCGTATCCGATGGCACAGGCCAGGTTACAGTACCGATTTTTGGTAACATACTTGGTGGCGTGCTAGCGGAGGTTGGTGAAATCGAGATTGGTGACATGGTAACTGTTCGAGGCAAAATAGAGGAGTATAGGGGTGTTTTGGAGGTTGTGCCAGCTTCTGCACGTGGGGTGCGGGTAACGAAGCAGGAGACCCAAAAAGTGGTTGACACGGACTTGGAGAAGTATATGTTGCGGGTGGTCGAGGTTGTTGGTGTGGTTGTTAGGAAGCCTGGGGATGCTCCATTCTTCTACCTGGGGTTTGGTGGGGAGGAGATCAGGGTTTACATGCCTCCGGGTGTGGCTTGGCCGGGTGTTGGGGCAGGGGAGAGTGTCAGGGTTGTTGGGGCGGTGACGAGGTATGGGGGTGTGTTGGAGTTGGTTGCTAGACGTGTTGAACCTCTCAACTAGTTTTTGGTTGGTTGGTGGCTGGGTTTGGGCTGGCCTCAGGTTTTTTGGGTCTTAGCGGAATATGCTTATAAACGGTTGTGGTTTAGGTTGGGGTGGTGGGAATGTTGAAAGGGTCTAGACCTCTGGACATTCTTGAAAGGGCTTTGAATTCCCGTGTTGTTATTAAGTTGCGTGGTGGTAGAGAGCTTAGGGGCATACTTGAAGCTTATGATCTTCATTTAAACCTGGTTGTGGTTGATGCTGAGGAGATGGAGGGTGAAGAACCTAGGAGACGTTTGGGGACAGTCATAGTGAGGGGGGACAATGTGGTCTTCTTGTCGCCCTAGTGTTCTATCCTAGGCAGTTTCTCGCTCTAGCCAACATCGTGGATAAGTTTTTTCACGATAAGCTCTGTTTCCTTATGTTTTTTCACGAGTTGTTCCCTGTTTTTGGCTTCTGTGGTTATCCTCACACACTGCTCGGTTCCAGATGGGCGGACCAGGGTCCACTCCTCTTTGTTGGCTAGGAGCACTCCGTCAACCGTCTCTACCCGGTCGTGGTGGGGTGCTAACAGCTCGTAAACCTTGGCTATTACCACTGGTTTGAGTCTGTTGGGGCATTCTATGCGGCTACGCATGGTGTGACACTTTGGTATTTCACCTATTAGGGAGGAGATGGGCTTGTCGGTTTTGGAGAGGAGTTCATATATGCGTAGTGCTGATAGGGGGCCGTCTGGTGTGAGGTGCACATCTGGGTGGATCCAGGTGCCGCTCGGCTCACCCCCAAAAACAGCTTTTTCCTCCACGATTTTCTGGGCTAGATACACGTCCCCAACCTTTGTCCTTATGATTTTACCGCCATTCCTAACAACATGGTCCGTGACAACCATTGACGCGTCAACAGTTGTTATTATTTTTCCCCTAGTTTTTTTTGCTATGTTACCAGCTATTAGGGCTAGCAAATAGTCGGGTTGGATGAATCTACCCCTCTCATCCACCGCAGCTATCCTGTCAGCGTCCCCATCGTGTGCTATGCCGATGTCCGCGTTAACAGCCCTCACAGCAGAGGAGAGATGGCACAAATTTTCTGGTGTTGGTTCTGGTGGTCTTCCAGGGAAGAATCCATCCATTTGGG
>Ga0164310_10000943_pt1 | contig 16116 bp, 10 predicted proteins | sample GuaBasSedimGuay1_FD_121795 | JGI IMG/M metagenome (GOLD analysis project Ga0164310, IMG submission 121795) | Subseafloor sediment microbial communities from Guaymas Basin, Gulf of California, Mexico - Guay1, Core 4569-9, 0-3 cm | ecosystem: Environmental > Aquatic > Marine > Hydrothermal vents... | reverse complement strand
GCCTCTGCCTTAGCTTTGGCTTTGGCCTCTTCCTCGGCTTTGGCTTTGGCCTCTTCCTCGGCTTTGGCTTTGGCCTCTTCCTCGGCCCTGGCCTTGGCCTCCTCTTCCGCCCTGGCCTTGGCTTCTGTGTCCGCCCTGGCCTTGGCCTCTTCCTCGGCCTTGGCTTTTAAAGCGGATTCATCCTCCGCCTTAGGTTTCGCCTCAGCGACCTTCTCTTCCTTCTTTGGCTTAGGAGCCGGCTTTTCCTCTTTCTTCTCTTTCTTCTCAGGCTTGGGAGCCGCAGCCTTTTTCTCGGGCTTGGCGGCTTTTGGTTTAGGTGCGGCTTCCGGTTCGCCAAAGTCTAAGTTCGGCTCGGGTGAAAGGGAAACGAGGTCTACATCCTGAGTCTCTAAGCGCTTTGAAATCTCCTGTACATCGCCGGCCATTCCGCCGTTGATCATCAGGTCGATAAAGGCACGCGTCATGCGAACGGTTTCGGGGTGCCTCAAAATAACCACACTCGACCCCGCCATGAGAAAACATACTGCCGCGACCGCCTCCATGAGTATGGGCCGTTTTTCGGGATCGCCTAATGTAGGCACTTCCTCAATGCTCTGGCCGGCCTCCTTGCACTTCCAGATCTCATTTCCTATGTTGTTGATCATGGGAACCTGTAGCTTGTCGTCTTCCTGCGTCAGGGCGGCCATGCTGATACGTTCCATAACGGAATAGCTGTATTCCAGGCCATACCCCAGTCCACCGGTCGTAGGATCCACAATAAGCTTATTGCTCTGGACCCCGAGGTTACCCAGCAGAATGTTCAACTGCTTTGCGAGGTTCACATCAATTGGCGAAGATGAAATAATGGTGTGACCATAACCAAGCGCGCTGGCACCCACACCCTTGTGATTTCCTTCTTCCACCGGCCCTAAAGCCAGGTTTTGCCCTTCACATTTCTCTGAGATAGCCTTAAGGACCTCTTCATCCTTCTGGTTGTTTGCCGTACCCCACAACAACAGGGGTACATCAACTGCATCTGCTACCTTTTTGGCCACTTCCGCGGCTTCTTCCGCACCCCTGTCCATGCCATTGGGGTCCGTGCTCTTTAGCTGGAGTACGATCATGTCTGCGCCGTATTCATCCACACATTTTTTGGCCCAGGCATCTGGCGAGGAAATTACATCCTTAAATGGCTCGATCGCCGCGGCCGGCCATTCCTCGGAGGGGTCATAGTCCCATATTTCCATGGCAATTTTCGGGGGATTGGGCATGTCCCCTTCAAAGAGATGAAAGGGGTACGAACTTTCTCCTCCCAACGTAACAGCGGCACTACCCGTTCCAACGGTGGTTTCCCCTATTTTTCCGGAATAGGGCTGTTCAGGAATTTCAAAGGCCAATTTTTCTACCTCCTTCTTTTTCCGATTTCTGCATTGCTGTTAATAAATTTGCGGCAAAACTCCATTGTCGCGTCCCATTAAACCAAAAACACAAAGAATAAAGTGATTCCTCCCCAGGCACTCTGTCAAGCCTTTGAGGAAGAGCTGTTACAGGTTATTGTGAAAAATATAACAAACCTTGACAAAAAATTTTCCTCTCAAATTAAAGAGGATTTTTAAGCACTCAAAATAGATGAATATGTATTCACTTGTCAAGTAGTTTTTTGAGTAATTTTGAAGGTTTTGTTGATTTTATGGACATCCAATATATTGTATTCCTTGTTAAACATATACAATATATAGGTACTACACCTCAAATATTTTATCGAATATCTCATAAGCCGCTACGAGGGCCTTATTGTTTTTTTCAAGTTCCGTTGTTGGCCTTCCGTTCAGGTCAAAGTCCTGCACTTCAAGATCCTCCGGGACCATGCCAACGAGATCCAAATCATAGCTCTTAACCGCCTCTAAAATGATATCATCTTGTCCTTCCCTTGCCTGATTCAGGATCAACAGCTTGCGGCCTATATTCAGGCTCAGCTGTTCCGTCAGCTCTACGATCCTGGCTGCGGCCTGAACGCCCCTGCGGGTGGGATCGGATACAACAAGAAGGACTTCAATATCATTGGTTGTAAGACGGCTGATATGTTCCATGCCGGCTTCATTGTCAATAACCGAGTATGCATAATTATCAATCAGTTTATCTAAAAATTGCGTCAAGAGTGAATTTGCAGCACAGTAGCACCCTGAACCTTCCGGTCTTCCCATGACGATCAGGTCAAACCCCGTTGATTCGACCACCGCCTGTTGTGTCTTCATTTCTATGAACAGGTCCTTTGTCATGCCATTTGAAAAACCTTTCTTCATTTCCTCTCTTGCATCGCCTAAGGTCTCCTCAACTTCAAGACCCAGTACCTCATTGAGATTGGCGTTTGCGTCGGCATCTACTGCCAGAACAGGGGTTTTGCCTTTTTCAACAAGATACTTTACCAATAGACCTGCTATGGTAGTCTTTCCCGTGCCTCCTTTGCCGGCAAGGGCAATCGAATATGTCATAGTACACTCCTCTGTTTTTGAAATTTGTAAAATTTCAACTCTTTGAAAAAGCCGGGATCATTGCGACCTTGTTGCACGCGTGAAGTTTTTAAAAAACGATATCTCCAAGTGCATTAGCAATGGTCGAATTTTCGGGATTCTTTACAACTTACTGTATGGTATTTAGGATTAATTTTCGTAGAAACCTGAAAATCGGCCGCATTTATACACCAAGTTTAGATCTCGCCTTGAAAAATGCCTCTCCCCTGCAACAGGTTAAGGTATAACAGAAATTTTGGGTTGCTATTATAGTAAATTTTTTATAGTATTCAGCGTTATTGACAACCGTTTTTTGGAATTATAACTATTTAATATGTTTAAAGAAAAAGATATATGGGAAAAAATAACCATAAGTCTTGAATCGGCCATACCCGAATCGGAGACTAAAGCATGGTTCTCTCGCACAAACCTCAAAAAATTAGATACCGATTCAGCCCTAATTGAGGTTCCAAATAAGTTCGTTGCCAACTGGCTTCGTGACAACTATCTTACACAGATACAGGATTCTTTTAAAAGCAGCGTAAATTTCGTCCCGGAAATAAAATTCACCTACGATACCATAACCAGACAGCACTCTAATCAATATAAAAATTTCGATCATGGTATCACTCCTTTATACACCTTTGATAATTTCATTATGTCCGACAGCAACCTGTTCGCCTACAAAACGGCATTGGATGTGGCAAATAGACCGGCCGAGAATTACAACCCTTTATTTATATTCAGTAAGACCAGTCTTGGCAAGACCCACCTTCTGAATGCAATTGGCAATCACGTACTCAGCACAAATCCACTGACCAAGGTAAAATACCTGTCAGCCGGGCAATTCTCTTCACATCTTTCAAATGCCGCAAGAAGAAAAAACCTCAATAAATTCAGAAAATACTACACAAGTCTTGATTTTCTCCTGATTGATGATTTTCAACTGCTCGCGGGCCGGGAAAGGTCCCTGCAGGAGTTTACCTCAATTTTCAATATGTTTTACCAGTCAAAAAAACAGGTTGTTGTAGCAGGAAAAACAAGTCCCCATCAGACCAAAAACCTTCCGGCCGATTTAAGGTCACGAATGGAGTGGGGTCTTTTACTTGAACTCCAGGTTGCGGACCATAAAACAAGGATGCAAATAATACAGAAACGGGCAAAAGAGGAAAATCTCCATATCCTGGATGATGTAGTTTTTTTCCTTGCAAACACCACAAATGACCTGAAAATTCTTATTCAGTATTTTGTCACTTTGCAAACATACACCTCCCTTTACCAGCGAAAAATCGACATGTCCACAGTTAAGTCAATTCTTAAATATAAAAATATTTATAAAAGAAGTGTAAATGACATACAGAAACTCACTTCTGAGTATTTCAATATAAGCATATCCGACCTTTTATCAAATAAAAAGAGCCGGGACTTTTCTTATCCAAGACAGGTCAGTATGTACCTTTGCAGAAAACTGACAGATTTATCTTTTACAAATATAGGCAGGGCATTTGGCAATAAAGACCACTCCACAGTTATTTATGCGGTAAAACGAATAGAAAATGAAAAAAACAAAAGACAAGAGGTTTTAAGTGATATTAATAAACTACAGAACTTCTTATTATAAACCCGTCAGTATTTGTCAAAAACCGGTCACCATTTCTCTATGAGCATTTTTTATGTCAGTAAAAGATAAAATAACTTTTAAAAAGCATTATATATTTTATTAGTTATTATAAATAGATAGTTTAGTATTTAACAAATTAACCTTCAACTGTTATTATCCTTATAGAATATTTATTTAATATTAAACATAAAAGAGATAGATAAGGAAACGAAAAGAACTTTTCTGGAGGTAAAAATGGAAATAAGAATTGATCGGGAACAGCTCTTTAAGAGTGTCTCAAGAGTTCAAAGCATTATAGAAAGAAAAAGTAATATGCCCATTCTTTCGACTGTTCTTTTGACGGCGGTGGGAAAGGGTGTTTCTCTGTCGGCAACCGACCTTGAAATTGGATTCAGGCAGAGTATTCCTGCTGATGTAGTAAGTGAAGGAAGTATAACCGTGTCGGGAAGGAAACTGTTTGAAATTTTAAAAGAAAGTAATAAAGAAAATTTTCAAATAAAGGAGAAAGAGAATAACTGGGTATTTTTATCAGATGGGTTGGCAAGATTCGACCTGGCATGTTTGCCTGCTGATGAGTATCCATCGTTTGTTGAACCTGACGATGTTTCCATGGTTGAAGTAGACGGAGATACACTTACTGAAATGATAAATAAGACCATTTATTCAGTAACCGTTGAGGAAGCCGGATTTAAACTCTCCGGCGTATTTACGGAAAAGGTGGATAATGAGGGTGTTAGTTTTTTAAGGATGGTCGCAACAGATGGGCATAGGCTGTCAATGATTGATAAGGATTTAGGTAATATAGGTTCTTTAGGTATAGGTAGCGGGGTAATGATTCCTAAAAAGGGCATGTCGGAATTAAACAAATTAGCATCTGAGGGAGGCCCGGTCCAAATCGGATTTAAACAGAAAAACTGTGTTGCAAAGAAGGATAATTCATTAATAGTAATACGTTTACTTGAATCAAAATTTCCTGATTATCATGCAGTGATACCCAAAGAAGAAAAGTATTCTATAAAAGTTAATAAAATATCTCTCCTTGAAGCCATGAGGAAGATGCTCATCTTAAGTAACGAGCGTTACAGGGCCGTAAAGATTGCCATTGAAAATGATACAATGGAAATGGTTTCCACTAATCCTGACCTTGGCGAGGTACAGGAAAACATGCAGGTTGAATACAAGGGAGAGCGCCTGGAAGCAGGGTTTAATCCACGATATTTTATTGATGCCCTCCAATCCATGGAAAGTGAATTTATATTATTAGGTTTTATTGATGAATCAAAACCGTGTATATTAAAAGGTGATGCTGATAAAGGTTTTTTAGGTTTAATAATGCCAATGAGGCTTTAATTATGAAAGACGAAAAAAGAGCATATGTTGCTTCTGATATAAAGGTTTTAGAGGGCTTGACTGCCGTTCGCAAAAGACCGGCCATGTACATAGGAAATACAAGCACCGAGGGACTGCATCATCTCGTATATGAGGTGGTGGATAACAGTATTGACGAGGCATTGGCAGGATACTGCGATCGTATTGACATTAAACTGCTGGGTGATAACAGCGTTATTGTCTCAGATAATGGTAGAGGTATTCCGGTTGATATGCACGAAACCGAAAATATGCCCGCCTTAGAGGTTGTTATGACCAAACTCCACGCTGGTGGCAAGTTTGACAATAAAACCTATCAGGTGGCCGGGGGCCTTCATGGTGTCGGGGTATCTGTGGTTAATGCGCTTTCCGAGTACCTCGATGCGGAAGTATACAGGGACGGGAAAATATATTTTCAGCGATATGAAAGAGGGAATACAAAAAACGAGATTGAGATCAGGGGTGAGACAAAAAAGAGGGGGACAAAAATACATTTTATGCCGGATTCCGGTATATTTGAAAGTATTGACTTAGATTTTGAAACATTAGCGAGAAGGATGAGGGAGTTATCATTTCTTACAAAAGGGGTAAGGATAAAAATATCGGATGAAAAAACAGGTAAGAAGAAGGATTTTATTTATGAGAGAAAAATAAAATCATTTGAAGAATATAAAAATAAAAATAAAGAAGTCCTTCATAAAAAACCGATATATATTTCAGGAGAGAAAAACCGTGTAATAATTGAGATAGCATTACAATACAATAATTCATATAAAGAGAGCTTATTCACCTTTGCAAACAATATTAATACTACGGAAGGCGGGAGCCATCTTGTAGGGTTTAAATCAGCACTGACCAGGAGCATAAACCAATATCTTCAAAACTCCAACCTGTCGAAGAACTTCAAGGAAAAGTTGTCCGGAGATGATGTTAGGGAAGGGTTAACAGCCGTTATAAGCGTGAAGCTTCCAGAGCCCCAATTTGAGGGACAGACAAAGACAAAACTGGGAAACAGCGATGTAAAGGGTCTTGTAGAAAATTTGGTTAATGATGGATTAGGTAGTTTCTTTGAAGAAAACCCCGGGGTTATAAAGGCAGTCCTTTCCAAGGTAATTGATGCGGCCAGGGCTCGAGCAGCCGCAAGAAAGGCAAGGGAACTTGCGAGGCGGAAGGGCGTTCTTTCGGATCACTCATTGCCGGGGAAATTGGCTGACTGTCAGGAAAGGGACCCGAGTCACAGCGAGATCTTTATTGTAGAGGGAGACTCGGCCGGCGGTTCTGCAAAACAGGGAAGGGATCGGAGAAATCAGGCAATATTGCCTTTAAAGGGGAAAATCCTCAACGTAGAAAAGGCCCGTTTTGACAAGATGATAGCGAGCGAGGAGATTCGGACCATGATAACCGCTCTGGGCACGGGGATCGGGGATAATGAGTATGATATCAACTCGCTGAGGTATCACAAAGTCATCATCATGACCGATGCGGATGTGGACGGGGCCCATATCAGGACCCTGCTTTTGACATTTTTTTTCAGACAAATGCCGGAGCTTATAGAAAACGGGCACTTATATGTTGCCCAGCCACCCCTTTACAGGGTGATGGCCGGAAAAAAGGAGGTATATCTGAAAGATGAAGACGATCTTAATGAACTCCTTTTAAAGCGTATTACAGATAAAGAAAAAATCATCTTAGAAAACAGTGTAGAGGTTTCTGGTCAGAGGCTTGCAAGGCTTCTCAATGGTGTAATAAAATTCTACGAGAGCCTGAACAGGTTATCAAGAAGGGGTTATAGCCCCAGATTTATTGAATTTCTTGCGTCTCAGGGTCCAAAAGACAGGGGGCTGTTTAAAGATGAGTCATTTATGACGGGACTTTTTGAGAAGCTTGGTGAAAACGGATTTGAGGTAAAAGACATTCACCAGGACGAAGAGGATGGATATTACGAATTCCTTGTGACGGAAACACGTAACGGGGGCCAGACATCCGTTGTAAACTGGGAATTTTTGTCCTCCCCCGAACTGAGGCAGTTAATGGGAATATTTAAGGATTTTAAGGGGTTGAGTAAGGGGGCAGTAACCGTTACAGGGGATGGTGAAAAAAAGAAGATTAATGATGCCCAGCAGCTTTTAAACGAGTTTATGGAAAGGGCGAAAAAGGGCCTGACTATTCAGAGGTATAAAGGCCTTGGGGAAATGAATCCCGCGCAATTGTGGACAACGACCATGGATCCTGAAAAAAGGACTTTGCTGAAAGTGAAGATAGGAGATTTGGTTGAAACCGATGATATCTTCACCATCCTTATGGGGGACAAAGTGGAGCCCAGGAGGGAATTTATCCAGAATAACGCATTGGAAGTAACGGAGCTGGATATATAGGGCCGCTAAGCGGTTTTATTATGGAGAATAAATAATGATTGCGGATTTGAAAGTTAATAGCGTCAACATAGAAGAAGAGATGAAACAATCCTACCTCGAATATTCTATGAGCGTGATCGTAGGGAGGGCCCTGCCCGATATCAGGGACGGCCTGAAGCCGGTTCACAGGCGCGTATTGTTCGGCATGCACGATCTCAAAAACTATTTTAACCGGCCTTTTAAGAAGTCTGCAAGGGTGGTAGGGGACGTGATCGGAAAATATCATCCGCACGGTGACGCCGCGGTATATGACACCATTGTGCGCATGGCCCAGGGCTTCTCACTGAGGTATCCCCTGGTGGACGGCCAGGGAAATTTCGGGTCAGTGGATGGCGACCCTCCTGCCGCCATGCGGTACACGGAAGTAAGGATGACCCGCCTTGCCCAGGATTTTCTTTCGGATATTGAAAAGGAGACGGTTGATTTCACCCCCAACTATGATGATTCCCTTGTAGAGCCGGTTATAATGCCTACCAGCATACCGAACCTGCTTGTGAACGGATCTTCCGGAATAGCCGTGGGCATGGCAACCAATATCCCGCCGCATAATCTGACCGAGGTATGCGATGCGATTATTAAGGTAATTGATGAACCCGACGTTGATCAGGAAGAGCTGGCGAAGATTATTCCCGGCCCGGACTTTCCAACGGCCGGCTTTATCTTGGGAAGAAAGGGAATCGTTGAGGCGTACAAAACAGGAAGGGGTATTATTAAAATCAGGGCCAGGGCCTTTGTGGAAAAGGTTGGGAAAAGCAGGGAAAGGGTTGTGATTACGGAGCTACCCTATCAGGTAAACAAGGCTAAGCTCTTAGAGAAGATAGGATTGCTGGCAAAAGAAAAAAAGATTGATGGTATCTCCGACATTCGGGATGAATCGGACCGGGACGGGATGCGGGTCGTTATAGATGTGAAAAGGGATGGAAAGGCCCTGGTAATCCTCAACCGGCTGTACAAGTTTACCCAGATGGAGACCTCTTTCGGAATAATCCTTCTGGCCATTGTGAATGGTCGGCCGCAGGTCCTGACGCTAAAGCAGATTTTGGAACACTTTGTGGCCCATCGCCGGGAAATAATAATAAGAAGGACCATTTATGATCTAAAGAAGGCCGAAGAAAGGGCCCATATACTTGAAGGACTTAAAAAGGCCCTGGATTTTTTGGATGATGTGATTGAGTTAATACGGTCATCGTCTGACCCCAAGGATGCAAAGGCCCGGCTGATGTCGGATTTTGACCTCTCGGACGTCCAGGCCCAGGCCATTCTGGATATGAGACTGCAAAGGCTTACGGGTCTTGAGAGGGAAAAAATCAATGCCGAATACCAGGACCTGATAAAGAATATTACCAGGTTCAAGGAGATTCTCGAAAACCAGGCCATGGTGCTCCAGATTATCAAGGACGAGATGAAGGACATCAAAGATAAATATGGAGACGCGCGCAGGACCGAGATCCTTGAGGACCAGGGAGACATTGATTTAGAAGACCTGATTGCCCAGGAAGAAATGGTGGTGACTATCAGCCATCAGGGGTACATTAAGAGGAGTCCCATCAGCCTGTACAGGGCACAGCGCCGGGGCGGAAAAGGCATGACTGGCGTAAAACCCAAAGCGGAAGATTTTGTGGAGAACCTCTTTGTGGCCTCTTCACACGACTATTTCCTCTTTTTCACGAACAAGGGACGTGTCTACTGGAAGAAAGTTCATGAGATCCCTGAGGCCGGGCGCATGTCCAAGGGAAAGGCGATCGTCAACCTCCTGGACCTCCAAAAGGGCGAACGTGTGGCAACTATTCTCTCTATCAAGGACTTTGAGGAGGGAAGATATATAGTCATGGCCTCAAGAAAGGGACTGGTTAAGAAGACCGAGTTAGGCTCTTACAGCCATCCGAGATCAGGCGGCATTGTGGCCCTTAAAATCAGGGAAGAAGATGAGTTGATCTGTGTCAGGGTATCAAGCGGGGAACAGGATATATTCCTCGCCACCCGGCAGGGTAAATCCATCAGGTTCCGCGAGTCCGACCTGAGGGGCATGGGAAGGGTGGCTGCAGGCAACATCGGGATAAGGATGGAACCCGGAGATGAGGTGGTGGCGATGGAGATTTTGAAGGAAGGCGCTACCATCCTGACGGTCACGGAAAACGGTTATGGTAAAAGGACCAGGACCGACGAGTACCGGACCCAGTCAAGGGGAGGAAAGGGCATTCTGACTATTAAGGCAACCGAAAGAAACGGTCCTGTTGTATATTCCTATCAGGTGACCGATCAGGACGAATTGATGATAATTACCGGGCACGGAAAGATAATAAGGATGAGAGTGGTTGATATATCCGTTATCGGCCGCAACACCCAGGGGGTCAGGCTGATTAACCTGGGAGAGGGCGAAAAGGTGGTGGGCGTTGCAAGGCTTATGGAAGAGGAATAGCAGGAAAAGGCCTTAAAAACCTTGCCGGTATGCGGTAGTGTGATATAATGTGACTGTTTTTTGGAGATTCGAAAAGATAGGCTGGCATATCTCTTGAGCATATCTGAAATTTCAAAAATTGCTGTTATCGGTGCCGGGAGCTGGGGAACAACCCTTGCCAACCTGCTCGCAGGGAAGGGCCGCCAGGTAGACCTGTGGGTCAGGGAAAAGGATGTCTTTGACCAGATTAAAAACAATCGGGTAAACCATGCCTTCCTGCCCGGCATGGAACTGGTTCCCGGGCTTAACCCTGTTTTGTCTTATGAAGAAGCGTTGAATGACAAGGAACTGGTGCTGCTGGTGGTGCCTTCTCATGTTTTCAGGGATGTGCTTAACAATATGAAGGCCTATTTAAAGCCGAGCATGTCTCTTATGGCGGCAACCAAGGGTATTGAAAATCAGACACTGATGATCATGTCCCAGGTGGCTGAGAGCGTTCTGCCTAATGATTATATGGAACGGTTCGGCTGCCTGGCAGGACCCAGCTTTGCCAAAGAGGTGTATAAAAAATATCCCACTGCCGTAACCATTGCCTGCCGTGACCTTGCCCATGCGGAGAGATTGCAGGAGCTTTTTTACACGGAATACTTCAGGGTGTATATCAGTGAGGACCTGACCGGTGTGCAGGTCGCGGGTGCGCTCAAAAATGTCATTGCCATTGGGGCCGGCGCGGCCGATGGATTGCAAGTGGGACATAATGCAAGGGCTGCGCTGATTACCAGGGGTCTGGCCGAAATTACCCGTTTAGGTGTGGCCATGGGCGCCAATCCGCTGACTTTTGCGGGACTGGCAGGCATGGGAGACCTTGTTCTGACCTGCACGGGTGATCTTAGCAGGAACAGGACCGTGGGCCTCAAGATGGGCAAAGGCATGGGTCTTGAGGAAATTACCGGGAGCATGAACATGGTGGCAGAGGGTATCAAGACCGCCCGTTCCACCTATGAATTAGGGAAAAAAATGGCAGTTGACCTGCCGATCAGCAACCAAGTTTATCATATTCTTTATAACGGCAAAAAGCCTCAAAAGGCCGTTAGAGACCTGATGACCAGAGAGTTGAAAGTGGAGCTGGAACATTAATAATCCTGAGCAATAATACTGGTTAAAAAATGGCTTTTACTCAAATTTTACAGGAAACCTTTGAAAATAAACTGGAGGCAAACACCCTTAATAACTTAAAGGCGGTGGCCCGTTTAAAGACCTATCCTCCCAGAACAAAACTGTGCCACCAGGGTAAGATTGAGGAGACGTTTTACATTATTGTCAAGGGACGTGTTGTTTCATCTCAAAAGCTGGAAAATGGTGAATCGCGTTTGCTTGGTATGCATGGACCCAATGAATATTTCGGCGAAGTGGGATTGCTTGATGACAGGCCTCGCATGGCCAGCAGTACGACCATGAGCGATACAACCGTGCTGGAGGTTACAAAGGATGTATTTAACAGCCTTGTAAAAGAAAGTCCCACTGTGGCTTTTGCACTTTTAAAACATCTTCTTGGGTCGATGCGCCGCCTGGATGACTTAGCCATAAATGATCTGCGGGAGATAAACAAAGAACTGCAGGATGCATATGACGACTTGAAGGCTGCCCAGGTAAAACTGGTTGAAAAGAAAAGATTGGAACATGAGCTGAAACTGGCTGCGGACGTACAGAGGAGTTTATTGCCGGGTGACCTGCCACAGTATCCCGACTATAGTTTTGTTGCGCACCTGGAGCCGGCGCGGCTGGTTGGCGGCGATTTCTATGATGTTATTCCATTGGATGACGAGAATGTCGGCCTGTTAATTGCCGATGTGGCGGATAAAGGGATCCATGCGGCTATGCTGATGGGCGTGGCACGGACACTTTTTTTTACGGAAGCGCGCCGCTCGTTGTCCCCGTCGGTCGTGGCTGAATCGGTGCATAAGTATTTAATGAGGGTAGCGCCTTCTATGGATGTCTTTATAACGGCTTTTTATGGTGTGTTGCACCGGCCAAGCGGTCTGTTAACCTATGTTCGAGCAGGGCATGAGCAGCCTCTGCTGTTTCGCCCCGGCCGGCCGGTTGAATCCTTGACGAGTACCGGGCGCTTCCTGGGCATGGTGGAGGAATTAACACTTGAAGAGCATGCATTCCAGCTGAAACCGGGTGACCGCCTGGTTCTCTACAGTGACGGCCTGACGGATGCGACGAATTATGAAAGCAAGCAATTTGGAAGCGAGCGTTTTGAGGCCTGCCTTGAGAGAAACGGTCATCTCCCTGCGGCCGAGTTAGTCCAAAACATTGTCGACGAGATAGACGATTGGTGCAAAGGCGAAGTTCCCTTCGACGATTTGACGCTGCTCGTTGTGGAAGTAAGATAGGCTTTGATCACGGCCGGAAGCGTGTTCATTCAGGGAGCGCTGAACATCCTCTCCGACGTCAACACCAAAATGCCCGATGACTGATGCCAAAGATTCCTGGTCCCTTCAACCGGACGTAATCCGCAATAAATTAATCCAAGCTATATTGGCCACAAACATTCTTTTTCGCGAAACCGTGGATTCCACCAACACCCTTAAAATGGAACGATCGGTCCATGTTATAATATTAACCCGGCAATTAAATTTCATAAAAGGCAGTTTATCCGGTCAAATATAAATTTTCAAAGGTGAGGGGATGATCTCTTTTTGCAGCGACTGGCGGGAGGGCGCCGTTATTTCAAGGGGTTACAGGTGGGGGACCCCCCGGCCCTGAGCGTATGCGAAGGGAACAGGGAGGGGGTAGGCTTCCCACGCCCGTAACCCCTTGAAATGATCAGCCCGGGAGCCTCGGAGACGGAAAAAAGATATCATCCCCGAACCGTTACCCGTTGGATAAAAATATTCGGCCATTTAATTGCCGGGTCAATAAAAAGGGAATCAATGGAAAATGAAGGTCCTGATTACAGGAAGGCTCCCGGAAGAGGTCATAGCCGTTATTAAAGGAGAACACCATGTGGAGGTCCATGGGGAGGACAGGCCCATGGAGAGGCAACGGCTGCTTGATCTGGTCGGCGACAAGGAAGGCCTTCTCTGCATGATCACGGACAGGATCGACGGGGAAATGCTGGACAGGGCTCCGAACCTGAAAATGGTTGCCAACCTTGCGGTGGGATATGACAATATGGACGTGGCTGCCGCGACCCTCAGGGGCATACCGGTTTCCAACACGCCGGGCGTGCTTACGGATGCCACGGCAGATATTACCTTTGCCCTGGTGCTTGCAACGGCAAGAAGGGTGGTGGAAGGTGATCGGAGAACCCGCGCAGGCGAATTTCGTTTCTGGGCCCCTCTCCATTTTTTGGGCCGGGCGGTGTCGGGTAAGACCCTGGGAATATTAGGGCTTGGTCGCATAGGGAGGGCCGTGGCCCGGAGGGCGAAGGGTTTTGACATGCAGGTCCTCTATCACGGCAGGCGGCGACTTGCACTCTTCGAAGAAAGAGAACTGGGAGTCAGTTACGCGGATTTCGACGGCCTGCTTGAGCAATCAGATTTCGTATCACTGCATGTGCCCCTGACAGATGGTACCCGTCATCTCATCGGCCTTCGTGAACTGGAGGCTATGAAACCCTCGGCATATTTAATAAACACGTCACGAGGGCCGGTGGTGGATGAAGAGGCGCTTGTCGGGGTCCTCCGGGAAGGAAAGATCGCGGGGGCGGGTCTTGACGTTTATGAAAATGAACCCGTCCTTACGCCCGGGCTGGCAGAACTAAACAACGTGGTTCTGCTTCCGCATGCGGGGAGCGGCACGATTGAGACCAGGACCAGGATGGGCCTTAAAGCAGCTGAAAATCTTTTGGCGGGCCTTAGGGGAAAAAGGCCTCCGGATTGCCTTAACCCGGAAGTTTTTTCGTAATAGTTGGGCGTTGTATTTTTTAGACAGGATTGACAGGATGGACAGGATTAGTTTTTTCCTGTACTCCTAATTCAAAGGTCTTTTTATATTAAGGAGAAGAACGATGGCAACGATCCAGCCAAAGGGCGAAAAGCTTCGCCAGGCAGTGAAGTGGATTTCCGGGATACGCCAGGAGGATGAAACTCGGCCCATACCTGCATTAATCAGGGAGGTCTCAAACCAGTTCAACCTGTCTCCAAAGGAAGAGGAGTTTCTGAGGTCCTTTTACGAAGAAGATTCAGGGCGGTAGTTCAGTGGAATTTATGTGGACATCTCTTGAATAACGGCTGGCGTCCGTCGAGGCATGCGGATCTCTTTTCAAAGAGCCGCATAACCTTGCTGTGGCTCGAATCACGGCGGTCCTCTTTACAATTCGGCTCCGTACAGCCCCTTCGATGATAGCTCCTATTATGTTTGGCTGTCCCGCCTGTCAGAAGCCGACTGGTTAATGTATTTGGGGCGTGGCAGATGCGTTGTAGAGATAAAAATGCGCCTCTTTGAAAAGAGATCCGCATGCCCCGCCACTATGGGCTAACGCCGTTATTGAGCTATTACGTATGTTCAAATATTGACCACGTCCTCTTCTTTCATATGTTTGAGGATTTGTCTTGTGATGCGAAGAAAAAAATAGAAAATTGTCATCAGAAAGGAGGTGCCGACTAATACGGGAACCCAGAAACCGGCCTGATGCGCATGATCGAGGCCGATCCAGATTGAGACAAGAGAAAGGAAGCCGATGTAGGTGGAGATCAGGCCTAAGGCAATGATTAAAGACCAAAGCCATATTTTTTTAAAAGATACCGGTTCTCCCGAGATCATTTTTTCATGTTCTCCAGTCTTCGGCTGAGAAAATCGATTTGATTTCTCAACTCGCGATCGGTCTTCATTTTGTGCTCTATCAGTTCCGAAGCATAGAGTACGGTGGAATGGCTGCGGTTTATGCTGTCAGCGATTTTTTCGAGGGTTTCATTCGTATGGCTTCGGCATAGATAGGAATAGATGTTTCGGGGGTAAGAATAAACTTTTTTTCTCGATTTTGACCGTAACATCTGGGGGTCAACCTTATAATAGCTGCAAACGAGCTTGCTTATGTCTTTTGAGGTAATGGAGGTCTCGCCGGAGACGAGGCAGTTGATCACATCTTTGGCCAGATCAGGGTTGATCCTGGCCTTAAGGAGCTGTGACTTTGCCTTGAGATAGTTTAAGGCGCTTTCCATCTGGCGGACATCCCTGTTTAACCGGGTTGCGAGAAGATGGATGATTTCGCCGGATAGCCCCATATTGCGCTCGGACGCCTTTCTCTTAAGGATCTTGATTCGTGTGTCGTAATCGGGGTTTTCAATGGTGGTCACCAGTCCGGATGTCAGCCGGGAGGACAGCTCCTTGGACATATGGGGCAGGTCCTTGGGGGGGAGAGCGCTGGTGAACATGATTTTTTTGTTCTCATTTGTCAGGGCATCAAGTGTATATCCCAGCTCGATCTGAGTTTTTTGTTTACCGCTCAGGAAATGGATTTCGTCAAGAAGGAGTACATCGCAGCAACGACGATATTTGTCCTTAAAGGCTTCGATGCGGTTTTTTTTGATGGAAGAGACCATCTCGTTGGTAAACTGCTCGGCCGTGATGTAATAGACACGGCTTTGCGGGTTTTCTTCGAGAATGGCCTGGCCCGTTGCCTGGGGAAGGTGCGTTTTCCCCAAACCGGTTTTTGCGAGCATAAGGAGGGTGTTATAGTCACACTGGTCGGCCCTTGCCAGGGCCCTAGAGGCCGAATAGGCAAACTCATTGGAACTGCCGACAATAAAGCGGTCAAAGGTGAATTCCCGGTTAAAATGGATGCTTGAGCGGCCCTGGAGGGGGTGCAGGTTGGGG
>Ga0164310_10000942_pt1 | contig 16118 bp, 17 predicted proteins | sample GuaBasSedimGuay1_FD_121795 | JGI IMG/M metagenome (GOLD analysis project Ga0164310, IMG submission 121795) | Subseafloor sediment microbial communities from Guaymas Basin, Gulf of California, Mexico - Guay1, Core 4569-9, 0-3 cm | ecosystem: Environmental > Aquatic > Marine > Hydrothermal vents... | reverse complement strand
CATGAGAGCATCAACTGCAAAAAAGAAGAAGGATCCCTCACCCAAAGAATTGACCCTTCGCCGCCTGGAAGAAAGGGTAGCACAAAAGGGCATCCAAATCCATTATGATAAGCTGGAAACAGCAGGCCTTAAACTGAAGGGCGGTCTTTGTAAGATAAAGGGCGAAATCCACCTCTTTATTGACAGGCGAAAATCCATTGAAGAAAAAATTGGCATTCTTACAGATTGCCTCAGAGGGCCCTTACCCGAACTTTCCGAATCTACTACCAATGATCTATAACAAGCCTGAGCAGAAACCCCAGCACACCATTTTGGGCATAGATCCCTCAAAAAGTCTGGCCTATTTTATGGCCAAATTTCGAAAGCATCTCGCTATATTCCTATGGATCATCCCTATCATATTTGGACCCCTTTCTTATTCTGCAAAGGCGCAAGGACTCCAAGCCTGCTTGCGCTGGATCACGGAATCTGACTCCATCATACTGGCTGATACCCAAGGGAACATCCTCATCCGCAAGCATGACAGAAAAGAGAGGATTCCCGCCTCAACCCTAAAGCTCTTGACCGCTTTGGTAGCCCTCCGCGAGCTGGGGCCAGCATATCGGTTCAAAACAACATGTTACCTCACTGGGCAAGGCAATCTACTGATAAAAGGATATGGGGATCCATTGCTCATATCAGAGGTCTTAAACGATATGGCCCAAGTCCTGGCAGGAAGGATCCACCGAATAAAGGACATTATTGTAGACAACCACTACTTCTCCCGCTCCATAACAATCCCGGGCCGTGGACATAGCACAAATCCCTATGACGCACCACCAGCAGCCTTGTGCGCCAACTTTAACACCATTAATGTCACCCGGGATAGGCATGGAAATATTATTTCCGCAGAACCTCAAACCCCCTTAACCCCTTTGGGAGAAAGGATAGCAAAGACAATAGGCGCCCGAAATGGTCGCTATACCTTAGGAGACGACCCGGATGTGGCCTCTCGATACGCTGGGGAAATCCTGGCCCATTTCCTTAGGGAAAAGGGGGTGGCCGTCACTGGGTCTGTGCGGTTGGGCACCTTAAGTCCTGCCATGCGGCCTCTACTCACTTATCGGTCCCCATTCACCCTTAGGGAGGTAATCCAAAAGATGCTGGAGTTCTCCAGCAACTTTATGGCAAATCAATTGGTCATTTCCATGGGTGCCATACGGTATGGTCCGCCCGGAACCGTTGAAAAAGGACTTCGCATTGTGAGGGGTTATGCCAATCGGGAATTGGGGCTCAATAACATCCGGGTTGTGGAAGGCTCAGGGATTTCAAGAGACAACCGCATATCTGCAAAGGATATGCTCACAGTCTTAATGCATTTTAGGCCCTATCACCATCTCCTCAGAAAGAAGACAAATCTGTTTTACAAGACAGGAACCTTGAAAGACGTCAGGACATGTGTGGGATATATAAAGGTCTTGCCCATGGATCTATATCCCTTCGTGATATTTGTGAACAGGCCCTTCCATCAAATGGATCATATAATCACTTGTCTATTAAAGGCAACAATCAGGAAAAAGAAGGGACTATGAGGGTTTTTTGAAGAGGTTTTCCAAGGCCTCCTTGGCCTGTTTTACCTTGTCCGTGCGCATTAGGGAAGAGCCCCTTATGACAAAATACTCGCATAGATTGGCCCTCTCCTTGTCAACCACCCGCTCTGCCATGACCTCTCTACACTCATTGTAAGAATGGGGGTCATAGAATTTGCATTGCTTGCAACAATGCAGGTCTCTTCCGCATTTTGGGCACACATCCCGCCTTGTAACAGGCTCCTCAACCTGAATCTCGGAACGACAAAAGGCACAGATCATTTCTATCTCTCCTTTGTCTCATCTATCTCATTTATTTTGTTTTTTTCATTCATCTCGTTGACCTCCTCTGTTTGATCTCCTTGGCTTATTTCATATGGCGGGTTGGCAGTGGTATTTATCCCCTGTATATGACCTATCGGTTAACAACGCCCAAACATTATGAAACATTATGACTGATCGATGGCTTTTGACAATTTTCAATAGCAGCTATACAATACATATATGAGCAAAAAAAAGCCCGATTTTAATTTACTGGATCATACTGCTGACCTCGGGATGGCCGTGCGGGCAAATAGCCTTGAAGAACTATTCGAATCCGCGGCCATAGCCCTTACAAACCTCTTTGTAAAACAAAAAGGCCGTGCATCTCCTAAGGAAGTAACCATTGCCCTAACAGGCCAAGACCTTGCTGACACTATGGTCAGATGGCTTGGCGAAATCCTGTACCTTTTCGAAGGCGAAAGACTTATCTTCATTGGGGTTAAACATCTGGCCCTTTCTCCCCCAGGTCATCTTGAGGCAATCATTTCAGCAGCCCCCTTTGATCCAGAGCAAGACGAAATCCTTCATGAGATCAAGGGTGTCACGTACCATCAAAGCGCCGTAAAGCAGACAAATACTGGATGGGAAGCCAAAGTTATTTTTGATATCTAAGGCCTGTCTGCTCCTATTGCCGTGGTAGAAGCACTCACAGCCTTGATTTACCGTTTCTTTGACTGCTCTGCCTCGCTGGCAGACAGGGAGGTAATCCATGGACATAAAGCTTGAAAGATTGGATGAATACCGCTGGATCATTCCCAAGTCTGGAGACATGAGAGTCCCTGGCCTAATCTTTTCCAACTCTGAACTCATTCGTGCAGTCCGGGAAGATCAAAGCCTGGTCCAGGTCCGCAACGTGGCCACCCTTCCCGGAATCGTCGGCTATGCGCTGGCCATGCCTGATATCCACTGGGGATACGGCTTCCCCATAGGGGGAGTAGCGGCCTTCAAGATAGATGAAGGAGTCGTTTCCCCAGGAGGGGTTGGGTACGACATAAACTGTGGCTGCCGTCTCATGACCACGGCCTTAGAGGCCCACGAGATCCGGCCACGCATAAAAGAGATCATATCTGCCCTTTTCAATAATATTCCCAGTGGCGTAGGGTCAACCGGACCACTGAAACTCTCCAAGAAAGAGGAACAAAAGGTTGCCCGCAAAGGTGCTGCATGGGCCATTGAAAACGGCTTTGGAGAACCAGAGGATCTGGAACGCACCGAAGACTATGGCACAATGCCAGGTGCCGATCCGTCTGTGTTAAGCGAAAGGGCCCTCAAAAGGGGCATGGACCAATTGGGCACGCTGGGATCCGGCAACCATTTCCTGGAAATTCAGGTGGTGGAAAAAATTTACGATGAAGCTGTTGCCAGTGCCTTCCATCTCTTTGAAGGCCAAATAACCGTGTTCATCCATTCCGGGTCTCGTGGATTCGGCCACCAGATATGCGACGACTTCCTAAAAGAAATGGCCAGACGGACGAATGAACAAGAATTTCAGCTCCCCGACAGACAGCTGGCATGTGCCCATCTAACCTCTGATCTGGGTCGGCGCTATCTTGCTGCCATGGCCTGCGCAGCCAACTATGCATGGGCAAACCGCCAGATACTCATGCACTGGGCCAGAGAAACCCTGATGAAAGTCCTTTCCATCAGTCCTGGAGAACTCCGAATGAATCTGCTCTATGACGTATGCCATAATATTGCCAAAATCGAGGATCATACTGTCGATGGCAAAAAGATTACTGTCTGTGTCCACCGAAAAGGTGCCACACGGGCCCTACCCAAAGGACACCAACTCTTACCGAAACTATACTCCCATGTAGGTCAACCTGTGCTCATACCTGGAGATATGGGCACTGAATCCTACGTGCTTGTGGGTTCTGAGGCCGCACTGGACCAGAGCTTTGCCTCAAGCTGCCATGGGGCTGGCCGGGTCTTGAGCCGCTCCCAGGCTATCAAAAGGGCAAAAGGCCGATCCATCAATCGAGAACTAGAAGACAAAGGTATCTTCGTACAATCAAGAGGCAAAAAAACGCTCAAAGAAGAAATGCCCGAGGCCTACAAGGACGTATCACAGGTAGTAGATGTCGTTCACCGGGCTGGTCTGGCAACCAAGGTGGCTCGCCTGATACCCTTAGGAGCAATCAAAGGGTAAATTTAACCTAGCACCTGATCCATGGCCCGTCAACAGTAAAATGCCTTGCCACCGCCTCTTCCATAGGATATACATCATAGGCTGCGGGCTGGTACCCGTGGTGAGATTGTGGTATGCTAATTTTTTTATACCTTCAAAACAGTGTTAAAGGAGAGCAGTATTAAGGAAATAAGGTGCAAGGAAAAAGGACAATAAAGGAGAAATAGCCCATGACCCACGAATTAACCGATGAACAAAAGATGCTAAAGGATACGGTGGCACGTATTGCAAAAGAACAGATCGCCCCTGGAGCTGACAAACGGGATGAGGAAGAAAGGTTCCCTTGGGATATGGTGGACATATTGAGGGAAAATGCCCTGTTTGGCGCTGACTTTCCTGAAGAATATGGTGGTTCCCAAATGGGGCTCTTGTCCCTATGCCTGGTTATTGAGGAAATCGCAAAGGTATGTGCCTCTACTGCCGTGATTCTCCTAGTCCATGAACTTGGTTCTACACCCATTTTTCTCGCGGGCAGCCCAGAGCAAAAGGCAAAGTATCTCCCTAGCCTGGCTACCGGCGAACACCTTGTGGCCTTCGGATTGACCGAGTCCAATGCAGGCTCAGACGTTGCCGGTCTCAAAACAAAGGCCACGAGGGAGGGAGACTATTATATTCTAAATGGCACTAAGACCTTCATCTCCCACGCAGACGTGGCAGAGGTCATCTGTGTAGCAGCCAGGACAGATGCATCTGTGGCACCCCACAAAGGCATCAGCATGTTCATTATGGAAAAAAACACGTCCGGGCTTAGCATCGGCAAACATGAGAGGAAATTGGGCCTCCGGGCCTCATCCACAGTGGAGGTTATCCTGGAAGACGTAAAGGTTCCTGCAGAAAATCTCTTGGCCCAAGAGGGCCGGGGTTTTCCCATTATTATGAAAACCCTGGACTACACAAGGATTCCAGTGGCGGCCCAGGCCGTGGGCATTGCCCAGGGTGCTCTTGATTATGCGATCCAGTATACCAAAGAGAGGGTTCAATTTGGGAAACCATTATTTTCATTTCAAGGGCTTCAGTGGATGATGGCTGATATGGCAACCCAAGTGGAGGCAGCGCGTCAGCTTACCTACAAGGCCGCAGCGTTATTTGAAAAGCTGCCCAAGGATCTTGAAAAGCTCTCAAAGGAAGCCATCCGTCTATCGGCCATGGCCAAGCTCTTTGCTGCAGAAACAGCCATGAAGGTTACCACCGATGCCGTTCAACTATTGGGTGGATACGGTTATATACGCGAATATCCATTGGAAAGGATGATGAGAGACGCCAAAATAACCCAGATCTACGAAGGTACGAGTCAGATTCAAAAAATAGTTATCTCCGGCACTCTCTAAGCAGGGAAGAAAGCCTTTAAACTCCATCCGCCTTATATTCCTTTCTCAGGGGGCAGGGCCTCCTCTATGAGGACCTTTGCAACCCTGGCCGCCTCGTCATAAATGGATAAGGCCTCATCCAAAAAGCTATCTTCTTCGCCACTGTTCACCTCCACAAAAACAGCCTTTAGGATGGCAACCCGTTGATCAATAGCCTTTAAAGGGGCCTCCGGGGTGTCTTCTTCATCAGCAGGCACTGCCGGAACTCCTGCCAACAAGCACCATACAAGATGATTGATATCAGGCAGCCCCGCTTCTTTGTCCAGGTCAATGCTGTCCCTGAATGCCCTATATGCACTTATAAACCGATCACTCTCACTCATTCTCTCGTCCATCCTCTCCCTGTAACTAGGGTATTGTCTTCACTCTATGAACTCGTAATCTTATGCCTTAGATCGTATGTTATTTTTGGCCCACTCAATCAATTCTTCATAACTGGTTCCCTTTGGAAAACAGGCGTCCAGGCCCATTTTTTGGGCCCTCAGAAGATTATCCCCTTCCAAGAGCCCTCCCACGGCGAGGGTAATATGGGATTCCCCTTGTTTGTTCAAGAGATCCTTTATCTCCTTGACACGGCCCATGTCTCCATCTTCCAGGATGGTTATGCCTATATGATCCACGGATTCTTGGATAGCGGTTCCAACAATGGCCTCTGGGTCCTGTAGCTCAGTATAAATAATCTCAAATCCCGCATCCCCTAAGCGTTTCGCCAAATTTAGCAGGGCCTCTTTGTGTCCATGGCCCAACTTTGCCAACAGGATCCTAGCCGTTCTCTCACCCATGTTACCCCCTACAATAAAATAAATATCTTTGCCACTTAAGGCATATCCTGTCCCCCTACCTTGGTTCGAGACCCTGATCTTATAAGGGTGTTCTGGCACTATAGCCAATAACCCAAGTATAGGCAAGTCCTAGGTGCAAGGCCATGCATTGACAGGCAAAAGCAGGCCAGCTATACTCCACCACATACTAATAATTACTTATCAGGATCCTTATTGTGGAAAAAGAAAAGCCCGTGGCATCTATTATCATGGCGGCCGGTAGGGGAAGCAGGATGAAAGGTTATGACGGAAACAAGACACTGTTACCCCTTATCCCGGAGCGTGGCCCTTTTGATGGACACTGGCCCATCCTTAAGAATATCCTGAACAACCTCCCAACAGGTCCAAAATGCATCATCGTTCGCCACAAGAAGGATCAGGTCATGGAAGCCAGCAAGGGCCACAGAATCTCTTACTGTGAGCAGAAGATCCTAAACGGTACAGGCGGAGCACTGCTTGCAGCCAAGCCTTTTTTGAATCAGGTCACATGTGATCGGATCATAATTACAATGGGAGACGTCCCCCTAGTCAAAAAACAGACCTACTTGAATCTCATATCCAGATTGGAAGCATATCACATGGTGGTGCTAGGCTTTAGGCCTGATTCGAAAAGGCAATATGGCCTCCTTGAGCTTGAAAAAGACAGAGTAACACGGATTATCGAATGGAAATATTGGAAGGAGTATCCAAAAGCCAAACAAAGCCGCCTACAGATCTGTAACTCCGGGATATATGCTGCCAGAAGACAAGACCTTTTAGTGCACCTCCAGGATCTGGCCTCAATGCCCCATCGCGTTTCCAAAGAAATCTGCGGCAAATGGCAGACCATAGAAGAGTTCTTCATCACTGACCTCGTGGAGATCTTAAACACAAAAGGAAAAAAGGTGGGATACGAGCTTGTAGCAAATCCTCAAGAAGTGATGGGCGTGGATGATCCTCCGGCCCTGGCCAAGGCTCAGAGGCTATTCGCCACTGGAGCATTCGGAAAGCCCAATTAGCACCTCCTCATCCCCCTCGCAATATTTCCCCTAACCTTTCAAGCTCATTGCCATGGCCTAGGGCAATGAGGGTATCACCTGCCTCCATGCGTGTTTGGGATGAGGGATTGAAGAGCATTTCTCCGTCTGCCTTTCGAATGGCCACTATGATTATATTCATTTGTTGCCTGATACCCGAATCCACAAGGGCCACGCCATTAAGCCTGGAGTCTTTCTCTACCCTCAATTCTTCCAGCTTCAACTCAATATCCTTGTCGTGAACCGTAAATTCCAAGAAATCCGTCACTGCGGGTCTGATTATAGTCTGTGCCATCTTCTGGCCCCCAATAAGGTAGGGCAATACCACCCGATCCGCACCTGCCCTTAAGAGCTTTCTCTGTGCACGCTCCTCCTCAGCCCGCGAAACAATAAAAAGATTAGGATTCATTCCCCTTGCTGTCAGCGTAATGAATACGTTATCTGCATCAGAAGAGACCACTGCCACGAGTCCTTTTGCCCTTTTGATGCCTGCCTCCAGAAGCACTTCTTCATTAGTGGCATCATCGATAATATATGGGATATCGTCACTTTCCAGGAGTGGTCTAGACTCTGAGTCCCTGTCCACAACCAGGAGGGGAATCTTTTGGCTTTTTAGCTCTTGGGAAATAATTCTTCCTATTCTTCCATAGCCACAGATGACGTAATGATTTTTGATGGATTTGATTCTTAAACCCAATTTTCTCCTCCCTATGATAGCCCTTACCTGGAATTCCACCATAGCTTGGGCCACAATGCCCAAAAAATAGGCCATAATACCAATTCCCAAAAAGATGAGAATAACAGTAAAGACCCTTCCACCATTCGAAAGTTCCCTTACCTCTCCATATCCCACTGTAGTAATGGTAATGACAGTCATATAAAGGGCATCCAAAAGGGACCATCCTTCCAAAATCATATAACCGAGGACCCCAAACAAAACGATCCCTACAATAAAACCTAGGCCACGAATAAGGCCTTTATAGCTTAGATGATAAAATCCGTCTGCCATTTAGTGTGCTTGTCAAATCCGTTCCTCTTAGAGGTGTTGTCATTAACGCGGGCCAAAGACTCTTCCACAGAATCGTCCAATGGAAACAGTAAGGGAAATAATAAGGGGCAAGGCCCCTTTCTATTGTGCCACCCTTCAACGCGCTGGTGATGAGCTTACGGCTTCCACCGTGAATTCGCTTAGGTTGGCAGGCAGGTTATGGAAAACAATCATGAATGGAATTGTACCTCCAGAAGCAATCTTCACATTTGAGTTATTCTTACCGCGAGGATTATTTAAGGCCTTATTAATAACATCCAGGGAAAGTTTTTTCAGCTCCTCTTCCGTGAACACATTTCCGGCATAGGCCTGTTTGCTTTTGACAATTTGGCCTTTATCATCCAAGATGGTTGCCTTGACCAAGATGAAGCCTCTAGGCTTGGGATAATCATTGACCACCATGCCCTTTACAATAAATAACTGGCCACTAAGATCAGAATTTATGAAAGATCCTGTGACCTCCTTAAACAAAAGCCTTCTTACTCCCAAGTCTTTTTGGGTCTTCTTCTCGGCCTGCTTGAGGAAGGATAGGGATTCGGGGATCATTTGGGGTGCAAAATATACAATTGCAGCGGCTCCAGCCGCCACAATAAAGAAGATAATGAGTATTACAAGCCCAATTCTTGATTTCTTTGGGGCCGGAGGTTCCTTCGCTTCTAGTGGGCTCGGTGCCTCTTCTCCCGCTCCCTCAATGCGCTCGGGCTCTGGCCCTGGTGCCTGTTCCTCACCCGCTGCCTCGCCGAAGGCCTCTTTTTCAAAATCCCCTGGCTCGTATCCCTCAAGGTCTTCTGCCCCAATTTCTACCTCGATCTCCTTTTCCTCAAGCGCAGATTCAAATGCCCTTTCAAAATCAATCTCTTCACGAAGTTCTGGCTCTGCGGACTCTTTGGCATGTTCGTCCACGGCCTCTGAATCAATGGCTACTGTCTCTTGAAAATCCTCTTCAGATAAGGCCAAGGACTCATCCACTGATGGTTTCTCAGGAGGGAAAACCATAAAGGTATGTTTGCATATGGAACACCTGACCTTGGAGCCTTCCTCTTTCAGCAGAGATTCATCCAGACGAAATTTGGTCTTACAGTTTTCGCATTGGATAATCATGGCACCCCTCCCAAGCTAAGAGACCATCCCTCACTTTAGGACAAAAATATCGGACAAGTATCTGTACTGTTCATTGAAGTCTAGGCCATATCCCACAATAAAGCCCTCTTGGATATGGAAGCCACAATAATCAATGGGAACTTCGGCCTGTCTTCTTTCATGTTTATCAATCAACACACATATGCGCACAGATTCGGGCTCCTTCTTTTCCAGAATCTCCCTAATCTTGGCCAGGGTCAGCCCTGTATCCACGATGTCTTCAACCAGGATAACCGGCTGTCCCTTAATATCAATCTCCACATCTTTGGAAAATCGTATCGTGCCACTCGAAGAGGTGCCTGAACCATAACTGGCGGCCCTGATGAAATCCAATTTGGAGGGAATGGTCATATACCTTACGAGATCGGCGAAAAAGAAAACAACCCCATTCAACACACCAATCAAGACCGGCTCTTTTCCGTGGTAATCCTTTGAGATCTGGAGGGCCAGTTCCCTGACGCGCTTCTGAATCTCCTGTCTAGAAATCAAAAGCTCTTTGGTAAAACCTTCCACCTTCCCACGCCACACCTTTCCTAAAAAGCCGTTTTTCCTTTTCATATTGGATTTTGGGTGGGATGTCAATGGAATGCAGAGAGCATTTTCTGCCTAGAGTCCATCCATAGATCCTTGATTCATACACAGACCTTAGCCTATCTTTTCCCCGCAATAGTTGCAGTAGATGGCCCCAGGCATGGCCTCCTTGCCACAGTGAGGGCACCTGTCCCGGGCCTTCTCCACTCTTGCCCCGCACACCATGCAAAAATTCGCTTCCACAGGTAAATCCTTGCCACACTTCATACACCTGTTGACCACAAGAAGCTGGTGCCCACACATGGGGCAAAATCTTGCATCAGCACTTATTTGAGAATGGCACTTCGGGCATTGGATGCGGCTTGCAGCACTTGTCTGTCCCGTCTTCTGACCTGCTTGCAGCATAGAAGGAATAAGCATACCAAGGCCTGCGCCAAGTCCTAATCCCATGCCTGTACCCGCGGCTCCTTCAGCCCTGCCTCCGCCCGTGGCAGCATCCCCAATGGCCTTGGCAGCCCTGAATTTCATAAAGTTATCTAAATTGCCAACCGCCGCCATACCGCTCTTCTCGTCGATCATGCGTTGGACTTCATCAGGTGGAGTTATGGAGTTGATATATAGATCCTCCAGCCGCATCCCCAACTTACTAAAGTCCTCCTGGACCCTTGCCTTTAGGGCAGCCCCCAATTCATCATAGTATTGAGGAAGATTAAAAATGGTGTCCAAGATCTCTCCTATCATGTCATTAAACCGTGACACGATAATCTCTTTCATGTATTGGCCGATAGCCTCTGTATCGTAATGGCCCTGGGTTCCCACCAATGTGTTGATAAAGAGCAATGGCTGTACGATACGGAGGGAATACACACCAAAGGCCCTCAGACGCACGAGGCCCAATTCCCTGTCCCGAAACGCCACTGGGTCTTTGGTACCCCATTTTAGATTGGGAAAGCTCTTGAGATTTATGAAGTAGACCTCGGCCCTAAAGGGGCTTTTGAAGCCAAAAGGCAAGCTAAGGGCCTTTGTTAGCAGGGGAAGGTTCAATGTGGACAGCGTATGACGTCCGGGCCCCAACACATCAAGTCCCTTGCCGTCCCGAAAAAACACTGCGGCCTGGTTCTCTCTAACAATCAGTTGCGCTCCAAATTTGATGTCTGCCGAACCCTCTTCTGGGATCCGGTGAACCATCTCCTGGCCTGTCTCATCAAACCATTCAATAATTTCTAGAAAAACCATGCTCACCTCGTTTGATCAGATGGCACCTATCAGAAAATCCAAGTTCTATCCAAAGGGGTTCAGCACGGAACTGAATAAGCAAATTGCAACCTGTCCCTTAATGAACCTGCCCTTGCCATTACCCTTTTATCGGCCTAAGCACCGGTTTCCTTAAGAACCTGATCCCGTTTTTTCACCTTGTCTTGAAGGGCGAGAACGCTTTTCCTGATTGCCTTAATTTTCTCAGGTTCCGGGATATTGCCTTTTTCGGTGAAGGCCCGAATTGCCTCTTCAATGGGATCAATAAGCCTCCACATATCCTCATCATATGTATACAGCCTTGACAAGGCCTCCTCATCAATCCGTTGCCGATCAAACACCCCGCTGTAGCCCCTTGCAGCCCGTTCTATCATTCGCGATGCCGTCTCCAAATCCCGTGACAACTCTTCTAAGTCCTTTATTTTCTTCCATCCCCCCTTCTTGGCCTGATCTGTCTTAATCCATTCCACCAAACCAATGAGCTCATCCAATCTGCGGCTCATCTGCTCACGTAAGGCCTTATCAGCCTCCCTCGTTGTTTCTCTGTCCTGATAAGAACCGATCCCAGGGATGATCCTGGCCGCCTTTTTTAGTGCATCTCCTACACCCTCTTTTTTCATCTCTCACTTCTCCCTTCCTGTATCTCCTGCTTTCTAAAAACCAATCCCTATATTTCACCATTTTTTTTCTGATCAGCCGGTGGGAAATATAAACTAAACGTGGTGCCACCAGAGTTGAAGCAGTCTTCTTTTTCTCTACAAAACTTGCATTGAGAAATTCTCCCTGGGCAAAGGTCGCTGTCTTTTGGAATGAATCTACAACGCGAGGAGGCCATGTGGATCTCAAAGTTATAACGCTCAGAGAAAATTTTGGTCCTCAATAAGTCCGCACCTTTGCCTCCGGCATTAAAGTCAAAAGGCCTCTTGGATGAATAGTCTATGGTCTCTTGAGTCATGAAAAACCCCTCAAAGATGCGCCTCTGGTTACCTTCTGTGATCCCTACGCCATAGTCCTTTACTATCAGTTCTGTTCCTTTGCCCCTTTTGTGGACTAAAACCTCTACCCTTCCTTCATCTGGCGTATTCTCAACCGCATTTTTTAAAAGCCCGATGACAACCTTCTCTAGGACATCTTTAGGCAGAAATACGGCCGGGGTAACATTAAAATGGGTTATCAAAGAAACCTCACGATGGGACATCTCAGGCTGGATTTTGGCAATGATTTTCTCCAACTCAAGATCCAACCTGAAGGTTTCAGGCTGGGTCTCCCTTTCACCGAAAAGCTCCTCTATCTTGTCCCGCAACCTCTCCACAATGCGCCCTTCGCCTACTTCCTCTGCCACCAATACCTCCAGTTCATCGGCCACTTGATCCAATAACCAACTAAGTGCCCCATGGGCCTCAAACCTCCTCTCCCGCATGATATCCTCCACCTGGTACTGAATCTCCAGTATCCTTTCCAGGTTGCGCTTGGCCCTGTCGATAGTGGCCTTCCAGGAGTGGTCCGGAAGGGCTGCAAGCCTTTTTTCCAAGATGCTAAGAGATGCGCTTAACACGGAAAGAGGGGTTTTTATTTCATGGCTTAGTCGATTGATGACCTTGTCCTTTGCCCTGTTCAAACTGCTTACTTCCCGGTATGCCTCGCGAATCTCCGAAGAAAATCGTACATTTTCAATAGATAGGGCTGCCGTGCTGCCGATCATGCTCATCAATTCCATGTCCATCTGATCAAACATGCCTATCTTCTTGTTCATGGCACAAAGCACCCCTATAATACGCTCCTTACTTCTCAGGGGAACACTGAGTAGACTTCTCGTGGTAAAGCCCGCGAGTGTATCCACTACCGAGTAAAAATCGGGATCCTTTGAGACGTCTTCGATCATAACGGGCTCGCCCGTTCGAAGTACCCTTCCGGAGACTCCCTTGGTTGCAGGAAACCGAATTTCTTTGACCCTCTTTTCGGCCATCTCGTCATCATGGGCGGCCGCCTTGAAAAAGAATTCATTTTTTTCCTCGTCAAGGAGGATCACCAATGCGCCCTCTGCATCCATCAAGCCCTTAACTTCACTGCTGATAAAGTCCAATAAGTCGTCCAAATCTGGATATTCAGGAAGAGACAGACTGATCTTGAGCAGGGCCTCATTGTGTCTAGCGATCCGTTTTTCCTGCGTAATGTCGCGTAATATCACAAGTTCTCCAGAGGGCTCATCTCCTGACTCGGAGTACACAGCGGCCCGCAAAACCACATCCAAGACCCGCCCGTCTTTTGTGAGCCTCTGGGTCTCATGCCGGAGAATAATCCTTTCCTCAAAAAGCCTTTTGATGTTCTCCCTGGTCTCTTCCGACAGTTCTGGTGGCACATAGGGAATGGTCTTGCCTTCAAGTTCCTCTAAGGTCCATCCAAATGTTTCGGTAAACGCAGGGTTAAGGTAGGTCACTTTGCCCTCTGGCGTGAAAACCACTATGGGATAGGGGATAAAGTCCAAAAGTGTTCTGTAACGCCTTTCTGATTGCCTGAGAGCCTCCTGGGTCTTATATTTATCAGTAATATCCCGCGCAATGCCCCTGAAGCCTATCTTTTGTCCTTCCTTGTTGGTTATTAGTGCTGCGGACAGCTCCACAATGCGCTCGTTCCCTTCCTTGTCCTTGACCCTCCACTGAAGGTCAGACACCCCTTGACCAGTCTCATAGATCCGATTGAAGGCCTCAAAGACTTTCTTGGCCGACTCCTCATCCATAAATTTGGAGAAATTCTGAAACTGGATCTCCTCAGGGGGGTGACCAAAGATCCTGCACAAGGATTTATTGAAATAGAGGAAGTTACCGTGGATATCCACCTCATAAACTCCCTCTTCAATATTCTCCACAAATGCCTGATAGCGCTCACTGGACAGGCGCGCACAACTTGCCATAAGCTTAGAGTCCAAATCCATTCCTTTCTGTGCCCTTTGATTCATTTTCTTTTCCTTAGCCATATCCGGCCCTCTTCAACCAAAAAGACTCTTCCGCAGAAAAACCACTTTAAAAAACAACATATCCAAAATAGGCAACTAGAGTATTGCACAATCCTGTATCTTGTATATAGCATAAGGGATTGATTGTCATTATGAAATTTCCTATGCTTCAAGACTTTAGTAGATCCTTACTTCTCATACTGAGGCCATTTCATGGAAACCCTTGATTTTCCTTTTCAGACGCGATAGATGAAAATAAGTGAACGGTTGGGGGATAAATGTGATGCGTAAGACCATGAAAATACCCAGGGCCACGGTAACGCGATTGTCACTTTACTACAGGCAGCTAGAACTAATGGAGTTTGACGGGTATCGGACTGTTTCTTCAGAAAAACTTGCATGGCTCTGCCAGGTCAACCCGGCTCAGGTGCGAAAGGACCTTGGATACTTTGGGGAGTTCGGGGTAAGAGGGGTTGGCTATGATGTGAGAGAATTACAAAACCAGATCAAGAAAATCCTTGCCATTAACAGGGAGTGGAATTTGGGAGTAGTGGGAATCGGAAAGCTTGGCTCTGCCTTGTTGCAGCACCGAAATCTATTGGCTCGAGGATTTAGGTGCGTTGCAGCCTTTGATAATGACCCTGAAAAAATAGGCCAGTTGGGTCCCTCTGGAATAAGGATACGAGATATCGAGGAATTGAGCAGGGCTGTCAAGGAATTGAACATTGAAATCGGCGTGATTACCACACCGGCCTCCGCCGCCCAATATGTGGCAGACGTTTTCATAGAGGCCGATGTCAATGCCATCTTAAACTTCTCGCCCGCACGGATCCAAGTTCCAGACTGTTGTATGGTGGAAAATATAGACTTTACCGTAAGATTGGATATCCTTGCATATAAACTTCACCACGAAATAAATAGCTGAGACGAGGCTGAAGGGAATCTACCGCTGTCCAGGTTTTGGCCATCTTCAGCCTCAGAGGAAAGAGGTAGAAGCCCATGAAGTGGATAAAGGTTTTCATAATTTTGTTCTTTTGGTGCCTGGTGATTGGTGCCACCCCCTCCCATGGTACGGAGATTGTAGCTCCTAAGGCCGTTTTCCAGGAAGACTCCTATGATTTCAAGGAAGTAAAGGAAGGCATTACCCTTATCCATGAATTTCATGTCCTCAATGCTGGAACCACGCCCCTTAAGATTACAAAGGTAAGTCCAGGGTGAGGGTGCGCCGTGGCCCATTTTGATAGGGTCATCCCTCCAGGTGGAGTGGGTAAGATCGCCCTTAAAATTAACACCCAAGGATATCAAGGAAAGATCATAAAGAGTGCCAGGGTATATACAAACGATCCTGCCAGCAGGGTACATATCCTGAGAATATCGGCCTTCATAAAGGTCCCTATCTATCTGTCCACCCGGTATGTGTATTTTTTGGGCATAGAAGGCCAAAGCCAAACCCGGGTGGTGGAGGTCATCTCAAAGCTACACAAACCCCTCTCCCTCAGCCCTTTAGAGTTCACCCTCGCCGAGAGGATAAAATATGAAATTCTGGAATTGGAAAAAGGCAAACATTTTCGCCTGCGTTTTACGCTCAACCCTGGCGAACCAGGTTCCTATTTCGGATTTCTGAAGCTGAAAACCAATTACCAAGAAAAACCTCAAATTCTTATCAAAATCCGGGCCAAGGTCTTGAAAAAACGGACCCAAATCCCTACCTCCCCTGCCCAACCGAAGCATTAGCAAATCAGGTGGTATGAAGACGTAGCATATAATGAGATAAGGATACAAAAAAACGAAATAAAAGATTATTCTCTACGAAAACAAATGAAAAAGGCAAAAAATAAAGTGGCCCCCGGAGTTGTGGAGATCTTTTTGGATGGGGCCTGCCAAGGAAATCCTGGCCCAGGGGGTTAT
>Ga0164310_10000941_pt1 | contig 16133 bp, 15 predicted proteins | sample GuaBasSedimGuay1_FD_121795 | JGI IMG/M metagenome (GOLD analysis project Ga0164310, IMG submission 121795) | Subseafloor sediment microbial communities from Guaymas Basin, Gulf of California, Mexico - Guay1, Core 4569-9, 0-3 cm | ecosystem: Environmental > Aquatic > Marine > Hydrothermal vents... | reverse complement strand
TCCTCCCGTGAAATCTATAAACACTAGATTCTCTAATAAACTTTGTTATTCAACAACACCAACCCCTTCATTTCATGTGGAAGGATAAGAATAAAGAGATTAACTTAGAATGAAAACATTATTTATAAAACCTTTTAATTAGAGCTTCTTTTATACTATATCCTGCAGCTATAAGTTTATATCTAGGTTCACATCCTATACATTCTATAGGTAGATGATAGTGATGGATGATATCATATGTATCATTACCCTACATAGACTCTTCTTATTTTCCACTGGAAACCAAGGGGTTCCTCTTTCTGTTTAGGAGCTAATTATTACTACATCTTTTATGGATTTTATTGAGTCAAAAGGAAATACAAGGTATCCTTCATCATTAATATGGTATAATCTTAGATCGATTTCCTCTGAAGGTTCCACTAATATTTCTAATAGCTTTCCTGTTTTTTCATCTACTATTGAATTTCTCAAAACTCCTAAATATGTACCCTCTTCACTCATTACTGTCTTTCCTCTAAGCTCATTTTCAAATATTCTCATACTTAACATCATCCTCCCTGATATATTAATAATTATTAAATTTCACTTTATAAATCTTTATGATGAGTATTATGAGTATTGTTAGACTAGGGAGTACACTAGAGGTATTGGATTTCTGTTTCTTTTCGCCCCTTCCTTGCTATCCCACTGCCTAATTCCTCAGATATTCTCTGGTAATATTTCACCATGTCAGGTGTTAAAGATGCTCTAACACTTTTCATTGCTTCTTCAAAATGTCTTTTTTCAACTATTTTTGCATCAATGTTTTCTCTTAATGCCAACATTCCCGCCTCTTTACACAAAGCCTCGATGTCTGCACCAGAATATCCCTCCGTTATATCTGCTAGTTCCTCTAAATTAACATCTTTTGCAAGGGGCATATCTCGAGTGTGAATTTTGAAAATTTCTAACCTAGCTTTTTTATCAGGTGTTGGTATCAAAATCAGCCTGTCAAATCTACCAGGTCTTAGTAGACCAGGGTCAAGTATATCTGGCCTATTTGTTGCCCCTATCACCACTACCCCCTCCATGCTTTCTAAGCCGTCTATGCTTGTAAGCAATTGATTAACTATACTCTCCATTACATGAGAATCCCCATATAACCCTCTTCTTGGTGCTATCGCATCCAGCTCATCCAGAAACACAATAGAAGGGGCAGCCTGCCGTGCCTTTCGGAATAACTCTCTTACTGCCTTCTCAGATTCACCAACCCATTTGCTCAATACCTCAGGTCCTTTTATCGAAAGGAAGTTGGCATTGGATTCATTTGCAACAGCTTTTGCAAGTAATGTTTTACCAGTGCCAGGTGGACCGTATAGTAATATTCCTCTAGGAGGCTTTATACCCATTCTCTTAAACGCCTCTGGGTGTGTCAATGGCCATTCTACAGCCTCTCTCAGGTTTTGCTTGATATCCTCAAGACCACCGATATCCTCCCAGGTTACTTTTGGCATCTCTATAACAAATTCTCTTAATGCAGAGGGTTCTATCATTTTAAGAGCTTCTTTAAAGTCCTCCATTGTTACCTCCATTTTTTCAAGAACCTCTGTTGGTATAGGTTTTTCTAGATCAATCTCTGGTAAATACCTTCGTAATGCGTTCATAGCTGCTTCCCTTGCCAATGCAGCTAGATCAGCACCTACAAAACCATAGGTTACATCTGCTAAGTACTCTATGTCAAAATCTTTGCTCTTTGGCATACTTCTAGTATGAATCTGTAAAATCTCTTTTCTCCCCTCCCTATCAGGCACTCCAATTCTTATCTCCCTATCAAATCTACCAGGCCTTCTCAGCGCAGGATCAAGCATATCAGGCAGGTTGGTAGCACCAATCACAATAACTTTACCGCGACCCTTAAGCCCATCCATCAATGTAAGAAGCTGAGACACAACCCTTCTCTCAACCTCACCATGAACCTCACTTCTCTTTGGAGCTATAGCATCTATTTCATCTATAAATATTATAGATGGTGCGTTTTTTTCAGCCTCATCAAAAATTCTACGAAGGTTTTCTTCACTCTGACCGTAGAATTTACTCATTATCTCTGGACCATTTATAGTATAAAAATTAGCCCCAGACTCATTTGCAACAGCTTTAGCAATCAATGTCTTACCAGTGCCAGGTGGACCATGAAGCAAAACCCCCTTCGGCGGGTCTATACCAAGACGATCAAACAACTCAGGGTGTTTCAAAGGCAACTCTATCATTTCTCTAACCTTTTGCAACTCCTCATGAAGACCACCGATATCCTCATAGCTAACCTGAGGGCCCTCTACCTCACTTATGCGTACAGCCTCCTCTTTTACCTTGAAAACAGTGTCCTCATTTACAGAAACAATCCCACCAGGGACTGTACTCACAACAATAAATGGTAAGGCACTACCAAATAAGGCAATACCAGGTATAATAACAGTATCACCTTTTGTCAGAGGTCTCCTTAGGAGCCCTTTTCTAATCAAAGCATCTATCCCCCGGCCGAATTGAATCTGCTGCCCCTCTGATATCAAAGGAGCCAGTGTAATCTGCTTTGCATCTCTAACAACGCCCTTTCTAACCTTTACCCTATCACCCAAGGTAACATCGGCGTTTTTTCTAGTCAAATTATCAATTCTTATAATTTTTTTACCCTCATCATTTGGATGAGCTCTCCAAACAATAGCAGCTGTGGTCTTGTTACCCTCTATCTCTATAACATCACCTATAGAAAGATCCAACAGGATTCTCGTTTCATTGTCAATTCTTGCTCTCCCATAACCTACATCCTGCTGGAAAGCCTCCGCCACCTTAAGAATAACTTCTTCAACCATAAAACAATCTCGCCCCTTTTTAACTATTAACTAATACCTAAAAGAATGTTGTATAAACCTCTTATATATAACCTTTTCTCAATAATACCTTTTACCCCTCCCAAAAAATTATTATGTAAAAATATTTTAAATATGAATTATATTATTACTCTTTAAAAAACAATGTATAAGACTATTAGAAGAGGGGGCGAACAAACAAAATGGATGCAAGACCTCTTTCTATCCTTTTTTCAGTCATAGGCATATTTGCTCTATTTCTTCTATCATTATTAGCAGAACCAATCCATATAAATCTTTCAGAGATAAACAAATACAATGGAAGAGAGGTAATCATACAGGGAATAGTAGTGGATAAACAAGAAACAAGATATGGAAATACCATATTAACCCTAGCAGAAAACCACTCTATACAAACAGGCTATACTGTAAAGGTTTTTATAGAAGGGCAGCCAGAAGAGATAGAATATGGGGACAAAATTATGTTACAAGGAGAGGTACATAGATACCAAGGAGAAATTGAGATATATGTGAGCGATATCAGACAGATAAAAACAATGGAAAAATGGAACAACCACTCGATTCCCTTGAGAGAGATAGCAAAGAAACCATGGGAATATAAGGGAATTAATCTAAAGATTTTATGTAAGATAGAAAAGATATATCATACATATATTGTTTTAAAGGACATCAGAGAAGATCAAAAAATCATCTTGTTTTGCAATACAGAAAATATAACTGAAACCCTTAAAGAAAACGAGATTGTAAATGTTGAAGCCATGTTGAGATACAATCCAAAGGATTTCAGCTACTTTTTAGAAGAACCATTAGGATACAGAGTTGAGGTAATGGAGGTAGAAGAATAGTGGACCTCTTTTTTATATCTTTTTTAGTTGTTCTCTCTACTTGTGGTGCTTTTCTAGGTTGTCTAACAGGACTGGTGCCGGGTCTTCATGTCAACAACATTGCACTAATACTATTATCCCTATCCTCTTTTATCATTTCACTGTTTGTTTTTCTTGGCGAAAACAATGCTTTACTTTTAATAGCAGCGTTTATCACCTCTGTAGCCCTAGCACATACCTTTGTCAACATTCTACCAGCCACTTTTATTGGTGCACCTGAGGAGGACACCGCGCTTTCTCTTCTCCCTGCTCACTCCCTTTTATTAAAAGGCCGGGGATATGAAGGGGTATATTTATCTGCTTTGGGAAGCTTCGGCGCAGTTATCCTCTCCATTTTACTGTTGTACCCAATAAGATTTGCTTTAATAGAACCAATCTCTTTATATTCTATTTTGAGGAGGATAATGCCATGGGTTTTGATAGCAATTTCAATAATAATGATTACAACAGAAAAAGCAAAAATAGATCTATTTAATGTTAAAAATACTAAAATAAAAAGTATTTTAGGATTACTCATGGCTGCCTTTGTTTTCATATTATCAGGAGTATTTGGCATTATTTTAAACAAAATCAATGTATGCTCCCCTATTGGTTTACCAGCTCCAATTCTATTCCCAACATTAGCAGGATTATTTGGGATGCCCACTCTTATACACTCATATATCACCAAGCCTAAAATACCAGAACAAATTGTAGAGAAACCAGTGATTGGAGAGAAAGCCAAAACGTTAATTTCAATTATAACTGGCAGCCTAGCAGGTATACTAGTTTCAATCATTCCTGGTATAACCTCTGCCACAGGAACAGTTATTGCCATGACAGCAAGAGGAGAAACAGACAAAAAACAAACATTAATCACATTATCCGCGGTTAATACCGCCTGTGCATTTTTTGTAACAGCAGTTTTGTTTATGATCCTCAGACCTAGAAGCGGGGCCGCAATAGCAGTTAACGAACTAATCATGGTTAATAAATGGAACAACTTGTTTATACCTCCTTTAAACCTACTCTTTTTAACAATGGCAATGTTGATCTCAGCTACAATCTCCTTCAATGTCACGATCTTTCTAGGGAAAAAGTTTGCAGAAAAATTTACTGAAATCCCCTATCAAAAAATAATAAAAGGAACAATGTCCTTCCTGACAATTCTCGTGATACTTTTTACAGGAGTGGAAGGCCTTTTAATATTTATAATAGCCACATTCATAGGTTTAATCCCTATTAACTGGGGTGTACGGAGAAGTCATTGTATGGGGGTACTCTTGATACCAATAATTTTAGCTTTTCTTTAATATTATCCCCTTCTCCACATCATCAACAAACCTGTTAATCTCTATGCCCTTTTTCTTACATATTAAAAGAGCAGCAATCTCAGGATAAACCCCGAGATCCGCGGAGATTTTTTTGACATCATCTAAAATTTTTTGTCTTTCCTCCCCTGTTCCATTAGATATCTCCCTACAAATCCTCCCCAACAAATCCTTCTCTTCAATCCTCTTTTTTTTGTTTTCAGCAATCATAACATCCTCTGGTTTTGGTCTGAAACCCACTGGGGTCTTTATGTTTTCATAGTCAAAGGTGGGTTCAACAAAAAAATCATCTATTTTCCGAAGTAAACCCTCTTTTATAGCTTGCTCCACAAACAGTCGAGCAGTGCTGATATCAAACCACCCTAGGGAAACAGATAGGTAAAGGACAATGTCAGATATCTTTAGTTTACGTTGTCCTTTTCTCTGAAATACAAAAGATAATGCTATTTTTTTATCTGACAGCATTTTTCTCACAAAAAATCTTTATTTTTTTTATTGTTAAATGAAAAACATAATCTTAAATAAAAAGATTACTAATAAAAGAATAGGTTTTTGATGTTGGCGATAACCCATCATAGGGATTATAAAAAATATGATTTAGGCATGGATCATCCTCTTATAGGTGATAAACCAGAGAAAACCATAGAATTCTTTAAGAAGAAAAACATATTATCCTATGCAGACTTGTTTGAACCACAAAAAGCAGCAGAAAAGGATATTTCAACTGTACATGATAAAGATTATATTCAACTTGTTAAACATCTCAGCCGAACAGGTGGTATGCTAGCGCTTGATACACCGGCACCCAAAGGGATATATGAGGCAGCAGCTTTGGCCTGTGGCGGTAGTATTTTAGCCGCGGAGAAACTCTACACTGGGTACAATTATTCAATGAACACTCTCGGCGGCTTTCACCATGCTAGCAGGAGAAATTCCTCCGGCTTTTGTTTTTTCAATGATATCGCGGTCTCTATAGAGCATATAAGAGGGGAGAAAAAAACTAGAAGATTCCTGATAATTGACTTGGATGTTCACCATGGAAATGGGACACAGGATATATATTACAATGACCCCTCTGTTTTGAACATATCATTCCACCAGGATGGAAGAACCCTTTATCCAGGGAGTGGTTTTATCCATGAGATTGGAGAGGGTGATGGGAAAGGTTTTACCGTGAACATGCCTTTTTTACCAGGTACAGGCAATGAAAGCTATTTTTATGCTTTTGAAGAAATTGTGCCCATCCTAGTTGAAGAGTTTAAACCACAGTTGATAATCTATCAGGCCGGGGTAGACACACATCATAGTGATCCACTAGCTGAGATAAACCTTACCCTCTTATTTTATTTCAACATCGCTGGTAAGATAAAAAAACTAGCGAAGGAGAGCTGTAATAAACTACTGATTTTACTAGGTGGTGGGTACAATAGTATTTCAAGCATAAAAGCATATTATAACATTGCAGCAGCCTTAGTAGATAAAAAACCTCTCTTGGAGGAGGAGATAAAAGACCCCAACCTTGGGAAGACAAAGAAAAAGGTTAAAGAGTTGAAAAAAATATTAGACCCCTTCTGGGATTTTAAGAGGTAACAGCATGTTGCTGTAGTTTCTTCTCTTTCTCCGCCACCAGTAGCCTTGTTTTGACAACAGCATCAGGGTTTAATGACATACTGTCTATTCCACATTCAACTAGGAATTCTGCAAACTCCGGGAAATCACTTGGTGCCTGACCACATATCCCTACTTTTCTCCTTGGCTTGTGTTTATGTGCAACATCTATGACCTGTCTTATCAGTCTTTTCACTGCTTCATTTCTCTCGTCAAAGATGTGTGCTACAAGCTCAGAATCTCTATCTAACCCGAGTGTTAACTGTGTTAGATCATTTGACCCTATGCTGAAACCATCGAACACATCTGCGAACTGATCTGCAAGGACGACATTGCTGGGTATCTCACACATTACATAGACTTCTAACCCATTTTCTCCCTGTTTTAAACCATATTCCTCCATGATTTTGATAACATTTTTTCCTTCCTCTGGTGTTCTGCAGAAAGGTATCATAACCTTGACATTGATTAAACCCATTTCATCTCTTACCTTTTTTATCGCCTTGCATTCTAAGCCAAAGGCGGGTTTGAATTTTTTATCATAATATCTAGATGCACCTCTCCATCCAATCATCGGGTTGTGTTCCTCAGGCTCGTATAGGAAACCACCAAGTAGGTTTGCATATTCGTTTGTTTTAAAATCAGAGAGTCTAACGATAACATCGTTTGGGTAGAATGCAGCTGCTATCTTTGCTATTCCCCTAGCGAGAACGTCTATAAAAAACTGGGTTTTATCTGTATAACCCTCGCTTCGTCTATCTATCTCTTTTACAACATCTGCGATTCTTTTATCCTTTTTAGCAAGTTCCTTAAGCCTGTTATACTCGATCAATGCCAGTGGATGTATCCCTATATGTGAGTTGATGATAAATTCTTCTCTCGCCAATCCCACGCCATCATTTGGTATCTGACCCTGTTGAAATGCTTTTTCAGGTACGCCAACATTCATCATAATTTTGGTCTTAGGACGTGGTAACTCATCCATTTTCAATGAATCAACCCTGTATTTTAGTAAACCTTGGTAGATTCTACCCACGCCCTCTGAGCAGTCCACTGTTATCTCCTGCCCTGTTTTGATAACCTCTGTTGCGTTACCTGTTCCTATGATACATGGTATGCCAAGTTCTCTTGATATGATCGCTGCATGACATGTTCTACCACCATGGTTGGTTACAATTGCAGAGGCGATTTTCATTATTGGTTCCCAGTCTGGATCTGTCATGTCTGTTACTAGAACTTCTCCCTTTTTGAACTTGTGTATCTCCTCAGCGGATTCTATGACATTGGCCTTACCCTGACCTATTTTACTACCAACTGCCTCTCCCTCAATCAAAATTTTCCCCTTTTCCTCTAACACATAAGTTTGAATTGCTGACATATCTCTCTGAGAGTGTACTGTCTCTGGTCTAGCCTGAACGATAAACAACTCACCAGTGATGCCATCCTTAGCCCATTCTATATCCATGGGTTTATTATAATGCTCCTCAATAATACAAGCCCATTCCGCTAGTTTTAGAACTTCATCATCATCTATTACAAATTTTTTCCTTTCCTCAGGTAGAACTTTTTTTTGTGCTGTACCACCACCCTCAGTGTAAACAAGCCTCCATTCCTTTGTACCAAGTTTTTTCTCAATAATGGGTCTAAAACCTTTTTTCAAAGTTGGTTTAAAAACATAAAACTGATCAGGGTTAACCTTTCCCTGTACAACATTTTCTCCCAGGCCATATGCACCAGTAATGTATACAACATCTTTGAAACCACTCTCGGTGTCTATAGAAAACATTACACCAGAAGATGCCAGATCAGATCTGACCATTTTCTGAACCCCTACTGATAGGTAGACGCTGAAATGATCAAACCCTTTATCCTCCCTATAGGATATGGCTCTATTTGTAAAAAGTGAGGCAAAACATTCTCTGACTTTTTCAAGAAGTTCCTCCTCTCCTCTAACATTTAAAAAAGTTTCCTGCTGCCCTGCGAAACTAGCATCAGGTAAATCCTCAGCTGTGGCGCTACTACGCACAGCTACATCAACGTTTTTACCATATCTCTTCTCCATTTCTCTATAGTATTTTCTTATCTCCTCTTCAAGCTCTTTGGGTAGAGGCGTATTTCTTATAAGGTTTCTTATCTTCTCCCCTTTCTCTGCAAGATTTTCAACAGTATGAACATCCAGATTAGATAAAATCTCTTTTATCTTCTTATCTACACCTACCTTTTCTATAGTATACTTGTATGCATATGCAGTCACGGCAAAACCAGAGGGAACCTTAACACCTTTTTTACCAAGGTTTCTAATCATTTCACCTAGTGACGCATTTTTTCCACCAACAAGTGGAACATCATTCATTCCCAGCTCTTCGAACCATTTGACAAAAACTTTTTCCATAATATTTTTTCACTTCCCATGAGTTATTCCGTAGCGCCATCCAGTATTAAAAACTAACTATTTAATTTTTATTCCTCTCTTTAAATCTACTAGTAGTTTCTCTCGTTTTTTATAAAGCTTTTTCAGTTTTTTACCCTTTTTATATCTTTCTAGAATGTATGAAAATAAAATTGGCGAAGCAATGGTGAAATCACAGTAAACCACGACACTGTCTCCAATGCTTTTTGGGTTAATCTTCCCCCAGGAGACAGCTTCATTTGGTGTAGCCCCAGATAAACCACCCCATTGTGGCGCATCACTAGTAATCTGAATAAAATAGTCATGACCCTTTTTACCCAGTCCCAGTATTTGATCTAGCATAGGCTGCGTTTGCATATAAAAATTCTTAGGCGCGCCACCACCGATTTCCACTGCACCATTTTTTTCACTGCCACGTACAATAGCTGCAGTCTCTAAAACATCTCTATCTGGATCCACAAAGATTTTTCTCCCATTTAGTTTGAGAGAGGCAGTGTTCAATGCAATAGAAGAATCACCAGGTGAAGGGGTATAAATGGGTACATCATGTTTCGCTGCAGCAGCCAGTATAGAGTACTCTGGATGTTTTGCTTTTTTTAACAGAGCATCACCTAAAAACCTATGGAGAGAAGCAGTTGATATCGCCTTAGATGAAGAAAAGTCATTTAGAGTCTCTCTAATGAACTCATCGGTTTTCAACAGAGTATTTTTTGGTATGAAAATATCATATATTCTCACTATACCTTTCTTAAGTAGTTCATCATCATTAACTCTGAAATCACCCTGATAGACTGGTAAATCCAGGGCAAAATGCATATCATGATAAAGGTTGGCCCCAGTTGAGATAATAAAATCTACTAAGCCTTTCTCCATGAGTGAGATAATAAAACCACCTAGACCTGTTGGTGTAAAGGCACCTGACAATGTTAGACAGATAGTAGCATTATTTTCGACCATTTTCTCATATACCTTACAAGCCTCAAATAATCTACCAGCATTGTATGCTCTTGATTTGGAAAAAAGAGAAACAAGGTTTTCTATACCCTCTATTTTTTTTGTAGAGGGAATAATTCTTTGACCAAATTTTTCCTCATTCATCTTCATCAATTATAAAAACAGCAGCTGCAATCACGGTTGTCCATAAACCATTTTTGTCACCCACTGCTGTTTGAGTTATGCTTTGTGTTTTAACTATCCGTCCACTCATTTTGTACTCCTGTTTTCTCTCATCCCATGCTTTATCTGGGTCAAATGGTAAACCTAGTGTGGTAGCTAGCATAGTGGCTGCTAGATCCTCAGCGTAATCCCCAGCTTTTTTACAAACCTCGCCATAACTATGATGCTCAGATATATAACCATAGGATTTTCTATCTTTAGGAATAGCAACTCCGATAGAGGCTCCAATTAGCCTGTTTGGTTCATTTGTAGAGTTTCTTGACATTACACAATATGTTATCTGACCCGGTTTCAGTAGTTTAATACCTTTCTCTCTTGGCATTATTTTACAGTTGGGGGGTATTATACTAGATACGTTTACTATGTTGCATTTTTCTATTCCTGCGCTTCTAAGAGCTAACTCAAAAGATTGAAGCTCATGCTTGTGTTTTCCAACACCCTTGGTGAAGAATACTTTCCGAGGTACCATACCAACCAGAGATACATTGGTTGGATAAAAAGTTAATGGTATGAAATTTTTATTTTTTATATATTTTCTAGTATTTTCAACACGTACTTGTAGAATTTATCAACTGTGCTGATCTCTACTTGCTCATCTGGTGAATGCGGGTATTTTATCGTGGGTCCTATTGATATCATATCCATACCTGGGAATTTTTCACCGATTATACCACATTCTAAACCAGCATGTATGGCTTCCACCTTTGGCTCCTTCCCGTACATTTCTCTGAATACTTTTTTTGCAAGTGCTAGAATCTTTGAATCAAGATTGGGTTTCCACCCAGGATAGGGTTCATCTTCAGTGGTTTTAGCACCAGCTAGAGAAGCAATTGCTTTGATTCTCCCTCGCATATCCTCAAGCTCAGATTTTGTTGCGCTTCTAGAACTCATTTCAATTACAGCTCTGTCTTTTTCTATAGAGGTTTTTGCTAGGTTGGTAGATGTTTCTACCAGACCGGGTACATCATAGCTCATTCTATCCACACCATGGGGTAGACTGTAGAGGAGATTTACTAGTTTAAAAGTAGATTCCTTATCAAGTATTTCCTCTGGCTTTTTTGTCTCTTCTATTTTAGGGGTGAAGTTAGGGTCTATTGTTTTTATCTCATTTGCTATATCTTTTGCCTCATTTTGAAGAGAGGAGACAAATTTAGACACCTCTTTTTCATTTACTAAAACCACAGCAGTGGCTTCACGTGGTATGGCATTATGTTTATCACCACCTCTAATATCTGACACAAGCAGTTCATAGTTCTGCATTGCCTTCCAAAGGAGTCTCGCTAAAATCTTTATTGCATTTCCTCTTTGCTCATGAATGTCAACCCCAGAGTGTCCCCCTCTTAGACCAGTAACCTTTACAATGAATGGTTTTAACCCCCCCTGGTTTTTTTGTGTTCTCACGGGTAGCTCAATTTTTGAACCTCCACCACCGGCGCTACCTATGGTTATAATACCAAAATCTTCGCTATCAAGATTAAGCATGATTCTACCCTTTAGAAAACCAGGTTGGATCGCAAAAGCACCTGTTAAACCCGTTTCTTCATCCACCGTGAATAAAGCCTCAATTGGACCATGTTTTAAATTTTTATCCTCCAATATAGCTAAAATAATCGCGAGACCTATCCCATCATCTGCTCCAAGTGTTGTTCCATCTGCAGTTAAAACATCTCCTTTTTTTACTAGCTTTATGGGGTCTTTACTAAAATCATGTTCCACGTTTGCATTTTTCTCACAAACCATGTCCATATGTCCCTGCAGAACAACTATAGGTTTGTTTTCCATCCCTGAGCTGGCGGTTTTTCTTATGACAACATTTCCGGCTTTGTCCACTTTGTACTCAAGGTTAAGTTTCTTCGCAAAGTTTACAATGTATTCTCTTATTTTTTCCTCATGTTTGGAACATCTCGGGATTTTTCTTATTTCATCGAAATGTTTCCAAACAATTTTTGGTTCTAGATCTTCGATAACAGACATAATATATTACCTCCCAAATTTTGTAAAAATTGTATTAAAGTGTAAAGGGGTAATCTATTAAAAAATTTGCTATAATCCTAGGATTCCTCCTCATCCTGGTTTTTAAGCTCTAATTGTTTCTCCAAGAGAGCTTTCATTTGTTTCTGGATATCCAATTGCTCCTTCTGATATTCAACCTGCTCCTTTTGATAAGGGATTATAACATTACCTTGCACTAGGCTTTCTATCAGTTTTTTAACTTCTCTATAGGGGTATATACCATGTAACTCATAATATGTTCTAGCACGAGGCGTCTGCACCTCTTTACTACCACCAAATATTCCGAATAGACCAAATCTTTTTTTTGCTGTGCCACCTACACCCATGGCAGCAAAAGAAGTATCCTTACCCAGGCCAAAACCAGATTGTGTAATAGGTATAATCGTTCCAAAATCAAAAATTTGACCAAGAATTCCTTGAGAACTTTCTATATCTGTTATCTTATCGTATCTCAGGGTTCTCTCTCTCTTTCTAATCAACCCTCCTTTGAATATCACCCTGAAATTAGTGATTATATACTTATGAGATCGCCTGTACCAGTCAATGATAAAAACACCAAGCAAACCAATGCATATTAAATAGACAGGGAGGAAGACATTATACACATTTGACCATCCTCCAATAAACATAATAATTGTTCCAACAGCTAGTACAAAAATATAAATAAAAAATATACGCCATCTTATAAACACAAGCGATAGGACAACACCACCAGCTAGCGTGACAACCCACCATACAAGCAGAACCGGTAGGAGAACAAAACTACCGAAAAAATCTTTTAGGAAACTTTCGAAACCAGTCCAGTAACCAGAAAAATTAACAAGCCAACCAAAAATAATACCCCATAAAATTAGAAAAAGAGCAATAGATTGCAAACTAAAAAAGGAAAAAGGATGAGGTTTCAACTCTTTTTCCAGATGCTCATCTTTTAGAAGATCCTCTTCTATTCCCAATCTCCTCAACCTCTAAATCTTTCAATTTTTTTATACTTGCCTTGGTTTTAAGCTTATTGGTCTTAACCCTCTTAAGAAACAATGTCACAATGAAGGTGGAAATAAGCATTATAACTATTGATATAGAATACTGGAATGAGAGAGAATAAAACACAAGACGTGACAACCCATAAGATATAAATAGTGTAACATATGGAAGCAAGTTCCAAAATGGGCATATCTGATCAGTACTTTTAACTAGTAGGATGATAAGATGTGCAATAATAATAGCGACAATAGATATAATAGACAGCCATCCGAAAAACAGCATCAGGTTGATATACCAATTTAAATTAAAAAATAAGCAAATGTAGTAAAGGATGTAGAAGAAAGCAAAAACAGAGATAATATACACGGGTCTTTCAGATAGAAGATTTTTTATGTTTTGTAAATCATATATTATGTTGATTTTTCTTTTCTCCTCTCTACCAATGTACAATGGTCTTATCCCTAAACCGATGAAAATCAAAAACAATAGGAAAAACACATGGAATGGGTTTAAAAAATCCAGATTTACAAGTAACTCGATAAATTTTTGTGAGAAATATGATAAACTATTTCCAAAAACTATCAAACCATCTGAGAAGGTGTAAAAAGAGCCAGCTGGAACTTTGAAAGCAGCATTGCACCCTAGGAGGAGTAAAATAAAGATTAGGAGGGCAGGAACAAAAAAGGGCCCGATAAACAGAAAAACCTTGGTTATCCACTCCACGGCGCCTTTAGCCTGCCTTTTTGGTTCTACCTTGCTCTCATCCACGCTTATGTAAAAATGGGAAACACCACATTTTGTTATTGTATAACCAATTGCATGTGAGAAGGCTTGAAAAAACAAACCCACCAGGTTTGTGAATCTACAAAGGCTTTGATGTTTACTCCATATTTTTCTAAGCAGATGTTTCATGCTCTCTATTAATAACAACTGTATAGACCAAAACAAAATAACACCGAGAATTGGTGCAAGAGGTGCAAATAGGAATCTATCCACTATCTCCCAACCCATAAATTACACCTAGCTATCAAAACATTAAACTACTCAATAATATTTAAAAACGCGGTTAATCAACAACCTTTACCTCTATTTCTTCTCCCATCCAGTTGTATGCCCTCCAGGATTTTTCATCAAAAGGATATGCGACAATTATATGAATCATGCCTTTTTTATTGAAAAGAGAGAGATCAGCTTTTGATGGGTTTGCAAATGGTGATGGGTGGCTATGAACTGATCCAACGATGCTAAAATCAATGGGTAGCATGTGCAGCTGAAATATCGCATGTGAGTCACCAGATATCGTACCTGGTAAAAGTATTATTTCTGTTATCACACCTTTTTCTGCTCTTAGCAGGGCGGCAAACTCTCGTGGATAAGATGATTTAGACGCCTCTAATATCATCTTAAGGCAATCTCTTTTGATTTTCCATTTGTCAACAGGTTTCTCAAAGATCATAACAAATAAAAATTTTTTATCTTATTAGTTTCAATCTTACCATCTGGTAAAAACTTTCGCCAAATCTTATAAACTTTGCTTTTTTCTCAGATTTAGTAACGCAAATCTCATTTTTAGGTGTAACATTGTGTCTTTCTTTACCATCTATAACAAGCATAGCATTCTTACTCACAGGTGTTAACTTGATACAAATTCTTTTTTGTGATGGTATTATCCATGGTCTTGCTGAGAGTTTAAAAGCAGCGAGTGGTACGATCACAACAGCATCAACAGATGGATCTATAATAGGGCCGCCGGCGCTTAGAGCATAGCTAGTAGACCCTGTAGGAGTGGCAACAATTATACCATCTGCCTTTATGACTTCTATCCTCTCTGTTCCAACAAATATCTGAAATTCAACCAGTTTAGCTATGTTGGCTGTTTGTAATGTTATCTCATTGGTGGCATCACTTAGTCTCTTACCATCAAGTAAAACCTTTAGTTTCATTCTCTCCTCGACATTATAGTTTCCCTCGAGTATTCTTTTTACACCACTAATGGCATATTTTGATTCAACTTCTGTTAAAAAACCCATGCCACCAGAGTTTATGGCAAAGATTGGCTTATCTATCTTCTCAAGTGTTCTAAGAATGGTGCCATCGCCACCAACTGTTATAACAATATCAGATAGTTTGTTTATCTCCTCAAAACTATAACCTTTTTTTCCAATTTTTTCAGTTAGTAACTCCTCATGTAATATTTCAACCTTGTTTTCATTTAAAAAATTATATACCATCTTAGCTAGTGCAAAGGCTTTTTCATCCTTTGGTTTACAAACTAGGCCAAATTTCATTTTTCAGATCTCCAACTTTTATATTCCTTTACAAGCGGCTTCAGTTTCGTTAACAAGGTTGGATGTTTTAAAACAAGCGCTTTTACCAAGCCTCTAGTGCTGAATTCATCAAATTTTATATCCTTTACAGAATCTGCTAGTTTATCAAATGTTTTGTCATCAAATGTTGAGGCCACCTCTTTCATCACATAATTTCTATGTAACTTGTGCCCTAGTTTTTCTTTCCATAGTTTTTCATATTTAGAAAGTCTTTCTCTACTAAAATCTTCTTTTTCTACAGCTTCCCCGATTACCTCCCCTGCTATTTTTCCTGCTATTAAAGCATGCATTATACCCCCACCAGTAAGTGGATCAGTTTGTCTTGCTGCATCTCCAACTAGCAGAAGATTGTCTCTAACAGTCTCAACAGGCTCAGCCACTGGTACAGCGCCAGCTATCATCCTGATTTTTTTTCCTTTTCTATATTCTGGATGTTTTTCTATAAACTTGTCAAGTAGTTTAGAAGCTAAACCAGGCTCACTGTATGATCCAAGTATTCCTATTCCAATGTTCGCTATATCATCACTTTTTGGAAAAACCCAGATGTACCCTCCAGGTGC
>Ga0164310_10000940_pt1 | contig 16137 bp, 24 predicted proteins | sample GuaBasSedimGuay1_FD_121795 | JGI IMG/M metagenome (GOLD analysis project Ga0164310, IMG submission 121795) | Subseafloor sediment microbial communities from Guaymas Basin, Gulf of California, Mexico - Guay1, Core 4569-9, 0-3 cm | ecosystem: Environmental > Aquatic > Marine > Hydrothermal vents... | reverse complement strand
CCTCCTCCGCCGAGGTTCCCTAAGGTGATTCCCTTATATGCGGTGGTCACGTGACCACTCCGAAGTATAAGCGGGACATGGACTTGGTGATGGAAGTGGTCACGTGACCGGTCACGTGACCACCTTTCACGTGAGCGCTACCATCTACCCTCGGGACAGGCCGCCTCAGCCCGCTTGACCATCCCGTAGAGGTCCTGCCGCTGGCCGGTGGCGATGTCCACGCACCAGGCCTGCAAACCCGGCCCTTTGACCAGGTTGCGGCACAGTCGGCCACACGGGCTGGCCCGGTAGCAGATAGCCAGCCGGTGGGCCGCCGCGGCCTGCGACTTGCCGCGGCGAAACAGCTCGACAATCGCCTCCCTGACACCCTCCGGCCCTCGTCGGGATGTCCGCCGCGGACAGGACATCTCTTCAGCCCACGCTGACCGTCGCGGTGCAGTTCGGGCAGGTGGCCTGCGTGCCGGCCAGGGAGAACTCCCCGGTAACATTGCCGCCCTGGCAGGACAGGTCCTCGCTGACATCAGTCACCCCGCTGACGCAGGGACAGTCGTCCGCGTCCCCGCCGAACAGCCGATAGTGGCCGCCTTCGCTGGGGATATAGTAATCGATGTGGGCGCACCACGCGCCGCTGCTCTTGCAGTAGTAGATGAACAGGTCGTAGCGGTTGCCCCCGCCGGCGTCCTTGCTCCACCGCCAGGAACACCACTGGTCGTGGTCCACGAAATCCTGATACGTGTACGTGCCCTGGGCACCGGTGCACAGTGAAATGGAACAGCCGGTTACGGTCACCGTGGCCGCCGGCTGGGTGCCGTCGCAGTTCGTGCACGGCCCGCCGCAGTCGTTGACCAGGTGGCCGCCGGCGCTTTTCAGCAGATGCCCGCTGGCCGCCTTTTTCAGGTGCTTGCTCATGATTGGCAGGCCTCCGGCACGTCAACCACCACCCGCGTCTCGGCCGAGACGCTGACCAGCAGGCCGGTGCTGTCGAACTTCAACTGCCGGAAGTAGGCGTAGAGCTTCTGATCGCCGGCTTCGTTGTAGGCCGTGCGTGTCTGGATGCGGATGGTCAGCCCGTCTGTGTTCGCCGGCGGGGACTCACGCTCCCAGGTGTCGGTCTGGGCGGCCTCGGTCTCGAAGTCGGCCGCCGCCGGCAGCATGTCGGCGGGGCTGCCGCAGGTTCCGGCCGGCCGGCCGAGGCGGACCAGCGCCCACTTGGTCCCGGTGCCGCTCTCGGCCCAGAGGATGCGGGCCGCCCCCACCGCCCGGCTGGCCAGTTGGCCGGCGTCGCCGGGCTTCACGTCGGCGTAGCCGTGGCGGGTATCGGTGATGTTGACCTTGACCACCGCCAGGCCGGCCGCCACCGCCGGCGCCACCTCGCCGTCCGCCGCCGGCTCCAACAGGATGACGAACCTGCCTTCATCCTGCCCGGTCGGCACATCGCCGCTCAGGACCGGCCCATCGGCGAAGCTGTCCTGATCCTCGCTCGGCGTCGGCACCACGCCCTGCACAGCCAGCACATCGAAGCGGTTTCGCTGCTGCCCGGAAGCGTTTTTGACCCACACCGTCGCGGCCCGGCCTCGCAAACGGCTGGGGCCGGCGACGCTGAATAGGCCCTCCCGATAGGCCCGGGCCGTGTCGATAAAAGCGTTCCAGGTGCTCGCGGGCACCCGCAGCGGTTCGCCGGCATGTACCTTGCGCAAGGTCATTGTTGCCACCGGGCCTACACCGATTTGGGGGAGGTCTCCAAGCGCCATATGTCGCGGTTGGAGGGGGCACCCCAACGGCGACGTATTGCCGTTGGGGACCCCGAGCCTCGGACCCCGAAGGCATCAAGCATAGGTCTCCTCCAGGTCCACCTCGGCGAAGGCGCCCTTGGGAGAGGTCCCCGTCACCGAGACCACCTGCACCTCGATGACATCATCCGCTTGCAGGCTGTCGTTGCTGATGGTTCCGGCCACCAGCTCACGATTGGACTGGCTATTATTCACCGTCACCTGGCCCGACAGCACACTGGAGCCGTTGACCAGCAGGTCGAAGACCACGCTGTCGCCGGCGCCCGGGGCGGTCACACAGCCGCAACGGAAGCCCAACAGCTTGCCGGAGGTCCCCACCACCGTGTGCACCACCCTGGCCTCGGCCACGGGCGTGGAGCCGGAGGCCTGGGCGTAGGTGCGACGATGCTGGTGTTGGAGTTTACTGGCGGCGATGTTGGCGCCGTCTTTGACGTGCTCATCCTGGATCGCGCCGTCCTGGAGCCGGGCGTCCAGGAAATTCACCGTCCCCCGAAACTGTCCGTTCTCCTCGATGCGAAACATGGTCTTGTCCCTCTTTCTTCGTGGTCATGGTACATCATAGTTTCATAGAAGGTGCCCAACGACCATAGATTGCCGTTGGGGTCCCTTTTTCATAGTTGCAGATCATACTCCTATATTCCAAGTTCCGAGAAGTCTCCATAGTCGTACACGCGCTCCACGTGCACCGCCACCGGTCGTTTGACCATCACCGTGCCGTCCAGCGTGTTCTTGTACTCCACCCACATATAGTGCCAGCCCTCCACCAGTGGCACGGTGATGTTGGTGCCTTGCACCTTGTGATTCCGCAGGGTCGGGCTGGCGGCGAAGTGGAAGGTAATCAGCCAATCCCCGCCGGCCCGGCGGTTGCCGCTGGCCCCCAGAAACAGGCATTCGCCCTTCTCGCAGCCCCGGAACGGGGCATTGTTGACCTTGCCCGTGAGCCGATACAGCGTCCCGCGGTAACGGTAGTTCACCCGGCTGTCGTTCATGGAGTGGGTCTCGGCCCAGCGATAGATGGGCACGTGGATGTCCGTGCCCTGCACCACCCGGTCCTGGCCGTACTGCTGCACGTTTATCGCCCCCTTGTGGCTCCATGCCTGCTGGCCCTGCGGCACGTAGTCGCCGATGTGCTCCAGGGCCTGGGTAATGTGCATCTGCCCGCCGGACGTGTCGAACCACCAGACCTCCTCGCCCGGGCCGATGGGCGTGACGGCCATGCCCGTGGCGACCCGTTCGGCGGACTGATACTCCACCTCCACCCGCCAGATGCCGTCCTGGCCCTGTTCGTTCACCCATTCCGGCTCGATGCGGATGGTCCGGCGCTGAAGGTCATCGTAGCGGCCAGGGGTGGCTGCGGCCACCAGCTCGCGGGCCTCCTCCTCGTTGTCGGTACCCGTGAGCCGGTAGTGCAGCACCAGCCGGCTGAGTCGCGGGAAGCCGGCGCCGTCGCGTGTCAGCTCCTGCTTGCGCGAATCAATCAGTTCTATCAACTCCAGGTTCGCCATGGCCGTCAGTTCTCCGTGAACACCAATGGCGTGGCCATGCTGACGAGGTTCGCCATGTTAGCAGCAATCTTTCCCGCATCAGTCGCGATCTGGCGCTCAATAGCGACGTTTTGATCGATCTTTTTCACGATGGCCATCATGCGGCGGTGAATCGCCTGCGTCTGGCCTATCTGGCCGCCTAATCGCTGCTTGACGGCGCCCCAGAAGGCCCCCCGGGCCTCCACTTCCATGGGCCTGACCCTGCCGGCAAGTTCCAGGATGCCTTCGCTCGCCTGCTTCACAAACGTCGCAAAATCCGGCGCTGCTTTGCCTTTTTTAGCGGCGAATTGCTGCCACCTGGCCAACCAGCGGCCGGTCTCGATGTCCACGCCGTAGTTCTCCGCCATCCGCTGGGCGGCATTCTCAAGGCTCCTGAGATGGCCCTCCAGCCAATGTTCGGCCTTGGCCTCGGCCAGTTTGGACTTCAGTGCGTCCAGAAGCGCCGTTGCCTGCTGCTGCATAGCTTGGCGCTGCTTCATCAGCTTCCGGATGATTTCTTGGCCCCGCCTTGTAATCACGGGCATCTGTTGGAGCCTTTTCAACAGCTCATCGAGCTGTTTCTTCTCCTCCTGGACTTGGCGGATGCGCCGGCGGTAGCGGTCGGCCTCCGTTTCGGTCAGCCGCCGCAACTCCTCGCCCTGTCGGCGATATATCTCCAGGATTTTCGCCTCGGCCCGGCCGATCTCCGTCTCGACCTCCTTGGCCTGCTTGTCGGCAAGCTGTTTCCGCCGCTCCGCCAGCCTTCTGGCCTCTTCATACCACGCCGGTCTGGCCGATGCCTGCCACTTGGCCAGGTGCCACGCTTCGGTCTCCTTTCGCAACCGCCAGAACGCCGTGGCCAGGCCGGCCACGGCCACCGCGGCCATCATAAAGGGATTGCGAAGCAGGAGCCGGCCGATCCTGCCCAGCCACAGACCCAGCGTCTTGACCAGGGGTATGACCCTCTTCATCACCGCCCCCAGGCCCATCAGCCCCATGCCGGCGGCGGCGAACTTGGGGGCGGCGGCGGCCGCAGACTGCACCAGCGGGCCGTGGGCCTTTATCCATTGCCGAGTCCCCTGGACGGCCTCCCCGATTTTGCGTATATATCTCTCCACCACCGGCAGGATGGTCTTGCCCACCTCCACGGCCAGATACTTCAGCCGCTCCTTCAGAATACCGATTTCGTCGGTGAGCCTTTCGGCGGCCTCGGCCGCCTTGGTATCCATAATCAGGCCCAGCTTTCTCGCCTCGGCCGCAAACTTATCCAGCCCCCTTGCCCCGCGCTCGAACATGGGCAGCAGCATGGTACCGCTGCGCCCGAAGATTTGCTGGGCGATGCCGGCCTTGCGCGTGGCGTCGTGGACCCGTGAGAGGGCGTTGGCTAAGGTGCGGAATTGCTCCTCGGGCCGGTGTCCACGAAGGTCCTGATAGCTCAGGCCGAGGTCGGTGAGGGCTTGGGTGACTGTACTCAGACCCCGCCCGGCGTCGTATATGCTTCGTTGCATCCGCCGCAGCCCTGTCTCCAGCGTCTCCAAGTCCAACCCGCTGCGTTGCGCGGCATACTGGAGGGCACTAAGGGCCTCCACCGAAAACCCGGTCCGGCGGGCCATCTTGGCCAACTTATCCCCCACTTTGCTGTAAGTCCGTGTCACCAACATCATGCCGGCGACACCGGCGGCCCCGATCTTCGCCAACGACCGCCCGATCTTCTCGACGCTCTCGCCGAAAGCCCGCAGGCGGGCCTGGGCCTTGCGCAGGGCGGGCGGCAGGCCGTCGTGGACGCCCAGTTCCACGTAGGCCCGTCCCGCTCGTATGCCCTGTCGTGAGCCTGCGGCCATCTATCCCTTTACCTCACGCTGTTGTGCCACAACTGCGGGAAGTTCGGCAGCTCCTTCTCCATCGCCGGCCCCATGAACGGTCGCCGGCGGATGTACACCCGCCTACGCCTGCCCGTCCCACGGCGTCCGCCGGCCTCGATGACCGCCTGGCCGCCATGCTCCAACGCCGCCGCACCGCCGTGTTTGAAACGCACCGGCCCCACGATCACCGATCGCATCGCCGGGTCGTAGGCGAAGTAGATAAGCCGCCGCAGGTCGCCGCGATGACTGTGCGGCGGCTTGCCCGCCGGCGAGACCTTCTTGCGCTTGCGAATGCTGCTCTTGGCTCGCGTGCGGATGTACGCCCCCGCCTTGCTCAAGACACGCCGAGTCGCCCGGTCCACGGCCCGCTGGACCTTGTCGCTGTCGAAGAAGCACTCCGTGATTTTCAACGTCACCGGCATGCGGCCAGTCCTCTGGGGACCGAGGCTCCAACCGCGATATATCGCGGTTGGAGACCTCGACCAATCGCCATACACTGCGATTGGGGACCCCTCTGTTTCCAAAACCCGCGGTTCGGCAACCCTCATTGGGGGACCCCCCCGGCCTGCGGCGGCGGGGGCAGACAGTACCATCCTTCGGGCAGGTCCATCACCGCCGGCACGGGCCGGCCCTGGGCATCCAGCACCCAGACCTTCACGTCCCGGACCGTCTGCCGCAGCCGTACCGGCTGGCCCGGCGGCACGTATATCGTCCGAGTGGCGCAGCCCGAAACCAGCAGGCCGACCAGCCCCAGGACGATGAGAATCACTCGGGCCTTGCTCCAGGTGTGACCCCATGTGCGGCGGATCCGCCCTTCGAGCGCTTGCCGCAGGGCCTCTTGCGGCGCGCTGTCCTCGACCGCCCTGCCTCGCTCTTGGGCCAGCCGCCGCAACAGGGCCGGCAGCAACACCGCCAACAGCGCGCCCAGCAGCGTCCCCAGGGCCTCCCACATCGGCGCTCAGCCCTCCGGCTTCTGCGGCCGCCTGGGCATCCGCGGCCGCGTGTCCTTTTCCGTAACCCGGACCTGGGTGACGGTCTCGGCCTTGGCAATCTTCTCAACGGCCTCCCTCCCGAAGATGTCCTTGGCTGCGCGGAGGTCGGCCCGCACGCAGTCCACGAACCTGTCCCCGGCCAGCCGGCGGAGTTTCTTCACGTCCACCTCCAGCCGCGTCTGCTCGACCAGCTCCGCCCGGTACTTGCCGCCCTCGGCCTGCCTCATGCCGGCCTTCTGCATGGCCTCGCGCACCTGGTCCACCAGCGCCCGCTCCTCGAAGCGCATGGCGTGGAGCCGGCCGCGCAGCTCGCCGAGTCTGTCTATGCTCCGAGCCAGTCCGTTCGCGGCCATGACCTCATCCCTTCTTTCCGGGGGACCCCAATCGCGACGTTTTGCGATTGGGGATCCCGGCCCCGCTCGACGGCGCCAACCGTCCGGTCTGTTCCAGTCGCGCGTGCTGTATCTGTATCCCTTCGCGCAGCTCCCTGACCTCCGAACGGCTGGCCCGCCGCTGCTCAACCTCTTCAAAGACGGCCAGCACGTACTTCAGGGCCGCATCCAGCCGGGCCAGCGACTTGTTCGGCGTGGAGTCGGGGATTTGGCGCTCGGCGAACCGAATGGCCTTGACGATCACGCCCTCGTACCGTTGCCACAGCGGCTCGCGGGCATAGAGCCGGTTCAGGGCGTACAGCACCAGGGCTGCCAGGGCGGCGATGACAGCCGGCGAGTTCAACACCTCCCAAACGGCCTTGAGAATCCCTTCAACGTCCATCTCTGGATCTCCTTGAATGCCCCAACGGCGATTTCTCGGGGACCCCGGCCGCCGTCTTTTGCGGCTGGGAACCTCCGCCGTTGGCGGCGCCTGTGGTCCGGGAAAACAAGATGTCCTTGAGTTCGGTAACCGGCACTCGGTTGGCGGGCCGCTGCCGGCCGAAGGGGTAAAAATCCTCCGGGCTGAACGCCCTGCCCTTGGCCCGGTGGCAGTTGGCTATCAGCGCCATCAGGCACGCCGTCCGCCACCAGTCGGCCTGGGCCTTGCCCTCGGCCATGTACAGCAGTTCCCGCAGACTGTACGGCCCGGGGTCGATTCCCACACTGCCGGCCAGGTGCCATATCAGTCGCCAGACAGCGGCGGCGTCCCATCGTTCAGCTCTTGTTCCAGAGTCTTCTGCACATCCAGCTCTTCCACCACCTTCCTGGCCCGCTCCAGCACGCCCTGCTCGCCCTCGCGCACCTTCTTCAGCAGGATCTTCAGGATCTCGCGGCGGGCCGATGGGAAAAAATCCACCAGGCCCTCCAACAAGGCATCGGTGGCCTTCTCGATGGCGTCGCCGGCCAGGGCGGACCCGAAGTCCTCATCCGAGACGTTGCCGGCATCCGCCTGCGGCTTGCAGATGGCATAGAGCACGTCACCCAGCAGCACCGGGTCGATGGCCAGGCGTTCCAGTACCCCTCCCTCGAGAATGCCGGCCAGGTCCACGCCCGTCAGCGCCTTGACCCGCTTCAGCGCGGCAACGGTGATCTCCACCGTCCATTGCCTGCCCTGGTTGTCCTTGAAGGTATGCATCCTGGCTAGCTCCTTCCGGGCCAGCGGGGTCCCCAACGGCGATTTATCGCCGTTGGGGTGCCCCAGCGGGCGTCAGGGGATCCCTCTTCGCGCCCGGCGGCACCTCGGCGGCGGTGTCGGTAGCCGCGACACCGGCGGAGCCTTCGCCGCGGACCTCGGCCCGCTGCCGCCTGTCCGGGTTGGTCCACATGTCGATCTTGACCCTAACGCCCACGCCGGGCGGGGGCGGCTCCTCGTGCTCCACGATTTCCACCACCGCACCGTTCGGCAGCCGCCGCAGGAACTCATCCAGCGAGCGCCGGGCCGTCTCCTTGTCCATGCGGGTCATCCTTCGGCCCTTTCATCACGCACCGCTGACCTCGTACCACTGCTGCTTCTCGCAGGGCTTGGCGGTTACGCTGACGGTAACGCCCTCCTCCATCGGCTCGTTGCGGGTGAAGCCCGTGATGTAGAAGTTCGCCACGAAGCCCTGGCTGCCTTCGGCGCTGATGTCGCCGTCCATCGCGGCCAGGGCTATCTTCGTGCCGTTGAGGTAGGCGTCGCGCAGCGCCTGTATCGCCTGGTCCTCCCCGTCCCAGAGGAGTTCAAACTCCAACGTGGCGTCGCGCAGCGCCGCCCGCGTCGCCTTCCAGCCGTTTGCGCGGCTGGAAACGTCGGCCTCCGATGCCTCCAGCGTCATCGTAACCTCGCGGGCGTTGGTCAGCTCGGTCCAGGTCGCCTGCCCCGGCCCGGTCTCACCGGTCATGGCCTGGGCCTGGTACAGCTTGCATTCCAGTCCTATCTTGTTCGACATCTTCAGCGCTCCTTACGTTTGGGGTGCCCATCTCACCAGCCGGTACGAGAGCGTGACCACGGCGGTGAACAGGTGGCGTTCGTACAGGTCCTCGGGTCTGAAAATCGGGCGCCGGGTCGTCCCGACCCAGACCGCCCCCGACACGCTGGGCAGCTCGCGCCGGTCCAGGTAGTCGGCTATCTCCTCGGTCAGCCTCATCAGCGGATCGCAGTCGGCCACGGTGCGGGCCTGCTTCTGCACCGCCACGTCCACGGTATAGACCACGTTGTTGCCGGTCCGCGAAACCGGGGTGATCTGCTCGCCCTTCGGCACCACCCAGACCTTCAGGTCCTTCAGTTCCTCCAGCCGGCTGGAAGGCGCATAGGCCCGCTCGGCTGTGAACGACATCGAGAACTCCCCCGCGTTCAGCAGGTCCTTCACGTCCTCGGCGATCATGATGAGGTAGGCGTCAGACATCCTCTGTCTCCACCTTGCGGAGGCTCAGTCCGGCCAGGCGTTGGACCATGCGGTCGTGTTCGTCCAGCGCCCTCTGTGCCTCCACCACGGCCGCGGCCAGGGCCTGACGCTGGGCCGCGAGCCTCTTGGCCGAGACGGTTCGTTTCACGCCGCTGGGATGCCTGTACTCCCAGCGGTCCGACGCCAGCCGGCGGATGCGGATGCCCGCCACGCGCAATTCACCACCGCTATCAGCCATTTCGGATGCCTCCGCGAACTGGACGCAGGTAGTGGTATGTACCCTTCGACTGGCAGCACGTCAGCAGGAAGCAGTTACTGAAGTCCACGCATACTGCGTAACTTTCTGTTTGGGCCAGCGTGGTGGAGGACCAATACATTCCACCTGTCTGGACATTCGGAAAGACCGCGTGGCAGAACGGCGGGGAATCGACCGTTACGTCGAGCAACGTTTGCAACTCGTGCATGTTGGGCAGCCGCCAGTCGTCGTAGCCGGCGTACTGGAGGTCGTTGCAAGCGACTATGGCGTCGTAATCGCCGCCGCTGTCGTACCACACCATCGACCGCGGCGTGCTGAGATCGCCGGCGCTGGCCGTCCAGACCGTCTCTCTCCACCAATCCGGGTGGTCGGCCCTGTCCTCGTCCATCGGGCCGCTGCTGCGGGAGGTGTGTGCCACCGCGCAGACCCAGTAGCTGTCATAGATCGGGTCGCGCACCAAGTCGGCCTTGGCGTACTCGGTGTCGTTACTCCAGTCGCCGCGGGCGGCCTGGATCTGGTTTGTGGGATGCACGTCCGGCGGGCCGGGGATGATGAGTTCGGGCTGCTTGACCCACAGCAGACCGGTGGCGTGGTCGTACACGGTCCCATCGCCGCGGTCGGTGAACCTGTTGGCTCCGGGCCAGCCGGCCTGGTGGGTGCCGTCGTCGCCGTTCACGTACTCCGTCGTCTGCCCCGTCCGCGGCAGTTCGTGCGGGACCAGGATATGTACCTGCTGTTGCATCACCATACTTGCACCCGCAGGTTCGTATAGTTCTGCCCGGCGGCGGCGTTCTTGGCCTGGATAGCCGTGTTCGGCGGGATCGCCAGGCCCGAGAGCACCCAGCGCGTGTTGCCCGGCACGTAGAAGCTGTCCGTGTCACCCCCATCGATGCTCACTATGGCGTCGTGGCCCGCCTCCAGCATGATCAGCAGGTTGTGCCGGGTTATGCCGTCGTTCGGCGTCGTCAGCACCGTGGCATAGTTATCCTGGCCGGTTGCGTCGTGGCCGAAGTTGGCTGCCGGGTTCCTGCCGCCGGAAATCACCGTGTTGATTGCGCCGCTCATCTTTCCTACCTCGCCTCTCCCGCCGCGATGCACGGCCTGGCGATGATTTTGTCCCGCAGTTCCCGATGCGCCCGGCTCAGCTCCTCGGTGGCGGCGGTCTGGCGCTGTACCGCGTCAATCATGGCCTCGATGACGCGGTTGTTCTGCTCCAGCACGGCCAGCATCCGCCGCACCAGCCACACCACCACGGCCAGCAGCACGGCGGAGAACCCCAGGAACCCGTACTGGACCACAGGCTGTATCAGCGCCTCGTTCATGCCTCCTCCACCTGCTTGGTGTGGACGCGCAGGACCTTGTGATACCTGTCCGACCACCGCCACGGCGGCTCGTCCCCGGGCGCCGCGACCTCATACGTCCTAACGGTGCCGCCGTCGTTGACCTCGATGCGGTCGCCGGCGGCCGGCTCCACTGGCCCGGAGCCGAAGTCCAGGTCGGCCGCGCGGATGAGGAAGTCGCGGCCCTCGAACTCGCGCATCAGGCCGTCGTCGCCCTGCACTTGCCAGACCGTCGAACCGACGGCGGCGGCCACCTCGACGCTCTGCTCGCCGCGCTTGTACGTGATGATGCTGGCGCAGTGCCCGGCGACCTGATCGGCCAGCCACTGTGCGGCTTCTGCCAGCAGGTCGGCCATTTCAGCGTCCTAATCAGCCTTGCTGGCACAGCAGGACCTTGGCCTCGGTCACGCCGCTGCCCGCAGCCTCCACGGCCTTGCCCAAGTACGTGTTGTTCGTGCTGGTGGTCGTGGCGTAGTTGTTGCTGTCGTCCCAGTACACCTTCGTGCCGACCTGGAAGGTGTCGGTGGACTTCTTCGCCACGGTGAAGATGCCGCTGACGCAGATGGCGCCCAAGGCGTTCTTGGCGATGGCCTGCAAGGCCACGCCCACCAGGTCGTTGTTGACCACCACCTCGCCGGCGGCCACGGCCGCCCCAGGCGTGTAGTCAACCATTACCTGCACGCCGTGGCTGTACTGTGCCTCGTAGGTTCCGATTGCCATCAGTCGTCCCTTTCGTTCGTTCCCGTGCCGAGACTAGGCCGCTGGGGTCCCCAATCGCGAAATGCCGCGATTGGGGTGCCCACTCTGGCCCTTATGCCTCGCCCTTCATCTTCACTGCCGCCCGCGGCTCCTGCTCGGCCACGCCGAAGTCGATGTAGCCGCGGAACACGATGCCCAGCCGGTCGAAGTCGGCGTCGGTCTGCTCCACGGTGGGCCGGTCCTTGCCGTTCAGGAAGGCCACCTCGATCGCCGCCAGCACGTTCGGGTCGGCGAGCAGATACCAAGCCTTCTGGCTGGCGGCGGAGTTGAAGCTGGTGTTGCCGATGTACGCCGAGCAGACCACCTCGAACTTCCCGACGTGGGGGTTCCAGGTCGGGTACTTGGTCGAGGAGGTCGTGTCGCGCAGCTCTCTGGACTTCATCAACTGCTCGGCGGTGACCTTCAGGGCGGTGGGCACCAGCAGGATCTTCGGCTGGACTCCCACCGGCCGGCCGGACGGCTGGGTCATGTCCAGGAACAACTGCTCGGCGGCCGTCAGCGAGTCGATGCCCAGGGCCGTGTTGGCACCGGTGGAGTAGTTGCCGTTGGCCGCGGCGAAGAACCCGCTGGCGACCATGCCCAGCAGCGTGTCCCAGACGGCCTCGGCGATCGCTTCAGCGCCACCGCGGCCCAAGTGCCTGGGGATGTCGGTGAAGGCGCCCAGGTCGTCGTTGATGATGGCGCGGCGGTCCAGGCCGAAGAGGATGCCGTAGGTGTCGGCCTGGTTGCTGTAAGTCTGGTCCGACAGCTCGCCGCTCTTGAGTTGCCCGTCCGGGCCGACTTTCTGGTACTTCAGGTCGGATACCAGCCGGTAGCGGTTGTGGGTCTTGAAGTCCTTGACGGACGCGATGCGGCAGACCTTCCGCCAGGCGTCCTCCACGTAGTTGTAGCCCTCCAGCAGCGCCTTGTTGGCCACGGACGAGAGGATGCCCGGCACGCTCAGGGTCGAGAAGGCCGCCTTCAGCCAGCCGGCGGGGTCGTCCTGGTAGCGCCCGAGTTGGACGCCCTCCAGGGCGGCGGCCCTGATGATAAGCTCCTGGACGCCCATGCCGCGGAGCTTCTTCTCCGCCGCCTCGACGGCCCGCTCGCTGGTCAGCTCCACCGCCCGCTCGCTCCCGAAGCCGCCGGCCAGGTAGCAGGCGGCCTCCAGGGCGGTCCTGTCGATGCTGGGCGCCGAGACCACGGCGGGCGCACGCGGTCGCCGCTCGCGCAGCAACCGCAGCAGCCCGGCTTGCAGCTCCACCAGGTCGATCTCGCCGTTGATGGCCCGCTGCTTGAGCTTGGCGGCCTCCTCGTCGCCCTCGAAGCCCTGGCAGGCGGCCTCGATCTGGGCCAACTCGTGCCTCAGTTCGTGCCGCAGTCGGGCCTTTAGGTCTTGCGTGCCGCCCTGCTCGGCCTTTACCTTCTCCCTGGGTTCCGGCCCTTCATCGGACTGTCCGGGGGCGGTCTGGGCGGCAGCTCCGTCGCTGGACTCGACCTGCTCGCTGCGCCAGGCCGCCTCCAATGTCTCTTTCTGGGCCTCGGTCAGTTCGCCCTCGAAGCCTTTTTCCTTCAGCCAGGTTGCAAAATCGCTCATCATCTTTTCCCTTCCAATTTCTTGAGGGTTCCCTCGCCCATGTCCTGCTGCGAGGTGCCCCTCGCCGCCCTCGATCTCGACCTCCGCCACCGGCAGCCCCGCCGCCACCGTCGCTGAGGTGTCGTCGTCGGCGGCGCATGCCACGAACGAAACCTCCACCAATCTGCTCTTGCGGGCCACGTACAGCGGACCGGTGAACTCCCTGCCGTTGGCCCGCGTCTTCTTGCCGCTCTCGACAAAGACGAGCTTTTCGCAGTGCGTCCCCACCGAGGCCCGCCAGGGGAAGCCCCGGCCGGCCCGCTTGACGACCTTCTCCACCAGGCCCTCGTCGCCGGAGAAGGTGCCCTCCACGATCAGCCTGCCGTCGTCCTTGGTGACGCTCTCGGTGTGGCCCAGGATCGCGGTCCGGTCGTGCTCGTAGAGGATTGGACGTGGGCGCCGTGAAATCCTCATCCCGGCCAGGTCCAGGACCACCGGATACAGCCAGCCGACGTGCATCGCCGCGCCGGTATAGGCCACCATGCGGAAGCGCGGGACCTTTTCCTCGCCCTCGCCGGCGGCGGTGATCTCCAGCTCCTCCGCCGTGCCGGTCAGCTCGATGCGGCCCTCGGCGGCGGCCAGGCGCTCCGCGGCCAACTGCCGGGCCTCCTGCGCGGCGGACTTACTGCTGTGGGCCGGCTCGAAGCGGATGTACTTGATGTCGTTGTCCTCCAGCCACTTCTTGGCCTTGGCCACGGTCCAGTACTTCACCGGGAAGCGCAGGGCCTGGGCGATGGGGTAGTCCTGCGGACGGCTGCGGCCCTTGAGCTTGCCCCAGATGACGGCGATGGTCTTGGGCACCTTGATGCGACCGTAGAGGATTCCGTCGTTGACGCGGCGAAAGCTCTGGGGGTCGAACAGCTTGGGGTCCTTCAGCCGCGCGCTGTGTTCATTGGGGTACGGCGCCTCCACGTCGCCGGGACCGACCGGCTCGCCCTCGCCGGCCAGCCACATGGCCTGGAGGACCTCCACCTGAGGGGTCCCCAATCGCAATGTATGGCGATTGGGGTCCCCGGGGGTCCCCAGGCTCTCCAGCGCCCAGTCGCGCTGTTCCAACCATTGCTCAAGGCTCAGCATGGCTTGCCTCCCGCTGGGCTCACCGGCGCGGGGGCACCCCAATCGCGATCTATCGGGGACCCCGCGGGGCACACCGACGGGGTCCCCAGGCCGTCGGGAACCTCCGCCGCGTTGGCCGCCGACTTCTTTGGTGCCGTTGGTTCCGGCAAGCCCAGTTTTTGTCGCAGCTCGGCCTCTCTGGCGATTTGCCGCAGCTCGGCCTCCCAGTCCTTGCCTTGCCGCCCGAAGTAGGTCGCGGCGCTCAGCAGGCCGGCCTTGTAGAGGACCTCCGCCGCCTTGGCCTCCTTCAGCGGGTCAACGTGCTCGCGGCCGTCCCACATCCACTCGTGCGGCCATTCGGTCCTGGTCGCGGCGGGGAAGATGTGGTAGGCGGTTACGCGCAGGGCCTCGTCGAGCCATGCCGCGAAGATGCGGTCGAGCACCACCGTCTCCAGTTCGCTGCGCTCGACGCGCAGCGTCTTGTCGTACACCTGGTGGTCGAGCCGGCCGGAGGCGTAGTTGTAGGAGCTGCTGTCGCAGGCGGCGATGTTGTAGGGCATGTTCAGGCAGCGGGCGATTTCGTTTATCAACCCGCGCCGAAAAGCCTCGAACCGCTCGTTGGGGTGCTTGGCCTCGATCTGGTCGGGGTGCCAGCCCTCCGGGGCGAACATGGCCGCGTTCCGCTCGAGCTCCATCACCACCCACGGCTCGACTTCCGCGGCCTCTCCGCCGGGCGGGGCGTCCGTGTGCATCATGATGGCGATGTTGGCCGCGGTCTCCGCGGCGGTTACGGTCGCCAGCATCCAGCGCCGCAGCAGCGCGAACAGCGGCAGGGCGGGGGTGATGTCCGGGATGCCCCGGCGCTGGCCCGGCCGGTCCTGCCGGTACCAGTGCAGCATGGCGCTGGCCGGCACCTTGTCGCATGCGTCCTCGTCCTTGTAGCTCCAGTCGCGGGCGCCCGGGTGCCTCTTGAGCACGTGGTACTCGACCGGATTGCCGGCGTCGTCGAAGACGATGCCGTCAACCGCCCTGCGCTCGTCGCCGCCCACGCCCAGTCCAAAGTTGGGGGTGGCGACGCGCTCGGCCTCTACCAGTGCGATGTCGAGCTTGACCGGGTCGGCCACCCCTTCGTTCGTGATCAGCATGGCGAACGCCTCGCCGTCGGTCGCCTTCGCCATGCGCATGGTCCGCAACTTCCCCGCCAGGTTGACCGCCCGGGCCCAGTGGGCGAAGTAGCCTTCGATGCGGGCGTTCAGTTCGGCGTCCTCGGTTCGCACTTGCAGGCGCGGCCCGGTCCCGATGAGGTCGTTGGCGAGCGTCAGGACCATCCCCTTGGCGATGGAGTTGTTCGCCACCTCGTAGCGCGCCCGGGCGCGGAGCTTGCGACGTACTTCCGGGCTGTTGGCCGCCGGCGCGGACAGTTCGTCCGCGGCCGCCCAGTGCCTGCGGTTTTCGTCGGTGGTCTCCGCCGCGTCGTAGCTCGCGCGCACGTCGCGGCCCTTCGGCACCAGCCGCGCGATTGCCCAGCCCCGGCCTCCCCCAACCAGGACCGCATGGCGCTTGTCCGGCTGCGCCTTGGACTTCCGCGACTTTCTTCTAGGCCATCGCCCGAACATCACACCGCCCCCGGTGGCGAGATCTTGGCGAAGACAAGCCCGAACCGTCGCAGCAGGTGGCCCTTCTGGACCGCCTCCTTGGAGGCCAGGTACCGGTCGGCCTCGATGACCTCCTTGATGGGCCGCTGCCTGACGCGCTGGCCGTCGATCTGCACGTCCGCCGGCCCGCCGGCGTTCTGCTCGATGGTCTGGGATAGGTCTGCGCTCATCGTCCGTTCTTCCAGCCGGGGGTCCCCAACGGCGTTCCATCGCCGTCGGGGTGCCCCGTCACGTAAAAAGGCCGCACAGGTGCACGGCCCCGTGCGGCCAAGTCTTAGCGTCACGCCCGAGCCGGCACCCCTCGGCCCCGGCTTGACGCCATCTTCATTGATTCGTCCAATCGCTCAGGATGTCCAGTTCGAGACCCCCAAGTTCCACCCCTAGACATCTGCGCTATACATCTATAGCGCGCCGCCAAAGGCTTTGGCGGGTGCCCGAGCGGGGCACCCCAGCCGCAAAACGTCGCGGCTG
>Ga0164310_10000939_pt1 | contig 16139 bp, 13 predicted proteins | sample GuaBasSedimGuay1_FD_121795 | JGI IMG/M metagenome (GOLD analysis project Ga0164310, IMG submission 121795) | Subseafloor sediment microbial communities from Guaymas Basin, Gulf of California, Mexico - Guay1, Core 4569-9, 0-3 cm | ecosystem: Environmental > Aquatic > Marine > Hydrothermal vents... | reverse complement strand
TCGGTACGCTGAAAATCCAGTACTAAGATATCATTTTCTAAAGGAGCTGTTGAAGTTTTTTCAATTTTGGTTTCGTTTTGCTCTTCATTTACGACGAGCTCCGAAGCTAATTCTTCAGGTTGAGGCATAGCATTATCAACTTCTGCAGAATCTATTCCACCCCCATCGTTGCCATTGTTGCCGATGTTCAGCAGCAGATTTCCAATTTCATAATCCGCACCGTCCTCATCACTTAATAACGAAATCAATTTTTCATCTTCCTTAATATCAAAAACTAACTCTTCATCCTGTTCAGGATTTGAGGATTCAGAATCCTCAATATCCTCGGTAATCAATTTCTCTTCATGGAAGGTATCCTGAGACCACTGCCGAATCAACTCACGTTCCTTGCGCTCATCGATTAAACACATAGCCTCAGCGATGGCTCTGGCAGATTCCTGGAGTTTCGCTAAAAATTCAGGCGAAATATCTTGTTGGCTATGTTGTTTAATCGCCTCTTTCATCCGGGAAGCAATAACTTCTACTCCTTCAAACCCATACACCATAGCCAAATCGCTAATAGCCTGGGCAGAGCTTTCAATCTCTGCCAGCAAGGGATAATTAGTAGAATCCGTCTTTAACTGTTCAATTAGCTCATAAATATGGTTCACATTTTTGCCAATTTCATTCTCATAATATTGCACAAACTCTCGAACTGTTTCGCTAATTGTATCATTTTGAATAGATTCGGACATAATAACACACCTCTCTTATGACAACTTAATTTTCCCCCGAAACAAATTATCTACATAACTTACAGCATCACTAACAGAAGAAAAACTGAAAGCCCTACCATTATCTTCATCAGACGAAGTATTTTTTCCTATGGTAGATGAATCAAGAAAAGAATTTTCTTTTTCTTCTGTGTCTTTAGAAACTGTGGTCCAAATTTCCCCTAATTTATTTAACACTTCTTCTTCCGACAGCGACTCTTGCTCATCTAGATATTTTCTGAAATGATTAAACTTCACAATCTGTTCTGCAGCCCGGGATTTCGCTTCTTCGTCATTTCGAATCATTTGCCGTACTACTTTGGGAATATCCTGAATCAGTGCCAACACCTGCGGCAATTTGCAAAAGTCTTTTTTCTCTATTACAGTAACAAAATCTTCCACAGCGGCCATGAATTCACTGATGTCATCAAAATCGAACATTTGAGCAGTGCCGGCCAGCGAAGCACAACAAGCACGCAACTCCTTCCATGCTTCTTTATTGAACAAATCATTTTGCAGGGTATCAAAAGCATCTGAGATAATTTTCAAGTCAGCATCGGCTTCTTCTTCCATGATTTCGCGAAAAACTTTTTTAGCATTCTCCTTTTCTTCTCCTTCTTCTCCCACTGCTGTTTCTATTTCTGCCTGTGCCTGCGTCTGCGACTGGGTTTCTACTTCATCTGTCGGCGGTGTTTGCTTTTCCTTGTTAATTTCAAATTCATTTTCAGAAGAGATTTCCAAAGCAGGTACACTAGTTTCAGTTTTTACAACAGGCTGTAAGGTACCACCTTCTTTTTCTTTTATGCCGGTAGCAATGATCATTACCCTGAGGGTATTTTCCAATTTTGGATTAACTCGTGCGCCCCAAATGATTTTGGCTGAAGGGTCTAACCTGCGCGCCAGAGTCTGCATGGCAACTTTGGCATCTTTCACAGACATATCTGTCCCCCCAGCGATGTTCATTAAAGCTGCCTTCGCACCAGTAATATCCAGCTCAATCAGTGGATTTGCAATAGCTCGTTCAACTGCCTCCACAGCTCGATCAGAGGAACTGCTTTCACCAATACCAATCAAGGCAGTGCCACCATCGTACATGACACTACGAACATCAGCAAAATCCAAATTGATTAAGCCCTTTTCTGTTACCAGTTCAGTAATCCCCTTCACAGCACTAACGAGAATATCATCGGCTACCTGAAAAGCAGAATCTAATGGCATCTCTGGCACAATTTCCCATAATTTATCATTCTGAATAACAATTACAGTATCAGAGTTCTCTTTTAGTTTCTCCAGACCATAAGTAGCATTGCGCCAACGCAGAACTCCTTCTTCACTAAAAGGTAAAGTAACAATAGAAATAGTCAATGCATTAAGGCTACGAGCTATTTCGGCAATAACAGGTGCAGAACCAGTGCCTGTACCACCACCCAGTCCACAGGTCACAAAAACCATGTCAGTATTAGTCAGAACAGCCTTTAGATCTTCAATGTTCTCTCTGGCCGACTCCTCGCCAATTTGCGGGTCACTGCCTGCGCCCAGACCATTAGTAACATTTCGACCAATCAACACCTTTTTGTCAGAATGGCTAAAAAGTAAATCCTGAGCATCTGTGTTGACAGCAATAGTCTCTACCCCTTTAATGCCTATTTGCATCAGTCTAGTAATTGTGTTATTGCCGGCTCCACCAGTACCTACTACTTTGATATTGGTACGATGGGAACGTAACAGCTTTTCCAATTCCTTATCGAAATCGTTTGTGACCTCGGTTTTTCCCCGAGCCTTATCCTTCTTTGCCTTTTCGGGCGAGACCTTTGAAGGCGTTTGCATCCTCACCTCCAATAAAATTAACTCAACGTTTTATGATCATCAATCATTAAAAATTCCAGTGGATCTTCCTCTTTTTGCTGTTGCTTAAAGTTAAAATCGGTAGTTGAGTTGGGAGCGTCTTTTTTAGGAATAGAAAATAGACCATCCAGCACTTTCTTTACCCAATCTTCCAATTTTGCAGATTTAAACCGGTTATTCTTTCCCATTTCTTCAATACGAGTCAATATATCAGCCATCATGACAACATGAGACTTTTTCAACTCGATCTCCCCTGCTAATATTGCTTTCATTATTCCCTCCATCGCACCTGCTACTTTACCAATTAGCTCATAGCCCAACTTGTTGGCTAAAATTTTCAACGAGTAACAGGCTAATTCAATATCCTCACAAGCACGTTTATTGGTTATATCCTGTTTAAGCTCAGCTAAAGCTGCTTTAGCAAAGGTAAAGTACATCTCGGCTTCTTTAATCAAATCCGAGCCGTAGGGACCATCTTCATCTTGTGCCTCCAATCCTGGTTCGTCAGATTGGACAGGAGAAAATTCCGGCGCTGCCTCAGGATCTACTTCCAGCTCCTGAATAAACTTTTCAAAAGCTTGAGTATCAACCGGTGAATCTTCAAAGATTTTTGGGTCTATCGGTTCTGCACCAGTTTCCTCACTCGTTCCGGAATCTGAATCTTCGTTCGCCCAAAGCTCAATGGCTTCCAGCAAATTTTGATCGTCCTCCCCTGGCAAGATCAAAGATTCTGCATCGGGCTCAGCCTCAGTGCAACATACCTTTTCCCTTCTTTCCTCTTCAAGGCTTGGCTCCATCTCTTCTGAAACCGATTCAGTCTCTGCCAAACTCTCTAATTCTTCTGTCGTGGACACTTGTTCTACTTCTTCAGTTGTAGCAATTTCTGGGCCAGTAACTGGGGAATTAATATTCTCATATGCTTGCTCTATTTGGTTTATCAAAGCTCGAATAGCATCACCTTCTCTTTTTGAATCATCAAGATTGTAAATAAATGTTACACTTTCTTGAATCACAGGGAGAACTTTGTTCCATTTTGAGACATCTTGTGACAGTAACAACTGCAGTAGCTCTAAAATCTTATGGGAAATGGTCTCAATACCTTCATCACCTTGAATCATTGACCAATCCCGCAAATCCTGAAAATCATCTTGGAGTCTTCGAAAAGCTTTCAAATCCCATTTTTCTTCATTCGATTTAAGTAAGTTTTCAATATCTTTCAACTTTCGACGTACATCTGAGTAGAAAAAGTCTCTCGGATCTCTATCGGTTTGTTTCTTTTGTGGTTGTTCAGTTTGTTCTTCGGAAAATTCTTGCTCTAACTCAACAAATTCCTCCGAAGCTTCATTTAAAGCTGCTGCTTCTATTTCTTCAGGTTTAGTCACTTGTTCATTTGAATCTATCGTCAAATCCAAACCAATCCGTTCTGTTAGCTTACGATAAGCTTCTTCATCCTCAATCATATGACAAAGAGTTTTCACCATTCGGCTACTGAGAGCACGAATCGTTTCCATCATTTGTGAAGTGGTGAGCTGAGTGGTGCACAAAAACTCTATTTTTCCCGATAAAAAAGAGTAAAATTCGCGGAAGCTATTTATTTGAGAAAGTTCTTCGAGTAACCCCACTTTGTCTTGGGCATTAATTATCTCATCTATCAACAAACCTACTATGGCTACATGTGAAGGGTGTTGCAAAGTACTTTCTTGATTCTTTAACTCATTAATAAAGCTATAAAGAAAATAACTCTGAGGATTAAAGAAACGATTTATCAGCTCTTGCTGAAAATTGTCTTGTGAATTTCGTTCTGAGGGTTTATTCATGATAATATTCCACCCGGATTTCAACTAATCACGAAATTGTTGATAAAGCTTTAGTACAGCAGGAATATAGGTTTGGGTTTCCTCCCAAAGTATTCCAGCTGCTTTGTTGTGTGCTAACCACATTGCTGCTCGTTTTTCTCCGCCATTATAAGCTGCCAGCCCTCCGTCCACTCCATAAAGATCAATCAACGTGGAAAGATGTCTGCATCCCATACGAATGTTGAGAATAGGGTTGTAGAGCACATCCTCAGGGCTTGTCCAGTTAATATCTTCATAATGAGCCAAAAACACCCCAGTAGAAGGTATAATCTGCATAAGCCCCATAGCACCCGCCTCGGAAGTCACTTTGGGATCCCATGTGCCAGCACTTTCATGTGTGATGGTAGCACAAATCAAATTTACATCCAGATTAGTATATTTGAGACTCATTTCGTAGATTTCACTGGCAATTTTGTATTTGACGTTCGCGGGCATGCTGGAGTTGTAATGACTAATTAGTTTCATGACTCTTTGAATATTCGCCTGTCTAATTTTATCTATATTCTTGGCTGCTCTTAAGTCTTTGATGATACGTTCTATTCGATTGATTCGCACCGCGATCGTCTCCATTTCATGGAAGCGGAAAGTGAAACCAATTGCCGTTATCCCCAAAATCAAACCAATGGATAATAATGTCATTAAGAAAGAACATCTTCTACCTATCATTGTACAATTTTGATAGTTTCTTCTCATCTTTGCTGCCTTTAGGGTTGTTTCATTCATTGATTACGCTACAGCTTTCTCTTGGGTTGCATGTTCAGAGGAGATAATTTCTTCTGCCAAACGCAGGTAACTTTTGGCACCTTTACAACGTTTGTCAAAAAGCATTGTGGGACGTCCGTAATAAGGCACCTCGGCCAACCGCACATTTCGGGGAATAATTGTATCAAAAACCATGCCTTTTAGAGTATATTTAACTTTTTCAATAACACGTTTGGTAAGATTACTTCGAGTATCCACCATTGTTAGCAAAAATCCCCGGTACCGAAGCGAAGGATTGTGTTCTTCCTTTACAGCGCGAGTCATCTTCAAAAATCGGCCTAAAGCTTTTAAAGCGTAATATTCACATTGAATAGGAACAATAATTGAATCAGCAGCAATGAGGGCATTGAAGGTGAGATTACCTAAAGAAGGCGGGCAATCTATAATAATAAAATCATATTCGTTGCGAATATTTTTTAATGCACCTTTCAATTTAGACTCAGAAGCCGAACCTATCAGACGGCGTTTTTCCTCTTCATCCGACCAAACATTACAAGGAACTACGTCCAACAACTCAATTTCAGTCTTATGAATAGCTTCTGTAATAGGAAGATTTTTGGTAAACACCTCTACGATTCCTGCCCTGATGTCGTAGCGACTCAAACCAAAGCTGGCGGCAATTCCTCCCTGTGGGTCAACATCGATCAAAAGTGTTTTGTAGCCAAGTGAGGCAAAAGAAGCACCTAAATTCACTGCTGTTGTTGTTTTTCCTACCCCACCCTTTTGACTGGCAATAGCAATAACTTCTCCCATAATAAATACTCCCTCGGTTTCTTTACACCGACATAACAAGTCTTAATCACCTTTTACTATAATATCGGCATCTACCAAAAATTTCCTTAAGATTTAATATCTCTTTTTCGGAGGCGTTCAAATTTCAAGATGATTCCATATTCTTGAAATTCCTTACCGATCCAGATCCACTACAGCAAGAAGAGAAACCTTCCTCAAGAGCACAATAGATCATTTTCTTCAACCGAGAAATTTCAAAAGGTTTTTCAATATAATTACCCCCTTGCTTTACCACCTTAGCTTCTACTTCTGGCGAGCCATAAGCTGTCATGACGATAATCTTTATATTTAAATGGTTTCTATGAACCTCTTCCAATAACTCCAATCCTGTTAATCCCGGCATGCGAATGTCGGTCACCAAAAGATCCACCGGGCGGCTATGGATAATTTCTAAAGCCTCACTTCCAGAATTGACGCAAGTAACCTCAAGAAGACAATTATCTCGAATCAGGCTCCTCGAGATTCCCCAAGTGAGATCTTCTTCGTCATCAACGATCAAAATATGTTTAACTCCATTCTTTCCCATTATGATTCCCCAATTTTTTCCTATCTGTCAAGATGCAATGATTATGCCAATAGAATTATTTTATTCAATGACCCAGCCGTTCTTCGATTAAGTATGAGACACTAACCAACTTTGTTGAACAAATTCAGTCAACAAGTCAGAATTCGCATTACAAAAAGATTGAAATTTTTCCGAGCAGGTTGGTTAATTTCAATCCATGGGCAAACCTTACCCATAGGTTTATTTTTCCCATCAATGCGAAAAATCTTAATCATCAATTTCATGAATCTGGTAGTCAGTTCAAAGAAAGGAATCTTTTAGAATGAATTTTTGGCAATAAACTTGAGGTTTGTTCAAGCCTTTGCCAAAGTCTGAAGGATAGCAGGGGTTACATTCATAATGGTGTGCAACTGTTGGCTAATCTCATCACGGTATGCTCCCCACACTATGGTCATTACAGGGTTGTAAGTGTGGGTTTTTAGGCTGATATCTTCGATGTTACCGTGGTCACTGGTGAGAATCAAAGTGCACTGCTGCAGATCAATTTGGGAAAGAATTTGGTGTAAGAATCTTCCAAGTTTGTTAATTTCTTCCCGGCAGAGTTCCATATCTTGTGAATGTCCAGCATGGTCAGTCTTGAAGTACTCATACAACAGAAAATCATAGTGAGAAGCAGCACTGACCAGAATGTCGGCAGCTTCTTCAGGTGCATAAATAGGTACTTCAAACCCTCTTTCTAATAAATCGCGATTGGTGAAATCTTGGTAGATGGCGCGGCCTGCTGCCACATCCTCAAGAGTAAAAAAAGGCAACCCCGCTGCCAGATTAGCCACAGTAGTGGCAGAGAGATGCCATTGGGTCTGTTTATCCAGGCTGAAAAAAAGAGGCCGGAAAGCATTAAGAAAAGCAGAACTATAGCCCTGTTCCCGTGCCAGCTTCAGAATGGAGGCCTGGCGAAGTATCCGGCGCAAAGTCTCGTTGGGAAAACCACTAAGATGGCGCCCCACCAGTTGGGCAGCATTCACCCCGGTAAGCAACGCAGTCTGTCCCGTGGCACTTTGGGGTAAACCCGATACTCCCAAGCTCGCATCCAACGGTATAAAGCGACCGTCAAAAGGAAGAACACGAGCTCGGGATGAGCTGGTATTGGTCAGAAGGCCGGTAATATCGGTCAGACAGGGATTAATAGAAAAGTCCTGTTTACCTACCCCCAGACCATCTACAAATATTAAAATAACACACATATTTTAGAGTACACTCATATACTCATAAAATCATAGCGATTATCAGCAGCATGTAATTTCAGTGTGTTCCGAACCGTCTGAAACTTTGTCGATATCTCCGCTACACCCACGTGATACTTTGCAGCAATTTTCCCCAAATCAACTTGCTTATTTTGTACACGATTGATAGTGTACTCTATTGTGGCTGCCCATAATTCAGGTGAGGACTCATCAAAGTAATTTTTTTCCCGATAATCTACCCATAATTGTACTGCTTTTTCTATCTGTCGGGAGGGATAGCATGATTTCATCTCATTCACTAACATCTCGATAACTTTATCTACTTCTTCAGTGATGTGAAAAAGTATCACTGGGCGTTGGAACCCCAAAAGCTTCTCCTTGTGCTGCTGAAGCTGGGTTCGTTCACTCCGAATAATCTCAAAAGCGGAACGAGACCCATATGAAGGCAATGGAACATTCTGCCATCCACGCAAGAAAAGTATTGCCTCCAGCGTTACTTCTCCATTTTGCTGTTTCCTGTCTTTGAATTTTTCTTGTAGACTCTGTAAAAAACTGGCAGTCAGCTCAGCTTCCAGAGTGCCGGCGCCAGCCCAAACCTGAGCCGGGGTTAACATTGAAAACAAATCATTGGGAATATCATTCCATAATAAACCTATCTCACGGAGTCGTTGCTGCCTTTCTGTCTCAGAAGTGTAAGTTTTCGACTGAAAGTACTTGCGGTAAAGATCATTCCAGACCTCATCATATTGTTCCTCCGGAAATGGAAGTAAAAGATTCAGCAAGCCACCGCTTTTTTGATAGGCCGACAAGTAACGACTATTAGGACACTCCAATCGGGCATCATCCAAAACCTCATCGATTGTTTTTCCGGGGCGTGGGGGATAAGTTTGCAAATATTGGCGAACCAGCTCTTCTCCACCTGGTTCCCTAAGAAGTTCATAGGCAGCACGATTGCCCCATTCCCTCCGAGGAATATTTACAAAATACTCGTCAAGAAAGAGCCAGAATTTTTCCTTTGCCACTTTTGGAGGGAACCAAAGGGTGTGCACAAGATTTTCTGAATTTAGGCGCATACTCAATCCCCTACTGAGAATTGTTGTTGAAGCTTCTGCAGCATCTCCTGAGCCAGAGCATAGTCTGGACGTATATCCAAAGCGGATTGCAACAATTCTATTGCCCGGTTTCCATTATTACAATAACTGGAAAAAATAATAGCCTGATTGAACAACGCCTGCGCCCGAATAACTGTTTCGTTGGCGCTGTCATTTGCTGCACAGGATTCAACATTTTGATAATGCTGTAAAGCACTTTTCCAATTGCCCAATACCATTTGAATCAATCCCAGATCCATTTGTACTTTAGGAAATTGGGGAATTTCTTTTTCGGCAATCCGATAAAACTCCCGCGCTCGGAAATAGTCGGCCAAATGATAGCAATAAATATGACCAACAAGCATCATCAACCAACCATGGGGCGGATAGCGTTTCAGGAATTGGTGATAAACCTGTAAGGCATCATCCAGACGGTTTTTATGAAACAACTCCACAAAGACAATAAACGATTGACTCCAGGTCAGATCCAGAGTTTGTTCATGTCTACTGAGGAATTTCAATGAATAATTTCGAACATATTCTGGTAATTGAATTTCTTTGAGAAAAAGCTTTTTCCAATCAGTTTCCAGAAGCATACGCTCTCCGTATGGAAACTCAAAAATTTATTTTTCAACTGTATCCGTAGTTATTATTCCAACCAGCCGGTCAATTTGGCTAACAGTCGGGAGTATTCTACATAATTGGGCCAGGAAATGTCTGATGGCACTCCATGATCACAGCCAGGGATAAAACCACCTTCCTCCAACAATGGTGGTACTACTCGCATCACTTCCCTTTCCATCACTTGTCCCCCTTTGGCAATAGCTCGTTTGTCAATTCCACCTCGATAGGCCATCTTCTTGCCATATAACCGGCGATACTCCACAATATCATTGCCTGCTGCTACCTCCATGGGCTCACAACAGTTGATCCCCGCCTCGATCCAGATGGGAATCAGCTCACCTATGTAACCATCTGAATCCATCGAAACGATAGGACAGCCACTTTTTTTGATTTCATTAACCCAACGTTCATAGGTTGGCAGCAAAAACCTTTGCACCATTTCCGGCGAGATCATGCTGTGAGCTTTATAGGCCATGTCCTCAGAAATACATACATAGTCAACTTCCACACTTTTTAAAATGGGTGCCATAGTCTGAGAGACAAATTCCGTCCAAAAATCGACCATCTCTTGAACAAAATCAGGATCATCAAGCATCAACATGCACAGATTCTCGAACCCACACCATTCCCTGAGCTGCCAAAAAGGACCGTTAATGCCAAAACCCACAACATAGTCCCGATCTTGCAAAACCTGACAACGTTGTTGAAAATCCTCTGGAAAACGCCCGGGAGTGTTGGGATCATAACGCGTTTTCATCTCTTCCCAGTCTTTCCGATTTTCAACCGGAAATTTATGCCATTTGCGAGTGACAAAATCCTTGGCTGAACGAATATAGGTGTAGTCATATTCATCCGAAATCTCGGTGATGGCTCCCATCCAATCCTGAACAATGTAATGCCCATCCTTATGCTCCAGCACTTTTTCTTCAAACTTAGGGATCATCTGGAAAGATACGCCTAAGTTTACTTTTGATTGAGTAGGTTCAGGCTCAATCCCCAGAATCTCAAGTAGCACTTCGTAATAGTTTCTGCCTTCGGGTAGTCCTTGTCGATGCCAGGCAGCGAGGGTAGACTCCCTGGGTCCACCAGGCATCAGAGGTACTTTGTCCGGTTTTCCAAATGTGAGTGTTTCCCGAAATCTCTCCCGAGGTGTCATTGTTCACATTCTCCTCTGTGTTTGATCTTAAAGATGCCATCTTTTCAAAAGATGGCATCTTTTGAAACTATTATTTCACTCAACTTCTCATAAAAAAACTTTGCCAACTTGCGGCTTTCCATTGTAGTTGATCGCGGTTCTACAATACTCACCCAACCTTCGTAGCCAATCTCATGCAAACCACGAAATACTGATAAAAAATCCGGTGTATTCTCCTCTCCAGGGAGTCCTTGTCCGTAATTAAATCCCTTATATTGAAAAAGGTCTTCACCTTGCTCCAACGAAATTCTTTTAGGACACTGGACGGTCACATAACAGATATAGTTAGACAGTTTCTTGATTGTCTCTACACCATACTCCTCCTGAGCCATAAAAAGGTTGGCAGGGTCGTAGATCAACCGGTAATTTTCTCGATTTATTGCTCGAAGTCGTTCCAGGGTTGCGAACACAGTCTCAAAAGGAGTCCCAATGTGGGTGTTCCCGGCCAGGGTTATCTCATGCTCTGCGGCGTAATCGGTAGCTCTCTGCACCCAGGGAATATCCCCTCCGGTCTTTATGAGTTTGCAGCCCAGAGCCTCTGCTAATCTCACATATTTTTTGAACAGCTCGAAGTTCTCCTGATCTTTCAGAAAAACTCCCCTTGTTGTTACGCATGTGACTTCGAGTCCGGCTTTCTCCACCGTTTGGCCAATCCGACTCACTTCTTGAGCGGGCGTGTCCAGCGAAACCTGGGTCCTCCTCAACTCCACTCCCTGATAGCCGACATCTTTGGCTAACGCAACAAACTCTTCAATGGAGAGTTCACAATACCCGTAATCTACTTCGAAAATTCTTCCAGAGAGTGATAGTTTCATTTTGCCTCCAGTGAGTCTTTTGAGTTCCGTTGATAGTTTTGTTGACTTCCACGTTCGTAGTGTGCACTTCAGTGCATTTTAGAAAGGACTGAAGTTCTCACTACGAATATGTTTCCTTCAACAAAGCCTCAAGTCCTCCAATAGTCCCGACCGATCCGCATAGCTCAGGAAGGGCAGCCAGAAGCGGTATTCGGCGGTGGGTGGATGCCCCGGCCCTCGCGTGGCATCGCGGGCAACTACGGCAAGTTTGAAATTCTTGAAAGCCAATTCCATAAGCTCCCTATCGCCGGTTTTCTCTGCCACATACGCTAAGGGCTCAATGATAAAGTCCGACTCACCTGGGGCAAAGTAATTGCGCCTCAAGCTGCTCATTTTCACCCCAAAGCCTTCAGGGGTAAATGCGGTCTTTCGAGCGTATTCTGCCGACTTCAACAAAAGCTCCCAGGCGCGTCTGCTCTTCGTTACCCGATGGTAACGCATCAACCCCTGCATGATCACTCCATGTCCCAGAACACCTTCTGCCATATCCACGCGTTCGGGGCCAAAGGTGTTCCAGATCAGCGCGCCTTCTTCTTCTATCCATTCCTCCAACCAATCCAGTACCTTTTCGCAGGCTTTCACGTATCGGTCGTCGGGGAAATTGGCTTGCATGGTGGAAAGTGCCATCAAGGGATAGCCGGAGACGCGGGCAATGGTCTTCTGGCGGTGATACCCCGCATCTATCGCCCGGACGAAGTGATCGGCCCGGACACGTGCCACCTCCAGCGCCCTTCGGTATCCCGTGATGAGATAGAAAAACAGTGGTCCCTCCAGCCATTCGTGGCAAAGCTGAACCGGGAAGGGCCAGCCCTGTTCGGCGAAGGGGACATGCCATCCGTGGTCTGCGTAGTGATACCGTTGGGAGCCGACCTCTATCGGATTCTCCGAGTCGTGGCAGGTATCCACGTCCATCTGGTGCATAACCACCTGCTCGATCCAGGAAAAGATCACCGGATATCCGGTGCGCACCATTTCGAGGATCAGAGCAAATCCGTAGTCCATTTCGTTGTTCATCCATTGGCCGTTTCGGCTGGGAACCCAATAGTCTCCGAAATCCAAAAGCGTGCTGCCTTTGTGGTAGGTCGAATCAGGATTCCATACCCACTGCTCGAAAAGTCGCCGAAAGATATATTCGTACCAGGGATATGTTTTGGGCTGGTAGCGAAAGAGCGGCCCGAAAGCGTTGGAATCCACTATCCAGTTGCGTGTGGCTACGGTGGCGATCATCGGTTCCTGAAAAGCAATGGCCTCTTTTTTTACCTCCAACTCCTCCGGCTTTCCCGGATGGAGGAGGAGCAAAATCTCGTGCGTTTTGGCCACGCCCCGGTAGAGTTCGAGCGGTTGTTCCCAGGAGGGATACAGATACAGCGTAACGCCTTCGGGGGCCAAACGGAATTCCTTGTGCCAGGGATGGCGAAGCATGAGGCTCAGGCCCTTGTTCCCATCCGTCAACGTGGCCGAGCCAAGCATGGGCGAATGCCACTGGGGAGCAGGATATTTGGTCTCGATTCCCCCCTGTTTCACCACATAGTTGGGAGCTGCCTGCCGGAGCGAAGGATGCAGACCTTGTTCTATGGGGATACGGAGGTGCAGCGGCTCCCGACCTTTCGTAGTATGCACCCGGAAGGGCTTGTAATGGTCGGCTGTGCCCAAGAAAAATCCTTTTGTCTCCCCGCAAAGTCGCAGGGGCAGGTGTATGGAAAGTTCAGAGATCTCCAATTTTTCAACCGGCTCTTTGTTCACGAAGGTATGATATATCCGCAGGTACGGCTGACCGGCATAGACGTAGATCCGAACTACGTAATCCAATAGCTTCGCCCCGTTTTCGGCCACATACTTTCCTTCGCATTTCACCACCGTCCGAAGCAATCCGCTCTCTTCTATGAAGACCTTCGAGTCAGGATCGGAAGCCACGTAGCATTTGCCCTCAACCTCGACTCCGAGCAACGGCACCTCGTCCTGCAATATATCGACTCTGTTGAGGCAAAGAGTTCGAAATGGATGCCTATCACCACTCGCCACCTCGAAGCTCAAGAAATCGGTGTTTACACAAATCAAACCATCCCTTTCTTCGACTCGGATGGGATGAGGGTGTTCCACTCCTCTGCTTATCCCTTCTCCAAAATGGAGGTTCAGAAGTTTCTCCTCCGTGGGTTTCAAATCCACCTGGAAATCCAACAAGGCCCATTTCACGCTCCCCCCCGGCCAGGAGGCGGTTCGGGCAACCTGAAGGGGAATTTCTTCGCCGGACTTGGCGTCCAGTCGGAGCTCGTTTATATCCCAGAGTTGACCTTCGGGGAAAGGTACGCCGCAGGTTAAAGGATATCCTTTCCTCGGAACGCCCGACGGCTCTCGTACGGAGAGCTTGATGGTTTGTGCAGACATTGGGTCTCTCTTTTTTTTAAAAGACTGAAGTCCTCACTACGAACACTACGAGCTTTCACGGACACAGGCAAAACAGATCTCCGCCGACTGTAAAACATCCTGAATGGATGGCCGGGGAGAACGACCCTCAAGCAAAGCACCTATGAATTCTTCCGTCTCTGCATAAGTTCCGCCGCGAATGAAGCCGGGGAGATCGGAGGGGAGACTTTCATCTACCACGATCTCCTCATCCCGCCAGCAGCGGACCCTCGGCTGTGGGCAGTTTCCCACGTAGATTTCTGCCCGGAAATCTTCTCCGAATATCTCGTACTTTTCCTCCATACAGCCGCAAGTGGGGATAACGTCCAAAGCTCCTGAAAACCCGTCCCGAAACTCCAGATTCAGATGGAACCAGGTGGCGTGTTCTCCCCGCATCGGCAAAACTTTAAAGTCGGCTACATCTCCGGCAATGTCACGCAGTGCATCCACACAATGGAAAGCGGTGGCCCAGATAAATTCAGGCTCACGTCTCTGATGTCGCAAAATGGAAGCACGAACATACCTGAAAAACCCCTGCTGTCTGGCCCACTCAAGTCCCCGATGAAGACATGGGTCAAAGCGCCGGTTTGTCGAAACCATATTGGGTATACCTGTACTGCGAGCGACTGTAGCTAAACAGCGAGCTTCCTCTATGCTGACACCCAGTGGTTTCTCCAACAGAGTCGAAACGCCAAGCTCCAGGAGTTTTATGCCCATTTCCGCCACCAGAGTAACCGGCATCACGCAAACACAGGCATCGGGTTTCTCCTCGACAATCATCTCCTCGAAGTCCCGATAGACCTTTCGGAATCCAAATTCTTTTTGAAAAGAACGAGCCTTTTCTATGTTGAGGTCGCAGACAGCGGTCAGTTCGATCCTACCGGGATGATCCGCGACATATTTGGCCAGCGAAGCCGCATGACTACTGCGACTGTGGGAACCTGCACCGATCAAAACGATCTTGAGCATACATTCTTCTCCACTTCAGAATGCACTAAAGCGTACACGACAAAACAAATCCCATTCCAAACGAATCACTAGTAACCAGTTACCTATCACCAATCATTTTGAAGCATGCACTACTACAGACTGACCTCCCACTCCGGGCTAGTCAGTTCGATCTGTTGGCCAGTTCTGGCGGACTCGTACGCAGCCAAGATTACCCTCACATCCTTGGCGCCCTGAGCAAGCCCGGGCCAGGGTTCCCGGTCCTCTTTTATGGCCGAAAGCATCTCTTCGTACAAGGGTTGATAAACCCCTCCAGGAGGAGCCAAAAGGTTTGGGAATTCCACATTGCCCTTTTTGTCGGACACCCAAAGATTTCCAGTCACATCTCCAAGAATGCCGTTCTCGAAGGTAAAATGCATGCCCCTGTTCAGCTCTTTGGGAACCCCCAAATAGCCGCATTCCTCCAGGACAACCCCCGTCCCGTCCGGATAGCCGATAAATATCATTCCATTTCCTTCTACCTCGCAGCCTTCCTGGAAAAATCCCACCGAAGCCTTCACGGCTGATTCTTCCTCAGGGACTACCGACCTGACCACAGCCATCCGGTGTACCCCCAAATTAAACAGTATTCCTCCTCCGGCTTTTTCTTTCTCCAGAAACCAACCTGGCCTGTCTTCAGTAAAGTAGAACCGGTAGTTGATTATGCTGCCCATTATGAATTTGCCCATCCGACCAGAGGAAACGATTTGTCGAGCTTTGAGGATTCCGGGAAGATGATAGGCAATGTCGGCTGTCATCACCTTGCACTTTGATTCTTTGGCTGCGGCCGATATTTGTCGGCATTCGGCGAGATTCAGCGCAGCGGGTTTCTCCAACATCACGTGGCAGCCCTTTTCGATAGCAGCCATGGCGGCTTCGAAGTGAAGGTGATGGGGAAGAGCTACGACGGCTATATCAACGCCATCATCCAACATGGTCCGCCAGTCCTGATATGGTTTACATCCATACTGCTCCGCGAATTTCCGGCACTTTTCCTGATTCCGCCTAACCGCTCCCACAAGCTTCAAGCCCGGGACCTGCCGTATGCCATCGGCATGAGGCGAGGCAATTGCTCCGGCACCTATGATACCAACTTTCAAGATTTCTTGTCGAGTAGACATATCGTTCTCCTTTCATAGTTAATTAAACAGTATAAAGTGAGAAGAACCATGCCCCTCACAGAACCCGCCGTGCGGTTTTCCCTCAACGGGCTCTTCGCTAATATTCAC
>Ga0164310_10000937_pt1 | contig 16145 bp, 23 predicted proteins | sample GuaBasSedimGuay1_FD_121795 | JGI IMG/M metagenome (GOLD analysis project Ga0164310, IMG submission 121795) | Subseafloor sediment microbial communities from Guaymas Basin, Gulf of California, Mexico - Guay1, Core 4569-9, 0-3 cm | ecosystem: Environmental > Aquatic > Marine > Hydrothermal vents... | reverse complement strand
GTTCTCCAGATTATTAGCAGTAGCAGAGATTATTAGCGCAGATTATTAGCAGTAGAATGTATATGCCAACCATTTTCAGAAGCCTAAGAGACAGGGAAACCTCGCCGGCAATCCACAGCAAGAGAAAACCGCGTCCAAAACACATATAAGATCCAGGTAGAGCCACAAGCACCCTACCAGCAGAACTAAACCCGAAAAGGGAACACGCATCACGATACCAACCCCTTAGAAACATAGCATTCATAAAAAGACAGTGGCTATAAAAGTGCTTTTAAGGTCTGCCATGGCATCACCTGGTGTGGAAGCTCCACCTGAAAGTGCTGTTTCCAGAAACCCGCAGCCCTAAGGCACCTATAAACCTGAATAAAGTAGAGAGCTGTCAGAATGAACCACAGAATAAGGGTGGCCGCAACCCCAGCGATCACACCCGACGAATCCCGGATCCTCTTTTTATCTTCAGGTCTTTCAGCTCCTGCAAAGCCTTAAATTTGAGTCTACTCCTTAGTCCATACTCCCTTTCAAAGAGTAGTAGTCCTGAGAGGGCTGTCAGCTTGAACCATGGAGGTGCATAGTCTATGAGTCTTACGTCAACCTTAACATTTACCTTCTCTCCCACAGTTTTCGAAAGCTCGTCCTGGAAGACGTAGGCTTCCTCTGGAGGTATCTTAAAACCCGTGTAGACCGCTATATCCACATCTCTGAACAATTCCTGGTCGAGGAAGCTTCCATAGACCACTGCAAGCTTCACATCAGGGTTAGAAGCTAATATAACCCGTATCTTATCTGTAAGTTCGAACCTCCTATCCATATGGATGCGATAGTATCTGAATCTTCTCTTATCCTCACGGATCCCTAGCCGCAGACTCCTCAACCTCCCTAATAAAATTCCTTATGGATTCTACCCCGCTCCCGGAGGCTTCATCATATATTCTTAGATCATCTATCGTCCAGTACTTATAAATAACAAGGTTTCTCAAGGAAGCTAGGGCTGCCATCCTCTCAGCGGTTTCGACTGTGATAACACCGTGCTCAGCAAGCTTGACGAAGCAGTCTCTATAGCTTTCAGCCTCAACACCGAAGCACTTCTCTAGAATAGACGTTGCAATGTCAGACGCAGACTCAACCACAAATATTATAGTATACCTCAGCGAGAATCTAGCCCTCACACTCCTAGCAAATCTGTCTCTACCCATAAGAACGATACTCTCAGAAAGACCCTGCCTAATATCTCCGACCACCCTACTCAAATAGTCAAGGTCAACCCTACACATTCCCCCAATGTATCTCTAAACCTCCATCATTAAAGAATTTATACACTCCACACCTCCCGCCGCACAACACAACAGACAAAACCCTCTCAAACAGGCAAAGAACACCCCATAAACCCTAAAATCTCCCACAATCAGGCCAACATACATCAAAAACCCAACACCGTCAACTTACAACCATATTTAACCCTACAAGCTATCCCACAGGCATAGCGGCATCTCCAAGCATAAACCCCTATAAGCCCCTAACCAGGAGTCTCAGCATCCAGCCCACAAGCCAGGCTAGACCCATAAACCTCTAAGATCTCGTCTGGTTCTACATTCCACATCCCCCTGCTAATAAACAGAACCCACAACAGCTAACGTGATAGTTCTATTATGATTAGGGGTATCATTATGACGTAGAGTAGGGTGCCCATCGCGATTATTACTCCTGTTAGAATGTATCTTTTTAGGGCTTCCCACTCCTCTTTTGTGGACCAGCTCGGCGGGTCAGGCCCAGGCCTTGCCCATCCAAGCCTGAAGATCGCATATATGATCCTTCTACACTATAAGTTGGTTCACACTCGTTAACGTTTAAAAAATTAGGAGGACTCAATGAACCTGTGATGGGGGTAGGCAGGTTTGGAACTATCTGCCTCATTGGACTATTGCTTCTTGCTATTCCATTTTTATGCGATGTTCTCATCATTTTTGAGACTTCTAGTCTTAGTGCTGTGCCTTTTACAGGGATGGTTCTGATTTTTCTACTGCTGCTTTCCCTAGAGCTTCTGTTTTTCGCGTTTGGATATATTGACCCGCGTCTCACGTCTAAAGTTGTATTCATACTGTTGTTAGTAGTTTTTGGCACGTGGCTTAGGGAAGGGGTGAGCATATATAACTTGGTAATGCTGATAGTGATGGTTGGCGGAATAATCTCCGGGTCGCAACTGAAAAACGGCTTAGAAATATAGGATCAGGTGAGCCTTCTTAAGTGAAGCCTGTAGGAACGGTCAGCATCAGTCATTAAGGATCTCAGTAGGCTTTCAGACCTATACAGCTTGAGAAGCGTGTACAGGATAAATGAAAAATAGGAAAATGTTAAGAGTAAGCCTGAAGATACGGCGAGAACCCATGATCCAAGCAAATCGTAGAGAAGCTTGAATGTAAAGCAGGATAATAGCAGGAGGGAAGTTAGTGTGAAGCCTGACCGTCTCGCTCGCTTAACCATAATGTAGAAAATCGTGGAAATACAGGTGAGAAGCAGTGCAAGCGTAAGCATGGGGCTTGCTGTAAGCCTACGCTCTAGAATCGCCAGGGATGCGATGAAAAAGGCTGGGGAATAAGCAGAACCAGGATTAACAGCATAAAACCAGTGGCTACGAAGAAAATCCGGGATCTAACATAGGCTTTACAGAAGGAGAACAGCAATACTATGAGACTCCAAAACATTAAAATTTCAAAGTATACTCCGAGGTACCTGCTACTAAACACCCCGGCAAGACCGTGGAACCCTTCAAGAGCAGAGAGGTAGTCCCAAAAATAGAAGATGGAGGAGGAAGCCCCGGTGCCCGCCATCAAAACAGTGAAATCCTGCCACGGAATAAAATACACAGTCTTAGGCTTAGCCTCCTCCAAAAGGCTGATCAGATAGAGAATCTTCACGGTGTAGAGGGCTGTAAACAGCATGACCAGAAATATCAAAGTACTGGCCAGCAAAGCCGTCCCCCCGACTCTCCCGTACCACCTACCTTCTGATATTGTTTAGGCTGCCTGCTTCAGGTCGGCCAGCCATAGCCTGCCCCTTACAATGTTGCCTAGGAAGTCGATGTATGCGTAGTAGAAGATTAGTATGAATGGATGTAGGAGAATTAGGAATAGTAGCAGGGACGTGAGCCCGGCAGCTGAGGAGCCTGCTAACGGCTCCACGGGTATGCCTGCCATGCCGGCGAGTGTGAAGCCCAGAGAGACCCCGACCAGCAGGGCGGCGGCGTAGGCGGCTGTAAACTGGTATAAGTCTCTCCTTGAGGGCCTCATGAAGATCCTCCTAGACTCTGCGAAGAGGCAGGCTGTAAAATACAGGATGGGCACGGCGATCAATGGTGAGGTTGCTGAGAATCCGTTGCCGAAGACTGGGTTAGGGTTCAGCAATCCCAGTATGGCTAGTGGGAGGAGGGCTATAGAGCCGACTGCTGCCGGGAACGCGAGGAGGAGGCTCCCTACAAACTCGTACTCCGGAACAGAGGTCATAAACCTCTCAACACCCGGCCTGAAAAGCCAGAGGTATAGGCTTCCAGCGGCGGCGAAGCCGTAACAGGATAAAAGCATGAACAAGAACAACGCTGCCTTCAGACGGCTGGGCTTCAACAACCCCAAACCTCCTATAAATCCTCCTAATACTTTAATCCTCTCGTAGAGCCACCATGCGCCTAGCAGATAGCTGAACACAACGAAGCCCCTCACGGAGTACTGGACGAGAACATTGGAGTATAAAGCTGGAACTGAGCTGACCTCAGCCTCCACTACCGGAAAACTGTGGTTTTCGAGCTGAAGGCTTGCAGGCCTAACAGGAAGGCTGGCAGGGGAAAAACGTATCTCAAGGCTTTTCAGGGTAACATCCGCCTCACCCATAACCGTGTAGCCTGGCATGAGCCCCTTCTCTCCACTCCTATATACAAGGATGTTGGGTGTGAACCCACCGGTGTCTCCGAGGAGGAGGCAGCTGTTCTGAAACTCGGCAGCCTTCAAGAGGTAGATCTCTCTAACTGTGCTTGACCATTCAGCCACGCCGTCCCCTGAGAGCTTCAACACAATGTATTCCCTGGGCTTTGAATTCCATGAGACGATGCACCCGTCATCACCAGCTGGCTCAACTGTGAGGCCGAGCCCCGACGACAGTGCTGCGTCCTTCCCCTCAAGGACGTATGCCCAGACAACCCTGCCGTCTCCTCTAAGCTTCGCGACAAATGGGCGGGGAGAGCCCTCCGCGTAAATTCCAGCTATGAAGAAGGTGTCTCCTCTACCGTCAACCTCGCGGATAGAAAGCAGGCTTGAACTTGTAGTTTCCATGGACCACGCCACAGAACCATTACCGTAAAACTTTATGACATACGATTTAGCCGCTTCAAACCTGCGAAAACCGTTAATGAAAACCACACATCCATCGCTTAAGCCGCATATACCTGTTAAAGGATACTCGTAGCCCGAATCCACATGCCCAGCCCACTCCAGCAAGCCTGAAGATGACACCCTCAATACAACAGATGAGTCATTCACCACGTTTAAAAGAAGGTAGATGGCGTCCCCGGAGCAAGCTAAACCCTCAACACTACACCAGCTACTCCAGTTAACAACCCTAGCCCACACAGGGCTGAAAGAACTGTTAAGCAGCATTAAACAATTATACTCCCAATCCCTACCCCCACACACGATAAAACTGTCACAGCCAGCAATACGCCTCACCTGAAAGCTCTCCATCCTACAAGCATCAATAACCCTGCCACCACCGTCAACTCTGAAAAGCACACTACTATAAGCCCCCCGAGAACCAGCACACAATAGCGAGCCATCACACACCACGCCGCCAGTACAGCGGCCCGTAGACAGGTAAACCCTCGCCCAGCCCGGACTAAAAGAGTCATAAACAAGCCCAAGCAGGCACACAACAACACAGAGAACCAGCCCCTCAAAAAACAAAAGCCTAACATCCTCAACCCTCACCCAACCACCGGCAACCCCGCCTCTATAATTCAAGAATCTTCTAGACGTTAAACCTTATTAAATCTAGCCCACCCATAGAGAACATGAAACCACACCTACAGCCAACAGAAACAACAAAGCGCGCTGTTTAAAGGTTCCGGATGGCCTGTCGGTTTAGCCTTTTAGTCGCTTTTATCCTGGATTTATTGTAGCTCCCTGCACGAGGGTTTCAGGGATAGTTCGTCTTACCCCTATGAATATGATCCATACATCCTCCTTAATCTTCTCTTTAAGCTGTGAGTTGCAGGTTACTAGGGAACCTTCTTATTTCTTGCCAGGGCCACGTAGAGACTGTCGTAGACGGTGATGTTCTTGTCTAGGGCGTATCTTAATGTTTTCATGCAGATCTCACCCGTAGGTACATGGTTTAGGCGTTCATAGATCTTTTCAAGTATTTCCCAGACTCTACAGCCTCATCATACGATAGGTATTTATGAACTGTTACATGCTTCCATATTGCGTTTAGATCTTCAGAGAGTGCTATGTCCACAGTGTAGGGCGGTGCCTTTAGGGAGAGCTCCTTAACTATTCTCTCCACACTCTTAGAGTGAGTCTCCTCTATAACAAGCTTGACTAGAACGTTAGCGTCAAGTACAGCGCTCATTTACCCCTATCCCCCTTATAATAGCCGTTAAGTCGACTTTCACCTTCCATTTCACAGCCTCCCTCTCAACCTCTATCAGGGAAACAAGCTCCAAACCTCTCAAACGCTGCTCAAGATATGTTCTAACATCCTGGCTTACATCAAGGTTAATCTATCTCTGCTATCTCCTTAAACGCAGAGATAGCAGCTAAACACCCTTATAGTCGGACTTTAGTCCCCGGTACCTTAGAGCTGAGTTGTCTATGTCTTAAAGCTTCAGATATTTCTGCATCTTAGAGGTTTTATAGGCTGTAATAACCAGCTTTTCACCGTTCAACGTTTTATAAACTACTACAAGCAACTTATTGTTAAGCTTCCTAAAGGCCTTGACCTATAGTAAGGTTTAAATTGTTGGTCACCTGTAATGGTATTGGTGATTCCACTGGAATTGGTGAAGATCGACCCCCAGGGGAGGGTGGTGATACCAAAGGAAATCAGGGAAAGGAAGGGTTTGAAGGGGGTTGTGGAGGTTGTGGAAACGGAGGAGGGCGTGATCATCAGGCCTTTGAAGGCTAAGTCTTGGAAGCCGCTTTTCCGTAGAAGGATAAGGGTTGACTGGGACAGGGCACTAGCCGTCTCACTTGAAAATCTAAACGTAGATGACTTTATGTTGGGATGATTCATGAGAAAGCTTGTAGACTCTAACATAATTATTTACTCCCTTCTGAGTAATCATCCAGCATCCGATGTATGTAGGGACTTCCTAGAGAGTAGGCTTTACAGGTTCTACACTTCTCCGATAACCCCTTTCGAGATCTACCATGTCCTACACAGGATATATGGGGTTCCAAGGGATGATGCGGGGGAGAAAGCCCTCCTACTATTCCAGGCGCCTATCGAGATTTTCCCGGTTGACAGCGAGATGGCAAGAAGCGCCCTGGAGAAAGCCCTCACCTATGGTTTAGAGCTTAACGACAGCCTACTACTAGAAGCCGGCGTCAGGTACGAGATACCGTCCATAGCCACAGAGGACAGAAGACTCTCAAACGCCTCGGTAAAACATGGAATATTCCCCCAGACACCAGTCACAGACGAAATAAGAAGGGAGATAAATGAGTGGGAGGAGAAGCTTCCGCCTAAGGGCCTGCAGAGGATTCTGAAGGCAGTATACCAGTGGATTAAAGATAGGGATAAAGCCATAGCTGAAGCCTTCAAGGAGGAATCCCAAAACCTCAAAACCCTACCAAGATAAGCTCGGCACCACGAGATAAACATACCTAGCCCTCAACCCATCGCTCAGCCTAACACCTCACTAAGAGATGCGTGTGTATCCACCTGAAAACCCGTGCGGCGTGCGGAACCGGAAATGCTCTTCAGCTCTCACCGTCCTCTAACTTACTAAGCCTTTCCTCACACATGCCTTTTATCTTGAAGTAGTATTCCCTACTTATCCTCCCATTCATGTATAGCTGGCTAAGCCTTTTAAGGAATTGCCTGTACTTCTCATGCCTCCCAGATCTCTTCCTCCGTCTAGCCATGTAAACAGTTACTAGTATGAGTAGGAGGAGGGCCGACGTCGCTGAGGCTATGGGCGAGACGCATATCGATAGAAGCATGAGGACAGTTGCACCTCCAACTGCAAGTGCAAGCCAGACAGCATCCCTCCTCAGGGTCGGCTCAGCAGCCAGCGGCCAAAGATGCCGGCGCTTCCACGCATGTGCCAGGTCCGCAATGAATAGAGCCGATGCAACCGGGATTAGAGTAGACGAGGCTATAAACATGGCTAAGCCGTAGCGTGGACATCTAGGCTCCAGGCTAACATTCGTGAAGTGCAGGTTAGCCGCCAAGCCATAGCTGGAGGCGGCGAGGCTTAAACCCCTCCTTAACTCTTCCCTGCCAGCATCGCTATAACAGCCGAAAACCACAATGTCAACGGTGGCCGGCAGCCTTAAGCTGGGCAATGTCGCATTAGCTGCTAAAAAGATGCCCCCACAGCGTGACGCTCGCCTAAAAACCCAACGTCAACAACGAAGGCTACCACCACATCCTCCCCCCTCTCGATACACCCGCCGAATACTACCCACCGTGATCTCAGAGACATCGCTACGCTACTAAAATCTTCCCTCCTATAGATTAGTAGATGTGGAAATGGAGTAGGCCAATGCGTGAATTATAACCTGTTTCATTATACATGTCTTCGACGGAGCCCTGTCACCACCGTAGCATGGGCTTACAGAGGAAAGGTTTATAGATATAGCTGGTATATAGCATGGTAGGTGTATTCTGTGGAATTCATGATCTCATATGACAGGGTTGCTGACTCTCTGTATCTCAAGCTGAAGACTGGTAGGGTTGCGGATAGTATTGAGGTGTCTGAGGGGGTAATCTTAGACCTCGATGAGGAGGGCGGGGTTCTAGGGGTTGAAGTCCTAAACTACTCCAAGTCCAGAGTGGACGTCGACAAGCTGATAATAGAGGGTGTAGAGGCTATCATAAGGGCATGAACCCCGCTGGAGGATGAAACTTGACCATTTTCACAGTTCATGCAGCCGCAAGAATGAAGCAACGTGAAATATCAGTTCAAGAAGTAGAACAATGCCTGGAAGACCCGGATAAAACCATTAAGGACGACATAGTAAAGGCTGTCAGAAAGCTCAACAATAAGCTACTTGCAGTAGTTTACAAAACGCTGAATAGTGAAAAGCTGGTTATTACAGCCTATAAAACCTCTAAGATGCAGAAATATCTGAAGCTTTAAGACATAGAATCCACAGCGCACGATTTTAAATCCCATACGGATAGGCTAAATACTCAAATGCCCCCGGGCGGCTACTCTATGCGTTCTATCTTCATGTATCCCAGCCTTAGGTCGTGGAGTATCTGGAGGACCGCCTTCTTCGGGGGTATCCCCTGCTCCTCCACGTAGTCTTCGATCGTGAATGTTCTCTCCCCACGGATCAGCCTGGCTATCAGCGGCCTTGCAGCCATATACGGGCCCTTCAGAACGCTTAGATCCTCAGGTCTGACGAGAGGGGTGGCTGTAATCCTCCTCCCACCAAGTATCTCCAGTGCTTCAGAGCCTACACCACCACGCCTATACACGGCTAGGCCGAGGAGGAGCATAGCAAGGCCCCCCACCACCATTGGAGTGAGGAATGTTCCCCCGACTCCGACAAATATGAGGATTATGCCGAGGATGGAGAGGATGAAAGCCCTGCCGCCTGTCTCCTCCCTGGCTGAAAAAGGCTGGCTGTATAAGTTTAAGCTTCCCCTCCCAGGCAAGCCTAAGCCTCCCAATCCAGATATGCAGGGGAACCCTAACATCATGGTAGGAGAAGACCATTAGAGGAGCCAATCCAAAAACCATAATGATGAAAAGAATGCCGCTAACCCTGCCAGTAAGCATGACCTCCAAGCTGCACGCCAATGCGGACGTGCTAAGCCAGACGATGGAAAAGCCAGCCCAAAAGCAAGCCCTCCTGGCGTCCCCACTCCTCACCCTCGCAACCTCGCATTCAATACCGTTATAGACAGCACCCCTCCAGCAGTCACCCGAGGCAAGGAAGGCCCGGAGACACTCCTCCCTACGCCTCTCCGCAAGCTCATAGTCAATGGAAGGCCTCCTCCTGAACACATGTAAACCGTACGCGACGCCAAGAAGGTACAAGGCGGCAAGAGCAGCCCGCCAGAACCCATGAGCATAGGCCGAAGCATAAATAGAGGCGAAGAAAAGGAGAGCCGGCCAAACAGCGTGTAAAGCCTGGCTGGCAAAATCTAGGAGATAAGCTAATGCAAGGGTGAAGCCAGACCTCCACCTGGAAAGAAGATAGACTGTAATGTTCACCAGGCCCGCCGCCCCCAGTAACAGCACACCGCAACACGCAGAAAAATATACAAACAGGTGAACCCATCCCGGAGCTGTAAGAGACTCGGAGAGAAGCCCAACCACATCAACAATCCTAAAAAGGAAGAAGAGAACAAAGAAGGAGAACAGTAGAAGGATAAAGCCCATAAGAAAGCCGGAACCACCGCCAAACAAAAGGGGACAACATGGAATACCATCACAAACGGGCTTAAACCTATCCTCCACTATCACCATCTCAATTCTTAGAAACTCCTATAATACTTGCAAGGACATCCCTAAAAATCCAGATCAAAAGTCAAATATAAATTTATGCTATATGGTCCGCATAATTTTATATTTTTATGCGATTATAGTAGCATAATGGTCAGACTTCACGATCTCGTACTTATAAACCCTTGGTGGAAGTATGGGGATGAGTATTCCATCCACGACGCTGATCTTAAGCGTTTGGGGGAAATTGTCATATCTAGGAGGATTATTATCCCCGCCCCTGGTAGGATCTACGTTTATAGGGGGGTTAGGAGGTCTGGCAAGACTGTTTACATCAAACTTGTCATAGGGAAGCTTCTCGAGCTTGGAGTAGAGCCGCAACGTATCCTCTACCTTTCATGTGACAGGCTTGCCTCAAGGAGGGAACTCCTAAACATAATCAGAAACTTCTACGTTGAGAATTTAGGCGCAGAGTCTCTCTACCTATTCCTCGACGAGGTAACATACCTTGAAGACTGGAATATAGTTTTGAAAAACCTCGCCGAGACGGCATGGGCTGAAAGAATAGCAATAGTAGCCACAGGATCTAACCCTGTAACAATACGGGCGAGGGAGGAAAGGCTCCCAGGAAGGAGGGTTGAAGGAAACGAGTACTACTTCAAACCACTAACCTTTCGAGAGTTCATCGCAAACGTTGCAGAGAGAATCATCCCAGACATAGGTGGGAAGATAGCCGTGAAAGTCGGAGACGGTGTAAGCCCTGAGAACACACTACTAAGGCGGAAAATCCTAGAATTAAAGCCGTACATCGAGGAGCTGACACACCTACTCAACATATACCTGCTGGTGGGTGGATTCCCCGAAGCCATAACCTCCTACCTGAGGGAAGGAACGGTCCCGGATAAAGTCTACGAGGAGATTATAAGGCTCATCCTAGGAGACATATCAAAGCTTAGGAGAAGCGAGGAGGTAGCACTCGCAATCCTAAGGTACATCCTGGAAAACCCTGGAAGAACAGACTACAAAACCATAGCCGCATGGGCAGACATACACCACGAAACAGCCAGAGACTACATGGAAGCACTGCAGGACGCGTTCATAATCCACGTACTAAAATGCTGGGATCTCAACAGGAAGATACACCACCCCAGGAAACAGAAAAAGATAGCATTCACAGACCCACTACTATACCACGCAGTCCAAAAATACGTATACGGGCTCACATGGGAGGAAATGCTGAACAGAGCATCAAAAGATAGAGACAGACTCGTAGAAATGGCCGTCATAAGCCACCTAGCCCAGCTAGAGGAAGCCCCACACCTAAAAGAATGGTGGAGCTACCTCGGATACTACTACGACAGGCAGAGGGAAATAGACGCAGTACTAAAAATGGGAGACAGAATGCTCGGCTTCGAAATCAAATACAGAGAACAAATAAAGAGGAAAAAACAGCCGATAAGGACGATAACAATAAGCAAGAACCACCTAGACCTGGAAGCAGAAGTATATCCCGCACAGCTATTCCTAGCATCCCTAAAGAAAAGCCAGAAAATAATATAACACAAACAAAAACGAAACACCCACCCCAGCTACGAATCCCGACAGAGGCAGGCCGTATACTCTAGCCCACGCTCCCAGCAAGGTAATGCGTTAGCCCAACACCACGCACAAGCCTGACTCACAAGCGGGAAGCCAAGCAGCTCAAAACCCAACACACCCCTGTAGACTCCACCTTCAAAGCTTATCAGACCACCTTCCTCCAGTATTCAGGCTTCCACCCGTGCCTCCTCCAGCCTGGAGGCCTAGACATCCTAAGCACGCCCCTGTAGGAGGCTTTAACCCTTGAAAGCCAGAGGCCCGCAGGACTCCTCCAAAGATAGTAGACCGCAGGCAGGTAAAGGGTGAAAGCCGTAAGTGCGGCCAGGTCTAAAAGGCTGATTGGTGAGCCGGAAATCCTCATTGCCAACTGCTGCATGATTACACAAGACGACACCCCGACAGCAGCCGCACAGTGCCACATGTAAAATCTATGCCAGTCGCCACTCACAAACCTCAGATAGTCGTCCTCAAGCGTATAGTAGGAGTCAGCTGCATCCCACGACCCCGTACGCGTAAACCTCTCCAGGAAAGCCCCAGCCATACGATAGTAATCCTCAACACTCCTTCCTCTCCTTCTAACATACAAATATATGCTTAGAGGTATGTAGAAAACGTAGATCAGGGTTAGATATGGATCCGGCATCCTAAGGCTGAAACAGACGGAAAGCAGCATGAAAGTCAGAAAGGCATGTGGAAAGTTCAGCCTGTAAGCCGGATGGGAGAGCGAAACAGCGAACTCCGACCTATCATGGAGAAATATAAGCGAGAAGGCCAGCGACTCCGCAAACAAGAATAGAAGGGAAACCTCAAACAGAAGTCAGGGATAACGGATGAAAAATAGATGGGGTTAAGCTCCAGCTTGCTGAGAAGCAGGGCGGACACCCACAAGGAAGAGGGAAACAGGAAAAAAGCAAAAACATAGTAAGTCCAATACCTCCAAGGCGGAGCACAGGGAAGAGGAGAACCCAACAAGCTAAGCTCCACCCTCATATCCCTTGCCTCCCATTAAAGAATACTCCACATACAAGACGGAAACCAAGAGAAAACCTCCGCTACTAGCTCTGTTAAGGCATCCCTTATAAATTCAACGGCAAAGCCGACGAGAAAGTAGCCAGCGGCAAATCCAGCAACCCACCCAAAACTTAAGTAGGAACCAAAGTATAACCATCTAACACCCCCCAACACCCCCTTACACAATCTAAAATCCCTCAATGTAACAGTTCTATTATGAGTATTGGTATCATGATCACGTAGAGTAGGGCACCCATTACGATTATCACTCCTGTTAGCATGTACTTTTTTAGGGCTTCCCACTCCTCCCTCGTAGACCAGCTCGGCGGGTCAGGCCCTGGCCTAGCCCAGCCAAGCCTGTAGAGCCTCTCACAGTAAGGATCTATGGAGCCTCGGACGCCGCGGCGCCTCCTAAACCACTCCCTAACCAGGAGAAAATACATCAAGGAAACCCAGCCGAAATTGTAGCCTGCCCAGACCACTAAGGCCTGGAAGAAGCTTTCTATTCTAGGCCTTGTGTAGAATGGTAGCATTGAGGCTATGTTGAGGACGATTAGTAGGGGCCATACGCCTAAGGCGATGGTTGCAAGGCCGCATACAAACATGCATGCGTATATAACATAAACCCACCAAACACAATACTCGGACAGCGAAAACAACAGGTAGGGCTGGGCGAGTACCAGCAATACCAGGTAGAGTGGGGTTATGAGTAGGAGCTGGTTTTTCACTATTCTTTTCGGCAGTTTCGACGGGCTCCTTATGCTTCTCCATGCTGTTCTCCACATTTCCCATACGCTTTTGAATCTCACGGTTCGCCATGACATTTTAGGCACCTGGGTTTGGGCTTGTCTCCCCCTCTGGCGGTATGTACTCTGTGAACTCTGTAGACTCAAACTCCACTCCTAGCTCGTATAGCCAGTCTAGAAGGTTGTGAAATATAAAGTCTTTTATTATAGCGTAGGTCTTCTGGTAGGTTCTCCCAGGCTCCGGGCTGAAAATAGACTCCATGAAGTATCTAACTTTAAGAGGCATCTAAGCTTCCCGTAACATGGTCTCCATATTAGTATTGTTAGCCCTGTTTTGGGAGGTATAGTCCGTAGGGCCACCTTACAAGTCTCAGTTCAACCTTTATGGTGTACTTGTCTGCGAGGCGTGTGTAGAGTTCATCTAACTCTACCATGGAGGGGCTGTCGACACATAGGATGAGAGTGGCTTGGGAGCATCCCTCACGGTTAAGTATCTGTAACGCCTTGGCGGAGGCGTTCCAGTAGTCAGGCTTGTTAAAGGTTAGGAAGACAAGCCAGCTGCCATTCCCGGATTGGTAGAAGGCTGCTGCCCACGTATCATCGCAAACATGCCGAATACGAAGGTTATAGTCCCCGCCTGCCACAGATTCAACAAGCATCTCAAACCTCCCACCAACAGTATACCTTCGCAGCACCAGGTCCCAGGCAGCCATAAAAGCCACCAAACCCAGCGCAGCAACCCATACATACCTATTCCTCCCCCTATCCATGGCCGTGAATACCAATAGGAGGAGGCAGGCTCCACCCTTAACCCAGAGACCAGCCAGGCCTAAAGCCTCAGAAACAAATATGAAAACAGCTAGAAGCACGGCGAACAAGACAGGGGTAAAACGGGCTGAACATAAATCCACCCTAACCCCCCTCTACACCTACCCTACGCTCACTACTCCACCCCTCCACAAGACCGTTATAATATTTACGTTCTCTACGTGTAGCATCTCGTCGAGATATCTTAGGATCTCTTCAATATCATGCTGGCTGAGCATTTCTGGCAAGCATAGGACTACTGTGGCCTCGCCCCTAACCGACAGGTGGCTTAAGGCTTCAGCTATAACGTTGGCAAGAGCCTCAACATCCCCATAGTCGAATTCCTCGCTAAAAGTTAGGAATACGTGGTGCTCGGCGCCTCCCGGGCCCACGCCAACATAGAGTATGGAGTTCCAGCCTGGACCACCATAGTGCGCCACAAACCTATACTCCATACCCCTCTGACCAAAATAGCTGTCAACCAAGCCCCGCCAAGCCTTCAAAGTCCTATACCTCTGTAGTCCCGGAGCCGTCAAGGCTAGGACCACGAGTAGGAGTACTATCTGGGCTACTGAAAAACTGATATTTCCCTTCCTATAATGGGTAAAAGCTACGACAGCAATGTATGAAACAAAGAGGAACATTAAAAGGTAAACTTTATCCAACAAAGAGGTCACCTATTCTATGTGCACTATTCCACCCCTCCATAAGACCGTTATAATATTTACGTTCTCTACATGTAACGCCTCGTTAAGGTATCTTAACGGCCTACCAAATATTAGCGGCGCGTCTATAGCCGGTGAAGATTTGCCGAGGGCTGCCGCAGGGCTTCCTGAAGGTTTCAGTATCTGTTAGGGGTTCCATCATTCTCTGTGATATTTTAGTGTAAGGCTTCAAGATGCGATGTAGCTGGCATGGTGGTTGGGTGGGCTTAAACTTCTGTTATGCCTCCGCCTATAGTATCTTGTACACTTCGGCTAGGCTGTTTGACACCATTTCAAGGATTAATCTCGTAACCTTTTTCTTTGGCGTCATAAGTTCGGTGGTTGCCTTGTTAACGTCGATTATGAGGGTTGGACTGCCTTCCCATGTAGCCTTGTCAAACAATGTTTCGTAAACTTCTATAGCCCTGTACCCCAGAGACCTAAGCATTGCGTAGGATACCGCCTCTACATGTTTTTCGTCGCGGAGGACAGGCCTCATAAATAGGGTTCTTCCATCAAGCAGCCTGCATGAATCCTCCGGGATTCCCCTAAGAAGGAGGTGCCATCCAAGTCCCACGGCAAGGGTCAGGATACCTAGGCCTGTGAGAAACACTTTCTGGAGTCCGTGGCCTGAACCACTGGTGAGCATGAGAACTAGCACTACTACGCCTGAAAGCATAATGCCCTCAGAAACCTTGCGGCTTCTCCACCTTCCGGCAAGCCTATAAAGAAGGTGTAGTGAGCTGTTGTGCACAGCCCCATCCGGGAAGGGCTTTACAATTCTAATTCTACTCGCATATCTCAGCCTCAAAAGCCATAGATTCAGCGGGCCCCTAGCACGAAAATATAGTGGAAGGGTGGATGAGGCTACAAGTAGAGCTATGGCGAGACACACATAAAATGGGAGAGAACCCCGGTACAGGATATAAAAGCTTGTGATCAACCCGGCAATGCTAACCAGCAGGAGGGAGAGGGAAGCCATCCTATAGCTATACATACGGTTTCCACGTGTAAGCTCGGACTCGACAAGATAGTACTGGCACCCGCAGATGTAAGTTCCAGATGCCAAATAAAGCCTCCTAAGACTATACAACAATGCGTCATAGTCGAGTACACTGCAAGAGGGAGCGAGCTCCCCAAACAGGTAGACAACGCCAACCAGGGCGGAGGACATGAGAACAGACGCCCAGAAATATAAAGTCGAAAATAAGCAGGCAAACAATAGTGCAAAGGCAGCATAGACCACAACTCCGTCCATCCGTGGACAAGCAGACAGGCGCAGGGGTAGAAGAGATATAAAGCCTACAATGGCGAAGCCGAGGAAAAACAGGATTGAGCCGAGGGGCTGAAAATACATAGAGAAGGAGAAAATGTAGTAGAACTGAGCCGTGAGAAAAATCCCTGAACAATGGAAGAAGAGGTGGCCTAGAACAAAGCAGCCCCACCGTGAAACCCAAGCCTGTACAAAACAGAGAACAGGGAGCTGGCAAATAAGAGAATAATAAAAAACAGGAAGAAGAAATGCCCAAGCAAACGAAGAAACCACGGAAAAACATCGAAACTAACATTAAAAGAAGGACTGGAAATAAACAACACCGAGCTAAATGTGAGAAC
>Ga0164310_10000936_pt1 | contig 16149 bp, 8 predicted proteins | sample GuaBasSedimGuay1_FD_121795 | JGI IMG/M metagenome (GOLD analysis project Ga0164310, IMG submission 121795) | Subseafloor sediment microbial communities from Guaymas Basin, Gulf of California, Mexico - Guay1, Core 4569-9, 0-3 cm | ecosystem: Environmental > Aquatic > Marine > Hydrothermal vents >... | reverse complement strand
TCTCCTCAAGGCGGCTTACCAGAGACTTTCTCCGGATAAGCAGTTCCCGATTTTGCTGCGCCTGAAGAGCAAGTTCCTTGACTCTGGTTTTCAGCTTCTCACCTTCGGCTTGTCTGACTTCGAGCGATTCCATCAGTTCTTCGCCGGCCTTGACATACGTCTTCAGTTCAGCGTTCAGGTGTTCTCTAATTCGGGGCAGATCATCGCCAAAAGGCCGATGGCACCGATCACAGACTGCGTCCGGGCCGATATTGCCGATCTCTTCTATCTGAACTCTCAGCCGGCTGGCTTCACTCCGGTTAGTTTTCAACTCAGACTGGTAGTCAACCCACTCCTCACGGGTCCGCTCCAGCGCAGTTTCGGCAGTCGAGTGCTGATCCGTGATATCCTCAGGTATCTTGCGGATTGTGCCCTCCACCTGGTCCAGTTCAGCCTGGATAGATGACACGTCTGTCTTCAGCTTGCTCAGCTCACGTCGGGACACTACCTGCTGGCCTTCCAGTTCCGTTCTGTGCCGAGCCTTCTGTTCTGCTGCCTTGAGATCTCCCAAAGTCTCTCTTAGTACGTCAAGCTCCACCAGCAACGGTTCCAGTATGGCAAGTCTCTGTTGTGCTTCAAGCAGTTGCTTTTCTCGCTCATGTAGGTTGCCCAGTCGCTGGAGGATATGCTCCCTGGTGGTTGACATTGCCTTGACCTGAGCATCAATTTGGGAGCATTTGGCTTGTTTCTCCTGGTGCTCCCGATAAGAAACTTCTGTCGATCTGAACTTCTCTCTGGCGCAAGTATATGCTCCCGCTGCCATTTCCGCTAATTGCCTGATCTTTCCGATATGCTCCTGCAACTCTTCAGTTCTGGTGACAATAGCTTCTTTCTGGTCTGCCTGGTTCTGGAGCACATCACCTTTGCTGCTCAACACGCGGCTGTCTGTTTTGGCTCGTTGAATGGCCTGGTCTAATCGTCGAATCCCGAGCATACCGGCCAGATGCTCTCGCCTTTCAGCAGGCCGTAAGTCTGCCAGGGCATTTAGTTCCTGTTGTCGGGCCAGAAAAGACGTAAGAAAACCGCGCCAGTCCAGACCGAGCAAAGAGACGACATGTCGCTGAGTCTCGGTGCTCCCGACTGATTCAATCGCCCCACTACGAAACAGGCTCACTTCCGTTCTGTCGGTCTTTCCTATTAATCGTCGCTCAATACGATAGTTATCCGTGCCAATAGCGAATTCCAGGGCTACTTCACAAGTACCTGAAGTCCCCGCAAAGGCCGACCTGATCTCCTCTTTGCCGGAGCGTGCCGCCGGGTTTCCATAAAGCGCCCATGCCACCGCCTCGACCAGAGATGACTTCCCTGCCCCGTTGGGTCCAATTATCCCCGTAAGCCGGTCAGTAAACTCGATCCGCGTACGGCGAATGACCCGGAAATTCTTGATCTCAAGGCGGTTTAGATGCATTCTGACAGAAGAATCCCGTCAGAAGCCTGCCTGTCAAGCAGTATCTTGGATTTGTTGGTCAGAACTGTGGAGCACCGGCTGCCCCGTGGCCGGCAGACGTCCTCGTCTGCCGATATCTCGGCACCAGGCGGCGCACGAGGACGTACACCGCCCACCGTAACTACTGGGTGGTTTTTCAGCAGTAACAGTAGCCCACCTAACAGGTGGGATCACCAATAATCACAAATCCCCACCCGTTGGGCCTGTTGAAAAAGCCACTACTTCCAGATATCCATTTTCGGGTGACGGTGCTGCCAGGTGTCCCTGCCTGGCAGTCGGGAGAATCCGTAGAGGCGTCAGGCAGAGACACCTGACGCCACCGCCTGCGGACGGTTTTTCAACAGGCCCTTCAGGTGGGTTTTTTCCAACCTATTCAACTGAAAGAAAAGCGACAGAAAACACTTCCAGATTACCTTTTGAGGAAAAAACTTCCCTTTTTCCCTTGACATTTCTTTGGTTTTACGTATCTTTTCTCCTGAGCGTGTGGTTGGCGACGTCTGGAATCCAAGAGCCAAACAAGTGATTCCAAAGGCATTTCCAACATCCTCTACCAGAGATTTAATTGCTGAAGACAATTTGCCTGTCTAACAGGTGAAGTCTGTTTGTGACGTTCTGACAAGGTTGTTTAGTTTATGAGACTTAACTTCCTTGAAGGAAACGAAACAACAGCAGCTTTGCAAAAACATCTCTAACAGTCCTCCATAAAACTTCCCTCTTCTTTGCCCAAACTGTTAAACCAGAAGACGCGAATTATTCGCTGATTCAAATATGAGGTAACAGAAATAGACGACCTGCTAAATTGGGTTCAGAAGAAAAGAATTTGCACAATGTACTTCGGAGCAAAACTCAAAACGGGAATTGCTCTAAACTCCAAGGAACTTTAGGAATGACCAAGAGATCATTAACCAGAATCAAAACCTCGTTTTTCCCTAGACAGACTGCTGAGGTTATGGCGAGTTGCCTCATGGCTGCCGACACTGTTGGCAAGCCCGGCAAAATGCCAGTTCTGGATCAAGTTGATGATCCGATTCCTGCTCTGAGGAGACAATAGATGTTTATGCGACTAACAACTTGGACATTAACTGAGAACAGTATCCTTCAGGAATCTGAAGGTGCTCCCGTCTTTGTCTGTGATACTGTATCACCGGCACTAGTTGTACGGGATGACACGATACCATGGACTTCCGATGCTCCCGTTGGCCTTCTTGACCAATTGGTTCGGAGCACCGCCACCCTATCAGTCGATAACGCTGGGTGGGCGGAAGTGGTAATCCCAAAGGGACCTCGGGTCCTTAGTAACCGTTCGACCGGTGATGATCCGGTCAACGTAGCAGCCAGCATCGACTGCAGCTATAACGTTAGCCTTATGAACTACGTTATGTGCTTTAAAGGTGATTGGAAGCTTCCGGCTGAACATAGCGACGGCCGGTTCGGTAGCTCCGGTGTCATGTTTCCCTGCAAGACCTCAGGGTACACGGGTTTCTCAGAAAGTAAAAGAGTGTGTTAGTTGTCAAACAATTATGAGGTAACGCTATGACCAATCTAAAGAAGAAGAGCTTTATCGCTTCGTTTTGTGTCATTATTGCTCTCGCGTTCTGCTGTGCCTTAATCGGCCAGTCAGTCGCGGTGCAAAATGCACAGGCCGGTGATGGGCCATTGCTTCGAACTGCGACGAATCAGCCTCCGAAGGCTGTCGATACACCGGCTAGGGAAGATGCTCCTAAGGAGTCCTTCATCCTTGATAAGACGACTAGAACTAGTCCCGTGCTTATCGAGATGGAGAAAATACAGTATCCCCCTTTCGACTATCCGACACGCGCTGGTAAGATTACCGGTGACTTGTGTACCGATCCCCATGTTGTGACTCTGTCAGGTTCTCCTGGGGTTTTCTCCGTCTCTGACAACACAACGTTGTACAATGCGAACTATGAAGGTTCCTGTGCCAGTTATGGTTTGGGCATGCCCGATGTAGTCTATGCATTTACGCCTGGCGCAGATATGACCGTTGAGGCCACAACCTGCAACTCCGCAGACGGTGGCATGGACTCATATTTGTATGTGTATGACGACTGTCCTATGACCAATGAACTCGCCTGTGACCAGGACGGCTGTGACGCACCGGTCAACTACGGCTCGAAGTTCGAGGTGGACCTCACCGGGGGAACCACTTATTACTTCGTCGTTGACGGTGAGTATAGCTGGGCTGGTGAATACACATTCGATATCACTGAAATCATCCCGGTTCCTGATCCGCTTCCGTGCGGAATCACTATTCCGGGTGGCGCTATCGCCGATTCCGATCCGGTTTGTGACGACTTAATGGCAAACCCGGATCCAAACGGCGGTTGCTTTACTGATCCGCCATCACCCTTTGATGCTATCGCCTGTGGTGAAACATACAAAGGCAACCTATGGTTGAGCGACGCTGAGGGTTCTGGTATCTTCCGCGACGGTGACTGGTACACGTTCACGTTGGCCGAAGACATGACCGTGACATTCACCGCTGACGCTGACCTTCCCTGGATGCTCAATATTTATCAGGGCACCCCGTGCTCTGGTGTTGATCTCGGTGCTATCTTAGGGTTAGCTTGTGATGAACAAGTAGTTCCTATCATCCTTCCGGCTGGTGACTACTACTTCCTCATGTGTGGTGATTTCTATTACCAATGGCCGACATATCCGGAAATGTTCTACTGCGCAAACGGCCCGTTTGAGTACTACGTAGGCATAGAGTGTGTGCCATACACACCGCCGGTTGTCGCCAACGACGACTGTGCCGATGCTACGGCCATCTCCGGTATGGGTTCGTTTGCATTCACGACTGTGGATGCTACTACCGACGGCCCGCTTTGCACTGCAATGAGCAGCTACAGTCCAGAGGTCTACAACGACGTCTGGTACTGCTGGCAGTCGGATTATGACGGCGAAGTCACAATCGATGTCTGCGACGGTGGCTTTGACAGCAAGATGGTTCTCTACGCCGACTGTGCATGTGGTTATGCCGACGGCGATGAACTGACTTACGATGATGACGGCTGTGCCAAGAAGAGTTCGTCTGCACAGATGAATTATACGGTTACGAACGGTACGTACTATATGATTCGTATTGGTGCTTACTCTTCCTCTGGTTCCGGCAGCGGTAACCTGGTTATCGCACCGGCTCCGACCGGCCCAGCGAACAACCATTGTGCCAATGCTATCGCCATCTCCGGCGAAGGCACCACAGCCTATACCACGATCGCTGCTACGACTGACGGACCGCAGGTCGCCTACGGTACCCAGGTCAACAACGATATCTGGTATTGCTTTACGCCTACGTCCGATGGTGTCTATGAGTTCAGTCTCTGTGATCCCGCCGGATGGGATCAAAGGATAGCCCTTTATGATGGCTGTGCCTGTGGATATGCCGACTTCTCCGAAGTGGCATACGATGATGACGGCTGTTCAGCTCCTGACTACGGTTACGGTTCCGTGATGGAGCATTGCTGCCTGATGGGCAATACTTACATGATCCGCATAGGTGGCTGGTCTTCAGCTAACTATGGTACCGGTAATATGGTTATCACCAGAATCGACGACTGTCCGCCTGCTCTGGCTAACGATAACTGCGCCGACTACATTTCGATCGCTGGTGAAGGCTCGACACCGTATACCACGGTGGATGCCACTACCGACGGTCCCCTCTGCTCTCAGATGGCATGGCATCCAAACGTCTACAACGACGTATGGTTCTGCTTCACACCGACCACGACCGGTTGGTATGAGTTCGACATCTGTAGCGGCTGGGATACCAGGTTAGTCCTTTATGAAGGCTGTGCCTGTGGCTATGCCGATGGCGATGAAGTCGCTTACGATGACGATGGCTGTGGAACCTATGATTACGATTCACGGATGTATGCCTGCTGCGATGCTGGCGTTTCATACATGATTCGTATAGGTGCCTACTCCTCGTCCGGTGAAGGTTCTGGTGATCTTGTTATCACGAACACCGGTCCTTGCCCTGCTCCTCCGCTGAACGACAACTGTTTTGATGTCATTCCGGGTGGAATCGGTGAAGATTACTTCTTCGATGTGACCGGAACCGGCACCTTCACTTGCTCCTTTACTACGGCGCTTGCCACGACTGACTGTCCATATCTCCCTTACCCGGATATGTGGATTGCGATGAATGTACTGGACTGCCAGGATGTTGTCATTGAGTTCTGTGGCTCGAACCCCGGTTCGATCAATACCATTTTCCTCGGCCTGCTTGAAGGCTGTCCGTGCACTGGCTACTATAGCCCCAACGGCTCATTCTGCACCTACGGCTGGGATTGTGTTGATGGCAACCCAATCATGACCGCAGAGAACCTGCCTGTTGGTATGCACTGGATCCTTGTTGTAGATGATGGTGGCGTACCTGCCAACATAGTCTGTACCGTTCATCACTACGCCAGTGACTGCGGTTACTGTTGTGTTGGTAGTAATAGCTCCTGTGGCGCGTATGACGAGTGGATCGACAACGTAACAGTTGGTTCTATCGATAACACCAGCGGCTGTACCCCTCTTGGTTATGCCGACTACACCGCTATGTCCACGTTCATGTGGCAGTTGTTCAGCTATCCGATGGCTGTCACCTGCGATAACACCTGGACCAGTGACGTTATCGGTGCTTGGGTTGACTGGAACCAGGATATGAGTCTCTACGGTCTTGACGAAGAGGTTCTGTACGAAGAAGGCGCGGGACCTGTCTATTCGACGGTCATCACGCCTCCTGCTACGGCACTTGGTGGCGAAACCACCATGCGTATTCGCTTGTTCTACATTGATCCTCCTCAGTGGGTTGATCCTTGTGGTTATGAGCTCTATGGTGAGACCGAGGATTACACCATTGAAGTTGGTGTTTGGGAATGCGGTGACTGCGACGGTGATCTCGATGTAGATATCGACGACGTCATTTGCCTGATCGACTTCTACTTCAACAGTGGTGCGGCTCCGACTCCGGAAGTTGCCGGCGATGTTAACAATGATGGTTTCATCAACATTGGTGATATCATCTATCTCGCCGACTACGTCAACAGAGCGGATGATCCTCCTGTCTGCATGTAGGATGATTGATCGCTGTTTTCTGTAGAAGTTAATCAGACTTCTGCTTTCGACCATCCCGGCTTAACGCCGGGGTGGTCGTTTTTTTGTTGGGGCATATCCATAGATACGTCGGAACCGCAGGGGTTCCGACCTACAAGCACAGGGGTTTGATCTACAAGAAAACCCTGACCGTCACTTGCAATAGTGGGCGGCAGATGTCCACATCTGCCGAGACCTCGGCGCCAGGCGGCGCACGAGGACGTACACCGCCCACCGTCGGAGTGGTTGCTCGTGCCCTACAAGAAAACCCTGACCGTTACTTGCAATAGTGGGCGGCAGATGTCCACATCTGCCGATATAGCTGCAGTGCTGCCAGGTGTCCCTGCCTGGCAGTCGGGGGGATCCGGAGAAGCGTCAGGCAGAACGCCACCGCCTGCGGACGGTTTATCAACAAGCCTTTGTGCTCGGTTTCTCAGTTTGACTCCAACCGACTGTGTGGTTGCACGAGGCAAAACGTGATGTTATCTTCCTTCATAGAGATATGACAAACTTTGATCCGTCAGTAGTACCAGCCAGATACTGGACCGTGCTGGATAATGGAAAGATCCGTTGCGACCTGTGCCCGCGTTACTGTCGCTTGCAGGACGGGCAGCGCGGGTTGTGCTTTGTGCGGATGCGGCAAGAGGATGCTCTTGTTCTGACCACCTACGGTCGTTCGAGCGGGTTCTGCATTGACCCCATCGAGAAGAAGCCGCTGAGTCATTTCTACCCCGGTAGTGCAGTCCTTTCGTTCGGGACAGCCGGTTGCAACCTGGCCTGCAAGTTCTGTCAGAACTGGGATATCAGCAAATCTCGCGAGACAGACACCCTGGCGGCAAAAGCGACACCGGAGACAATTGCCCGAGCCGCAAAGGAACTCGGTTGTCGGTCAGTTGCGTTCACCTACAACGATCCGGTGATATTCCTTGAGTATGCTGTTGATGTCGCCCGTGCCTGCCACGAATCAGGCATACAGACGGTGGCCGTGACTGCCGGATATATCTGCGAAGAGCCACGCGAAGAGTTCTTCCGGCACATGGATGCGGCAAATGTCGATCTGAAAGCGTTCACGGACCGTTTCTATCACAAACTCTGTGGTGGCCATCTCCAGCCGGTTTTGGATACGCTGGTTTATCTGAAGCATAAGACCGATATCTGGCTCGAACTGACAACACTGCTGATTCCCGGCGAGAACGACTCCGAGCAGGAACTCGACGAGATGACCTGCTGGGTTGTCGAAAAGCTGGGACCTGATGTGCCGATGCATTTTTCGGCTTTTCACCCGTCCTGGAAATACACAGACAAGCCGCCAACACCACCAGGTATTCTGACTAAGGCGCGTGAGATTGCCATGCGAAACGGTATCCGATACGCTTTTACGGGGAATGTGCACGATGAGTCAGGGGCTTCGACGTACTGCCGCAACTGCGGCAAGGTTCTCATTGGAAGGGACTGGTACCAGTTGCTTGAATGGAACCTGACGACCGACGGCGCCTGTAAGCACTGTGGTGAAGTGTGCGACGGGCGTTTTGACAGTATGCCGGGGACATGGGGCAACCGCCAGCGACCGGTGCAGATCAGCGATTTTGCCTGAAGTTTTTCCTCAAAACGAACAATCAACCAACAGGTGGTTCGGGTAGGGAAGAAGCCGGAGTGGTTGGTCCGATCTTCCAGGTAATATAGGCCTACGCAATTCACCCCCTTTCTGCTGTGAAACACACCCATCTTTTCCACAAATCCGGGTGATTATCTGTTAACACCCTGTTGATTAGTGTTCATATCTCCGCAACTTACTGGTACATGGATTGTTACGTGGGTGCGATTTGAAAAGATTCCATTCGGGGATGACAGCAACAAATTCAACCCCACTAACTCCCTGAAGATTAAGACATTACCGTAACCGCATTTTGACATTCGCCAGTCTCGTGCGATTCTCGAATGCGCACGTAAAGCAAGTGATCCTGATATTGGCTTGTCTATCAAGAGAATACGAATTTCTTGCAAAGGGACACAAGTTTTAGTGTTTTTCAACATGCCTACCACAACATATTGTGGTCGTATATAGGAAGTAGTTATGAGAGGATTGTCCCCTTTTCTTGGAGTTTGAGGCAAGGATGTATCGAAGACAGGGATCAGTATCTGCGGAAACGACAGCCATGGTTTGGCGGCAGTAGGGACTGATCTCTGTCTTCTGCTCGGGGGGACCGTACAGGAGGTATTTGTTGAAGATTCAGCGGTATTTTACGCACGAGGGCGAATCACCGTACGCCCGCATCAATTTCACCAGTCGTTCATCTGAAATAAAGGATCAGGACGGTTCTCCTGTTTTCAAATTGGATAATGTCCAGGTTCCGGAGTCATGGTCTACGGTCGCGGTGGATATACTTGCCCAGAAGTACTTCCGCAGAGCCGGTGTACCACAAGTTGATGAAAATGACAATCCGGTTCTGGATGAAGATGGCAATCAGAAAACGGGTGGCGAGACCGATGCCCGACAGGTTTTCCACCGGCTGGCAGACTGCTGGCGCAACTGGGGAGAGAAGCACGGGTATTTCGACAGTCATGACGATGCGCAAGCGTTCTATGATGAACTTGTGTACATGTTGGCCGAACAGTTTGCAGCTCCCAACTCGCCCCAGTGGTTCAACACGGGTCTGTATGACACATACGGGATTAGTGGGGTTGGACAGGGACACTTTTACGTAGACCCAGCCAGTCACACACTATGCGAGGCCAAGAACGCCTATGAGCATCCGCAGCCGCACGCCTGTTTTATTCAGTCGGTGAGCGACGATCTTGTCAAGGATGGCGGTATCATGGACCTCTGGGTTCGTGAAGCCAGACTATTCAAATACGGATCCGGCACCGGCAGCAATTTCTCCGCGATACGTGGCGTAGGTGAGCCGCTCTCCGGTGGTGGCAAATCATCAGGACTCATGTCATTCCTGCGCATCGGTGATCGTGCCGCCGGTGCCATCAAATCCGGTGGTACTACTCGAAGGGCCGCCAAGATGGTCTGTCTTGACCTTGACCATCCGGATATCGTCGAGTTCATCGACTGGAAAGTTGTCGAAGAGCAGAAAGTAGCGGCGCTTGTTGCCGGCTCCAGGATCATTCATCACCAGCTAAAGGAGATATTCAAGGCGGCGCAATGCGGCAGCGAAAATGGTGCTGAGAAGTGCGAGATCGATCCTAAGAAGAATCCAAAGCTCAAAGAGGCAATCCGGCTGGCGCGCCGATTCGAAGTTCCGGCAGCTTACGTTAAGAAAGTCCTCGACCTGGCTGCCCAGGGAGTTATGGAGATTGACTTTGTGAATCTCGATACGAACTGGGAAAGCGATGCTTACGTAACTGTCGCGGGTCAGAACTCCAACAACTCTGTTCGTATCCCGAATTACTTTTTTGAGAAGCTCAAAGCCAAAGAAGACTGGCCACTGAAATACCGTACTCGCAGCGAGACATCCGATACCATTCCTGCCGGGGAGCTGTGGGACAAGATCTGCTATTCCGCCTGGGCGTGTGCTGATCCGGGTGTACAGTACGACACGACAATCAACGAGTGGCATACATGTCCGGAAGATGGTAGAATCAACGCCTCCAATCCTTGTTCCGAGTACATGTTCCTTGACGACACAGCCTGCAACCTGGCCTCGCTCAACCTGGCCAAGTTTCTTGACGAAGAAGGCAACTTCGATATTGAAGGCTATTGTCACGCTATCCATCTGTGGACCATAGCACTTGAAATCTCCGTGCTGATGGCTTCGTTCCCTTCGCGGGCTATAGCGCAGAAGAGCTACGAGTTCCGGACACTTGGGCTCGGTTATGCGAATCTTGGTACGGTTCTCATGCGGATGGGAATCCCGTACGATTCGGCACGCGGTTACACCTGGTGTGGCGCCCTGTCGAGTATTCTCACCGGCCAGGCTTATGTCACGTCGGCGGAGATGGCTCGTCAATTGGGTCCATTTCCCGGGTATTACCGCAACCGCGACCATATGCTCAAAGTGATCCGTAACCACCGCCGGGCAGCTTTCAATGCCGACCGATCTGAGTACGAAGGCCTGACCATCAAACCCAGCGGGATCAACCCCAACTACGTTCCGGAAGAACTTGTCCAGGCTGCGCGTTCAGTCTGGGATAATGCTCTTGAACTGGGGGAAGTGCATGGCTTCCGTAATGCTCAGGCGACGGTTGTGGCGCCCACGGGTACAATCGGCCTTGTGATGGACTGTGATACAACGGGGATAGAGCCTGACTTCGCTCTCGTGAAATTCAAGAAGCTGGCTGGCGGCGGATATTTCAAGATCATCAATCGGTCGGTGCCAATAGCACTGAAGCAACTTGGGTACTCCGAAGAAGAGTTGGAAGACATCGTGAATTATGCCACCGGGCGCAAGACTCTCAAGCAGGCTCCTTACGTGAATCACGAGTCTCTGGAAGCTAAAGGGTTTAGTGAGGACGAACTCAAGAAGATCGAATCCTCTCTCGAGAATGTCTTTGATATCAGTTTCGCTTTTAACAAACACGTTCTGGGTGAGGAGTTCTTGCAGGAAACTCTTGGCTTCTCCAAAGAAGCCATGGACGGCTGGGATTTCAGCCTGCTTGCGGAGTTAGGTTTCACGCGAGAGCAGATCGAAGCCGCCAACGAATATTGCTGCGGTACGATGACCCTGGAGGGTGCTCCACATCTGAAGGATAGTCACATTGCGATTTTCGATTGCGCCAACAAGTGCGGCCGCAAGGGAAAGAGGTTCATCAACTTTGAAGCTCATATTCGTATGATGGCTTCCGCTCAGCCTTTCATATCCGGTGCTATCTCAAAGACAATCAACATGCCTTCGGAGGCGACCATTGAGGATGTCAAGCGGGCCTATATGATGTCCTGGGAGTGTATGACAAAGTCAGTGGCACTTTATCGAGATGGTTCCAAGCTCTCCCAGCCTCTGAGCAATGCCCTGATTGACGATGAGTCCGAAGATGACACCGCTGAGTTGACTGTCGACACTGCCGCCGAAAAGATGGCAGAGCGTCTCGTGTATCGCTATCTTGCCAAACGGCGCAAGTTGCCGCATAGGCGCGCCGGTTACACGCAGAAGGCGGTGGTGGCTGGCCACAAAGTCTATTTGCGGACGGGGGAGTACTCCGACGGCACTCTCGGCGAGATATTCCTCGATATGCATCGCGAAGGCGCTGCGTTCCGTTCGCTGATGAACTGTTTTGCGATTGCCATATCGCTGGGATTGCAGCATGGGGTGCCACTTGAGGAATTCGTCGAAGCTTTCCTGTTTAGCCGGTTTGAGCCAAACGGTATGGTCAGTGGCAACAAGTCGATCAAGATGTCGACGTCGATCATCGATTACATCTTCCGCGAACTGGCTATCAGTTATCTTGGACGTGCAGATCTTGCACACGTCTCCAAAGAAGATCTGCGCGGCGACACAATGGGAAATCCGAAAGAACAGTCCGTAGAGTTTGAAGAAGAGGAACCGGCAACGGCACAGGTTACGGGTCAACTGACTCGCGGTAGCCGTGTCAACGATAACGTCTACAGCCCCCATCTGAGATTTGACACCTCGGGTAAGGGCAACGACGATGACGGAAGCAACGGACACCATGGAGGCAATGGCGATGTTGAGCAGATGGAGACTACGGTTGCAGAAGAAACTCACAAACAGGAGACGGTGCTTGAGTTTGCCCCGACAACAGGAACGAATAGCTCAGAAGAGGAGGGATACCGACTCCGGCAGGAATTCAGAATCGCGCGATTGAGAGGCTATGAGGGTGATATGTGTGCTGAATGCGGCCAGTTCACGATGGTCCGTAATGGCACCTGCCTGAAGTGTGACACCTGTGGTGCAACTTCGGGCTGCTCCTGAACGGTCTCAACTACTTTCCTGTGCTGAAGGTGTCGGGCTGTCCCGCAGTCTGGCACCTTCTCAGAAATCTTCTCGGAAACAACGTCGAGTTGTGGCCGTTAATGGCTATAGGATCAGTCTGACTGGAGTTTTAGGGCCGGGGAGAGCCTACCCCACAAGTGCCTATTAATTGCGGATAAAAGCTGATTTTTCCCTTGACAATAATGGAATAATGCACTATCTTCGTTGTGCAATCGGAAAGTGTTACTCTTTCTGTGGATTACCTAATATCGTCCACCCAGGTAGGTTGACCGCTTGCCTGGGTTTTTTTTATGTCTCTAACTCACAGTGTTTCAACCGGTTGCTTCAGCCTACATGCCGCTATCAAGGTAGATGTTCAGTGAATGTCATTTCCCGTGGTCGACTCCACAGAGATGCCAGATCACTGCTACTATCGATCTGACTTTATATTCGGAAAATCAGCGAGGTAGAAAAAAAAGTGACAGGAACAGGACTGTTTAAGTATTGATTGTCAGGCGTTCAGTCTTTGCCGGAACACTGTCCACTCTTCGATTTCAGGAGTTGGAGCCACTGATTGGACGATGTCTGTCCTTTTTGGCGATTGACGCACCGGCACTGGCTGTGTACCTTGCCAAACCATGAATATCCCGAACAGTCTGACTCTACTGAGAATTGCATTAGCCCCCGTGTTTATGTTTTTCTTTCTCTTCGAGAGCTTCTACATGCGTCTGATAGCCCTGGGGCTGTTCTTGATTGCGGCCATCACGGATCTTGCCGATGGCTACTATGCCAGGAAATTCGGTATCGTGACAGGTTTCGGGAAATTCATGGATCCCCTTGCCGACAAGATCCTGGTATCGTCTGCTCTCATAGCGTTCGTTGCCCTCCACTACGTTTCAGCAGTGCCGGTCGTGCTGATCGTCGGGCGCGAGTTCGCTATCACCGGTCTGCGGCTGCTTGCGGCATATAAGGGAGTGGTTATCCCGCCTACCTGGGGTGCCAAATTGAAGACATTTCTTCAGATGACGGTTTTAGGTGCTGTGATGGGCTACATCTGTTTGATCAGTGCCCTGGTGCATTTTGACAGTACGGCCCTCGATTTTTTCCAGTTTGACTACCGTCTCTATTTTAACTGGGCACTCTGGATAACAGCGGCAGTAACTGTCTTTACTGGAATCGATTATTTAGTGAAGTACTTCTACATGATCAGAAGCGTACTGAAATAGAGAGACAACAATGGCCAAGTTCCTGACTAAACTTATTTCAACCGGATTATTTTCCGGATACCTTCGACCATTTCCCGGCACATGGGGAACTATTCCCGCGTGGCTGATCGCCTGGTTCCTTATTCGTGGCAACCAGGAACTGTTGGGCCTGGTGGTGGTACTCACCACGCTCGTTTCGTGGGGAGCCTCACATGCAGGCGAGAAACTGCTGGGGCATGATTCCCGCAAGATTGTCATTGATGAGTGGGCCGGAATGTTCATAGCTCTGCTGTTCGTTCCGCACAATCTCAGTTTCTATATCGCCGCGTTTGTGGCTTTTCGTGTTTTTGATGTCATCAAGCTCTGGCCGGCAAGACAATTAGAAAAACTGGAGGGAGGGCTTGGCATAACTATGGACGACGTCGCTGCCGGTATTCAAGCCAATATCTTCGTGCAGATTGTCATTTACGTAGCCGAGAGGCTTCAGTAGGTTGTTTTAGAAGACCCGTAAGGAACTGCAGAGATGAATGTAGAAATTATCACCATCGGCGACGAGTTGTTGTGCGGCCACACGGTTGACACAAATGCTGCCCATATTGCCGACCATCTCATCTCTGCCGGGTTTGCGGTGAAGTATATCAGTACAGTCGGCGATTCGCTTGAGGGGATGGAGGAAGCATTCCAGTTGGCTCTCAAGCGGGCTGATGTTGTTATCACGACAGGTGGTCTCGGACCTACCGATGACGACATCACCAAGCGGGCTATTGTTAGAGTATTCAGGCGTAACCTGGTGCTTCATGATGACATTCTGGAGCAGTTGAAGAAGCGGTACGCTGACCGTGGTCAGCAGATGCCGGCCATCAGCCAGAACCAGGCCCTGCTTCCACAGGGAGCGACATTCTTCCCCAACAAATTGGGCTCGGCGGTGGGGATCTGTATTGCTGATCGAGGTCACACACTGATTGCTTTGCCCGGCGTGCCACGCGAGATGAAACAGATTATCGATGATGAGGTCATTCCCTACCTGACAGATAACTTCTCATCAGAGAGTGTCAAGACAGTTACGCTTCGCACAACAGGAATCACGGAATCGAGACTGGCTGAATTGATCAAGCCGGGGCTCAAAGTAGCATCCGGCGTGAAGCTCGCCTATTTGCCTTCCTTCTGTGGCGTCAGCCTTCGCATAACTGCACTGGGTGACGAACAGAAGGTAGTCGAGGAGAAAGTACAACAGTTGGTGGGCTATCTGGAGAAAACGGCCGGCAAGTATATCTATGGACGTGACGATGACACTCTCGAGACCATTGTGGGACAGCTTCTGGAAGATAATGACAAGACCGTCGGTGTGGCTGAATCCTGCACGGGCGGACAGCTTGGGATGATGTTGACTTCCGTTCCCGGTTCTTCGGTGTATTTCAGGGGTGGTATCGTGGCATACCACAACGATGTGAAAATTCTGCAGCTCAGCGTTTCGCCTGAAACCCTGGGAGAGTTCGGGGCGGTTTCGCTCGAATGCGCCGTGGCTATGGCCGATGGTTGCCGGAAACTTCTACAGACGGACTACGCCCTGTCGATTACCGGCATCGCCGGGCCTGACGGTGGCTCAGACGAGAAGCCGGTCGGAACGACATTTATAGGGTTGGCGTCAACCCACACTTCCTACTCCCGCAAATTCCTCTTCAGTTTTGATCGTTCTGTAAACCGCACTCGCGCGGCATACGCGGCGCTGGAGATGCTGCGTCGGGACATTCTGGATATCGAGTCATGATTCGCCTGTTCATTGCCTTACCGCTGCCTGACGAAGTGGAGAGAAAGCTGGCGGGCATCATCGACATGCTGAAAAGTGAGGACGGCAACGTCAAGTGGGTTTCTTCGCAGAACATTCATCTGACTGCCAAGTTCCTCGGCGACACCGACGAGAACCTGGTCACAAAAATCAGCGGGGAAATTGACCGCATAGCTTCCACGTTTGCACCAATCGACTGTGCTATCGACACGTTAGGTGGTTTTCCGAACTTGAGACGACCGCGAGTCATCTGGGCCGGAATCTCAGGAGACACGGAGACAGCGGTGAAGATTGCCAAGCAGATCGACCTCGCCATGCGTAAACTGAGATTCGAGAAAGAGAAGCGACCATTCAAGGCTCATCTTACACTGGGTCGTGTCCGCCAGGGCAGCCGTTTGGATCGACTGGCTGATTTCATGGAGCAGTATCGGCTCGATCCCATTCCTCTTCGCCTGGATCGTCTTACCCTGTTTAAGTCTACACTCACCCCCAAGGGCGCCATCTACGACCGCCTGCACGAAGCGGTGCTGGGTAAAGAAAGACTCTCCGGCTAAATAAAGCGTAGTTTTGTAGGGCAGGATCCCATAGGCGCTAACTTTAGGTTGGGTGTGGTCTCAGATTAGGACAGTATGCGCGCTTGCGTTTTCTTGGTGTATCGCACAAGTGTCGTCCGAGACTCGCCACCCCAGC
>Ga0164310_10000935_pt1 | contig 16157 bp, 12 predicted proteins | sample GuaBasSedimGuay1_FD_121795 | JGI IMG/M metagenome (GOLD analysis project Ga0164310, IMG submission 121795) | Subseafloor sediment microbial communities from Guaymas Basin, Gulf of California, Mexico - Guay1, Core 4569-9, 0-3 cm | ecosystem: Environmental > Aquatic > Marine > Hydrothermal vents... | reverse complement strand
GGACTGTTGTCCAGCCCTCAAGCCTCCTTCGTTATTGTTAGGAGGGTTTCTTGTACCGTTGATGGTGACTCTTTAAGTGGACTGAGTGTGCTCCAAGGATTTTATAGCTGGAGTGTCAGCGTAGATTCTCCGGAAGCTCTGAATGGAAGCCTTACCTTGAACTCTAGTGTGAGAGGGGAGCTTCTAAGGTTTAGCAGTGATGCTGTTAGCTGGATGTGCGGAGGCTATTGCTACTCTTGGTTTCTAGATAATATTTCTAGCTTTAGTCTTGCTGTCAATCTGACTGTTAGGTCTAGTTTCATTCCTTTCTTCAAAGCTAGGGTTACGGTTAGTCCCGAAGTTATTGTTGAGGAAAGGAAGCTTCAAACAGCAACGATTACTATTACTCCTGTAAGGGAGGTTTCAAGTTTTACTGTGACGCTCGAGAGTCTATCATGGTTTACGCCTGAGGTTGATGCTGAGGTTGTGGCTGGTGGTGAAAACCCATCCTTTACGTTCTATGATGGGGAATCCGCGGGGTGGACAGTTAATCATCCGACTGTTGGGCGAGAGTATTCCTTCAGCTTTTCAATACAGGTTTCGAACAAGGTTTACCCTACGCCTGTCTATTTTAGGCCTGAGATAGTTGTATCGGGACGTGAGGAATACACTTTCGGACCAGGTGCCACTGTTAATGCCGCCGATGATAAGATCGGTTTGTTTAATCTTAATTTGACCAACGACACTGCGGCTGGCACCTATGTTAAGATTGAGGATATCCGTTTCACGGTTAAATCATTCGCTTGGGGTGAAATCGCCCCGCAATGTCGTATCCTGTCTATAACGCCTGATAGGGTGAGGGTTGGCGAGAATGTTTCATTCGTAGGGTACGCTGTAGACTTAGATGGTAGCATTGTCGGGTACGAATGGACTTCAAGTATCGACGGATTCCTAAGCTCGGGGTGTAACTTTACTACGGCAAGTCTGAGTCCTGGTACACATGTCATCAGCTTCAGAGCTCAGGACAACATGGGATTATGGTCTCCTCCCTCCACTGCTGTTTTAACCGTGGAGCCGCAGGCCACTGGAAGCCTTATCGTTACTGTTAGAGACAAGCAGGGGCTCCCAGTTAGTAATGCTAAAGTCTATGTGGACTCAGCATTTGCCGGGGTAACAGGTGGGGATGGAGTGTTCTATACTGAAAACATCCCTGCTGGAAGCTATAATATAACAGTTCTTAAGGGAACAGCAAAGGCGGTGTACCTGGTGGATGTCAAGGAGGGGATAAACAAGGTGGAAGTCACCCTTGAGGTTTCAGGTGAGGTTCCCAGCATCATGCTTGGTAGCCCTTCGCCGTCAAGCATTCTAAACCTGAAGGTAGGTGAAACTGGTAGTGTTTTGATTCCAGTTTATAATGTGGGAAGCGCGGATGCTTGGAACCTTAGCTACAAGATAGAGGTCCTTTCAGGTAATAGCGAAGCCGTAGAGATCAAAGTGGTTGGCAGCGAGCCCAGTTACATCCCTGCCGGCGGTAAAAGAGACCTTGTACTCCAGCTAACCCTGCTTCGGAATGAGGAGGTTCAGCTGAAGCTCTACGTCTACTGGATGGGCAGCCTGTTGCAGGAGCAGGCGCTAGAAGTGAAGCCTACACTTGAGAAGCCAGAAATCTCATGGCCTGACGTGGCTGAGGCGACAGTTGCAGTAGTTACCACGTTGGCTGCTGCATTTGCGTGGGTTTCAAGTCGTGGAAAACGTGAAAGATTTAAGAACCTGATGATAAAGGTGGATAGTGCCTACCAGCAGTACAAGGACAATCCACAACTATGTATAGGGGAGATGTACAGGCTTAAACAAGAAGCTCTCCAAATGTTCAGAAATGGGAAGATAGATGAGTCAAGCTACGAAACGATAGACAGTAAGATTGAAGGATATATTGCCCAGCTAAAAGGTGCAATAAAATAGCACCTTCTCTACGTCATGGGTGACCTTTGAAGAGGGAATGCCGGAAATTTAACAAGTATTAATTAACCCTTCTGGTCATGTATCTTCGGGGGGTGTTCTCCCAACCATTGATGTGTTAGACTCGGTGGCCAGGTTGAACAACTTTCTCCGCTGCTTCCCTTACAAGCCAAGGTTCGGCCAGGATAGGCTTATCAACCTTGTAGCTAAGACTGCCGGAAATGTCAACCTCTGCTTCGAAGCACCAACTGGATTCGGCAAGACACCCGCCGTCCTTGCCGGCCTAATCCCTATGATAAAGCGTGGCTACCATGTTGTCTGGGCTGTCAGGACGGGCAACGAGGCTGACAGGGTTATCGAGGAACTCAAGGTCATCTCGGATATGAGAGGTTGCGGTGTCTATGGCCTTTCCTACAGGGGGAAGCGTGACATGTGCCTTCTCGCAAGGCTGAAGTACGGCGAACTAGACTATGATGAAGTCTCATACCTGTGTGGAAAGATGAAGGACTGCCCCTATAAGGGTAAGGCGTTGGATGTGGAACTTAGAGATTTCACGGATCAGCCCCTCATATATTCTGAGATCCTTGAAATGGCCGCACGGCTTGAAGCCTGTCCATACTTTCTCCAGAGGAGGCTGCTACGTAAGGCGAGGCTTGTAAGTCTAAGCTACAACTACATTCTACATCCCGGCATTAGGTGGTCAATAATGGGCATTATACCTTATGGAAGGTCTATACTTGTTGTTGACGAGGCGCATAATCTTCAGAAGGCAGCATCGAATATAAACACTGTCAAGATAACGTTGGGGACTGTTAGGAGGTCCCTATCCGAGCTTGAAAAGTTTGAAACAGCGAAGTCTAGGAGGATTATGGAAACACTTCTAAAGGTTGAATCGTTCCTGTCCGACTACGAAAAGGAGATGAGGAAGAAGGGCTTCGAGGATGACATGCTGGAAACAGCAAGGCTTCTCAGCATAGTCGCACGGGACACGTCTCTGGACAGGTTTATTAGGGATGTGCTAAGGTACGGCTCCCTGGTGAGGCTTAGAATGCTCAGGGAGGGGAAGAAGCCCAGGTCGTCGCTGAGGAGGCTTGGAGAGTTTATACAAGCTCTAACGCTTACTCTCAACGTTGAGGGTGTAGCTCACCTAGCTTCTCTCGAGGATGGGAAGCTTACACTGGAGGTGTGGGATATGAGGTCTTCAGAGATTTTAAGGGAGATCTGGGACATGTTTGCAAGCTGCATATTCATGTCTGGAACACTAAGGCCAATAAAGGGCTTCGCAGAAGTTGTAGGCTTGAAGAACTACAGAGAGGCCTCATACAAAGGATTTATCAGGGAGGAGAACGTTAAGGTTTACATCACAAGCGATCTATCATCTGAGGGGGAAAGGATACCTGTGGAGGCTGCTAGAAAGTACGCACTGTTAGCTTCGGCCTTAATGAAGCTTGAAACAAACATGGCCGTGTTCTCAGCCAGCTACAGGGTTCAAAACGCAATACTACCCTACGTGGCAGAGGAGGCTGATAGGCAGGGGTACAAGCTATATGTCGAAAGGAAGGGCATGAGGGGGGATGAGGCGAGGAGAATCCTAGAAATGTTCAAGAAAGCCCCGGATATTGGAGAGAAGGCCATCCTCATGGCTTCTACCACGGGCAGGTTTGCTGAGGGAGCAGACTTCCCGGGTAGGCAGCTTCAGGCAGTACTAATAGCAGGCCTGCCGTTCGATAAACCAACCCTCAGAACAAAGCTTTACCTCCAATACTACAAAAAGATTTACGGACCGAGGAAGGGCGTCCTATATGGATATGTTGTCCCAGCCCTCAGGCGTGCAGCCCAAGCAATGGGCCGGGCTCTAAGGTCCGAGAGGGACAGGGCAGTCTACATTCTGGGAGATAAGAGGTATTCTTCACCCGGATATATGAAGATGCTTCCTCATTACGCTAGAAACCCGGCTATCAACAGCACAATTGAACTGGCGAAGCACATTCCAATCCTAAAAGGGTTCATACGCCATGCCCGTGGATCACATTAATCGGAGGTCAGGTGAAGGTTTATCATAACGAACATGTGGTTACAGCTCGTGGCTACAGTAGGATATTGTTGCCAGGTCAGGTCTATAACTTTCAATTTATTTTATGTAGGGCTATCAAGCTGGATGTCTGGGCTTAAGGAGGTAGTTTCCAGGCTGATGGTTGATGATTATTGTAGTTGCTTTTCGGAGAGATTCTCATGATACTCACGACTAGGGAGTTATAGCATTGACACGGAAAATATGTGAGCAGATAACCGGAGTCAATGGTGCAGCAACAATAATGTATAGGGCTGGGTTTCAGGATGGATACAACTTTGCAAAGGGCCAAATAATGGGAAGCTACGGGGAAGAATGGGGAATATTGGAAGAAAGGTATGCCATATATGGCATGGAGCATTAGCTGGCATAGTATAGTATATAATGGACAGCGAAGGCAGGAATTTAAACATTGCTGGGAAGGAGCTGGAATGGGTGTCTGAGGGGGCGGAAAGGTGTAGGTTTATAGTAGTTTCATATAGGTAATGTTACAGCTATTACATGGGGGGCCATAGGCCAAGCCAACTCACTATTCCTCCATGGGAGAGTGGTGAGTGTCATATTATACTCGTCTTCTTAGAACTTTAGACTTCCGTTTGGTCTAGATTCCGGCTTAGCTTGTTTATCTCGATTATTTTGACCTTTACATTGCGTGCTTCCTCGTATGCTTTGGACGTGGCCCCTGGGGTGAAGAGGATTTTTTCAACAGGCCTCCTCCAGTTTTCAACCTGCTTGAATATTTCAGCCTTGCCTGCTAATTCTCTCACGTCTTCCACGCGCACCCTTCCAACCTTACACTCTATTATGTAGGTTTTCCTTTTCCCGATGGCTACGCAGTCTATTTCCTCTTCTTTCCACCACCACGGGCCGGCTAGGACCACCTTATCATTCGGTGTTAGAAGGTTATGTTGTGCTAGTTCGCAGGCCACTTGTTCCATGGTTATGGAGATATGCTGTGTGTCCCGCCTAAGTATTGGTGTTATGTCAACCCATCTTTCTATCCTATCCAGGTTTGGGTATACCATGCTGTACCAGAACCTGAAGAATGGATCTGAAATCCTATAAATAGCTCTTTTAGGTCTTGCTTTTCCTGCTTCAGTTGGTGGGACTATCCTCTCCACCAGATCCATTCTCATAAGTGTTTTGAGGTACTCCATTGGGCTTCCTCTTCTAGCCTTAATCTTTGATAGTGGGAGCCCTCTCCCTGAGAGCTGCCTCATTATGTCATTGTATGACCCGATGGCCCTAACCTCCTCTAGCAGTATCCTATAGGGTTCTTCCAGGAGGGGGGCGCCGGGATAAAGAACTATTCTTTTAAGGTTTTCCCATAGGTTTATGTTTGGATCGTATCTCTCAATGTAGGCGGGGGTGCCTCCGAGGTACGAGTAGACTTTAAGCCTTTCAAGCTCGTCTACCCCCTTTAAAAACCTCCTAGCTGAGATGTAGTCCATGGATTTCAGCTTAAACTGAAGATCAGCTCTCCCATAGAGTGGGGCTGAGCCCTCTACCGCGATCTTCTCGATCATCCCCACTGTTGACCCGCAGAGTATGAGCTTAAGCTTCGTCTTCGACAGTCTAAGATCCCACCACTCCTGCAGAATGGAGATTGCCGGTTTATATGCGTCCTGGATTCTCTGAAACTCGTCTATCACAACTAGGACCCCGCTCTTCCCAAGTACTTCAAGGTAAGACAGGAAGCCCCGCCACCCCCTCCACTTGGATCTTTCACCCGGAGGGGGCGGGAGGGTGCGCCAGTAACTTTCCAGGACAGCCTTAATGTCGGATGAGGCTGGTGTGTAGAGATAGAACCCTCCAAACTCGGATATGAGTTTTAACATTAGGGACGTTTTCCCAACCCTCCTCCTGCCGTAGACTACTGCTAGACCTGACCCTTCAGCTTTCAAGAACTCCCTGAGTACACCAAGCTCCCTCAGCCTATTGATAAACATGTTTATCATAAACATGTTTATCAATGTAAAATATAAGCTTAAGCCTTCGCACATTGGATCAAACTTCCCTATTTAGATGCTCAACAGTGAACATGGCCTGAAGCTGACCCCGTAAGGCTTACTGCCTGTCAGAATCCTGAGCGAGGGGTTAAGACAGCCTTTTCTGAGAAGCTCCTTTGAGTAGGGCTTTTAACAGTTTGAAGTCTTCCTGGAGAAGTGATTTGACATTTGGATTGTATAGTGCTGCCGCTGGGTGTAACGTTGGGAGTATGATCACAGGTATTCCCAGGACTCTCGCGTTGACCGGCTTACCCCGTGCGTCTGTTATCCTTGGGGGCCTTAAGCCTGCCTTCCTAAACACTTCCTTGAGGCTATGTCTCCCTAGGCATACGATTATCTTGGGCTTTATCCTTATTATTTGCTCGTCTAGGTATGGCCTGCATGCTTCAATCTCGGCTTTTCTCGGGTCCCTGTTGCCGGGTGGCCTGCACTTCACCACGTTCGTTATGTAGATCTCCTTCCTTGAGAGCCCAGCCTCCTGCAAAAGGCTGTCCAGCAGTTTGCCAGCCTGGCCCACGAAAGGCTTTCCTTTGATGTCTTCCCATCTCCCCGGTGCTTCACCGATGAACATTACTTCCGCTTCTAGGCTTCCCTCTCCAACAACGGGGTTCTGCCTGCCTGTGTGGAGGGGACACTTCTTACATTTCTTGATCTTCTCCTCAAGCGTTTGATACCACGGTTGCATGGCTTCTACTCCCCGTTCTCTTGCTCTTCAGCCTTGGTTATTTTTTCCACTACAACGGCTGTACCGTAGGCTGTGAATATGGTAGCCGTACCTAGAACGTCGCTTGTGTCAAAGTCAACGCCTATGATGGCGTTGGCGCCCAGCTTTTCAGCTCTCTCTATCATAACCTTGATTGACTGGAGCCTTGCCTTCTCGCATTCCTCTATGAAGCTTTTAATCTCCCCGCCAAGGAAGCTCTCGATGCTTGCAACAAACTTTCCCCAGAAGCCTCTAGTCCTTATCGATAGCCCGTAGACGGGGCCTATAATCTTGACAACCCTGTATTCGGGGATCGAAGGAGTTGTAACTACGATCATCAGCTTATAATTGGACTATAACGCTTAAAATTCTTGTGTTGGACACATGTAGCGAGCTTGACACGGATGCCTGTGACCTCTGGTTTAACTTTTATTTTGAATTCTTAGCTGGAACACTATGTTTCTGCAGGCGTTTCTAAGCTGGTTGTAGCCTCTTAGGTCTCGCGGGATGACCCCGTTCTTCTTCAGCCTTGATATAACCTCTTCGACGGTTTCCCTGTTTACGTTTGCCTTTTCCGCGGCCTCATTCATCGATGTGGAGGATGATATGGCTGATATTATCTTTAGATCCTCATCTGAAACCATTTCCGATAGGACTGGGGGTGTGAGGCCGTAGCTTGCCATGACGTCTTTAACCGCACGGCTTACAACCATATATAGGTCTTCGATGCTGAGTAGCAGGAAGTATTCTCCGAAGGTGATGACTTTTACGCCGAGTTCCTCGGCTGCCAGCCTCGCAGACTCCTCGGAGAATCCCTGGCACACTATTAAGGGTTTCAAACCCTCTATAACTGCGTTTCCGTAGGTCTGTCTAACGTCCGAAACGCCTATCTTTCCAGCTTTAACTTCAACACCGTATCTCAGCCCCTTGGTGTCCTCTGCTATTAGGTCTATCTCCGCTATTTTCCTGTTGTTACGTTTGACCTGGTGATGCCATTCCAGGATTTTGTAGCCCATCTTTTTCAGCATGAGCCATGCTATCTCTTCTGCTGAAAAGCCTCTCAACGGGAATCGATTAATTACAGCTTTAATCATTTAAAACTTTACAAATATTCACCCTGAGTAGTCTGTTTTAACGGCTTCTATGTGAATGTAATGTTGTTTTCTGGATTATGTTTCCTTTACGACTATGTTTGTTTCTATGAGGACTCCTCGGTGAAACTCGTACTTGTTTATCTGACAAGTGAGATAGAATTTTAAGTGTTAACGGCTAAAATAGAGCGGTGATCTTCATGGACGTTGATATTATTAGGGATTTAGAGGCTATTGTTGGGGCTGGGAACGTTTTAAGCAGCCCTGAGGACGTTGAGCCTTACCTTACAGATGAGACGTCTCCTGACGTTCTCCCTGAGATATGCAGGGATGTTGTCGTAGTTAGGCCAAAGGATACCGATGAGGTTTCAAAGGTTCTAAGATACGCCTATGAAAAGGAAATCCCAGTTGTGCCGAGAGGGGGTGGGACAGGACTCTCAGGTGGTTCAGTACCTGTTAAGCCTTCTATAATTTTGTCATTGGAGCGTATGAGAAAGAAGATAGAGGTTGACAGGGACAACCTAATCATGACATGTGATGCCGGAGTTACCCTTGGAGATATAATTCAGTATCTTGACGAGAACGTTAAGGATCTCTGGTTTCCTCTACACCCTGGAGATGAGGGAGCGACAATAGGCGGCCTGGCAGCGTGTAATGCTGGAGGCGCCAGGGCTGTAAAATATGGTGTTACGCGAAACTACATTACCGGCATGACGGTAGTCCTGCCTAGCGGGGAAGTGTTAAAGCTAGGTGGGAAGATGGTGAAGAATGTCATGGGTTATGATCTTATGCAGCTCATAATTGGAAGCGAGGGAACCCTGGGCGTTATAACCGAGGTATCTATAAGGCTGAAGCCTAGACCTGGGGAAACATTCACACTTATAATTCCATATAATGGCGCCGATGAGGCCATAAAATCGGTTCCACCCATCTTGAGAAGTGGGATAGTGCCTCTCGCCCTGGAATACGTTGAGGAGGAGGCTGTAAAGGCAGGCGAAAAGGCTTCCAGTGAAAAGTGGCCCATCCACACCGGGAAAGCCTACCTTATGATAATACTAGAGGGTAGAACGGGTGAGGAGCTTCTAGATGTTAGTCAGAGGATAGCTGAAATATGCCAGGAGCATGGAGCAATAGATGTTTTCGTGGCTGACAGTAGAAGCCGGCAGGAGCAAATCCTGAAGGTTAGAAGTCTAATCTATGAGGGGCTTAAAAAGGAGAGTGTTGAGATACTCGACGTTGGAGTTCCGATCTCAAGTATAGCTGACTATGTTAACGAGAGTAGAAGGATAGCCGGGAAGTATGGGATGAAAATAGTGCAATATGGACACGCTGGGGATGGAAATGTCCACCAACACCCGTTGAAAACAGGTTTGGGCGAGGATTGGCGGTCTTTCTATCCTCGTTTCAAGGATGAAATATTCTCCCTAGCTATGCGGCTGGGTGGAACTATCACAGCTGAACATGGAGTGGGGGCTGTAAAAATCAGAGATATGGCAACGCATCTAGGTGAAGTGGAAAGACAGCTTATGAAAAAGATAAAGGAGGTGTTTGACCCTAAGAACCTTCTAAACCCGGGCAAGGTCGTGGCCTAAATTTCTCAACAAACTCAGTATATGTGGGCCTAAAGAAGTTATAACCGAGTTTAGTAGGTTCTACATCTCTATCTCAGATTTCCCGTTCATAAACAACTCTGGAACTACGAGCAATCCGATACTTCCAAGCGCAAATGCTACTCCCCAGTCCTGGAGGGTTAGTGACGTGGTCTCAAATGCTGCCTGGAGGGGCGGCCAATAAACTATTGCTAGATGTATGGGAATGTTTAGAATGACTGAGGCAAACAGTTTCTTGTTTGTTAGGGGACTGTTTCTCCAGATGCTCCTAGTTTCTGACCTGCAGTTGAATACGACGAATAATTCAAACATTACCGCCACTGTGAAAGCTAGAGTATTTGCTTCCTCGTAAGGCCTTTTCATGAATATTAAAGCCGCTATAAAGGCTATCATTGTCGCCAGAAACTGTAGAAGAGCTGACACTGCTACAAACTTTGTCATTCCATGCAGTAAGCCCTCCTTGGGGCTTCTTGGTTTTCTCTTCATAATATCTTTGTCTGGAGGGTCGAAGGCGAGTGCTGTCGCTGGGAGGCCATCGGTCGCAAGGTTCAGCCATAGTATCTGCAGTGGCTTGAGGGGTAAAGGCAAGCCCGCGAGGCCTGCAACTGAGATTACAGCTATCTCATCGAAGTTGCATGCTAGGAGGAATCTCACAAACTTCCTTATGTTATCGTATATTGCCCTTCCCATTTCAACAGCTTTAACGATAGTTGCGAAGTTGTCATCCAGCAGAACCATGTCCGAAGCCTCCTTTGTAACCTCTGTACCTTTAATGCCCATCGCAACACCAACATCTGCTGTCTTAACTGCGGGTGCATCGTTAACTCCATCACCGGTCATTGCAACAACATGTCCATTCTTCTTTAGAGCCTGAGCTATCCTTACCTTATGGCTTGGTGACACTCTTGCGAAAACTGAGACTTCTTCAACCACCTTACAAAGGGTTTCGTCGTCCATTTTGTCGAGCTCAACACCAGTGTAGACCTTTACGGTAGGGTTAGAGTCTATCAGGCCAATCATTCTAGCTATGGCTATTGCAGTTTCCCTGTGATCGCCAGTTATCATTATAACCCTTATCCCTGCCTCCTTACACTTCTTGATCGCTTCTGGAACCTCATCCCTTGGAGGATCTATCATGGCTGCAAGTCCAAGGAATACAAGGTTTTTCTCAGCCTCCTCGCCGACTTTTACATCTGCCTCCAACTCTCGGTATGCAGCTGCAATAACCCTTAGGGCTTGTTTGCTGTATTCCATAGTCTTATTGAGGATCTTATGTTTTTCTTCTTCCGTCAGCTTTTTTACTCCCTCCGAGGTTTCTATCCATTCCGAAAGTTCCAGTACAACTTCAGGGGCGCCTTTTAAAAGCATCACTGTACCACTGTTATGCTTGTGGATTGTACTCATGCGTTTCCTCCTTGAGTCGAACGGGTTTCTGGCAACCTCCGGGTAATCCTTAAAGACTTCCTCCTTCCACATTCCAGCTTTAATGGCCAATGCCAGTAGAGCCCCCTCTGTAGGATCTCCTACCACACGCCATTCTCCCCCTTCTTCTTGAAGATCTGAATTATTGCATAGTAGAAACACCTTCATCATTTTCTCAAGTACTTTATTCTCGAGTGGATTTACATCTTGTCCCTGGAGTAGGAAGCTTCCTGATGGGTTGTAGCCGGAGCCTGTGACCTCGTATTCTTTCTCGTCCACGTATACCTTCCTAACCGTCATTTCATTCTTGGTTATCGTTCCCGTCTTGTCTGCGCATATAACTGTTGTGCTTCCGAGAGTTTCAACACTTGCCAGTCTTCTGACGACCGCGTTTCTCTTAGCCATCTCTCTCATTCCAAGGGCTAGAGTAACTGTTAAGACAGCTGGTAGACCCTCGGGAACTGCTGAAACTGCCAGGGCTATGGCTGTCATGAAGGAGTGTATAATATCCAAACCGTGAAGTCTTTGGACTACCATTGCCACAAGGCATAGGAACAGGACGAAAATTCCCAGTTTCCTCCCGAATTTTTCCAGCCGCCGCATTAGGGGGGTTTGCTCCCTTTCAACCTTTTGAACCATACCCGCTATCTTTCCAAACTCAGTATTCATCCCTGTAGCTGTCACAACAGCCTTTGCGGTACCTCTTGTAGTTATTGTACCCATGTAGACCATGTTAACCCTGTCCGCAAGCGGAGTATCAGGTTTAAGTATCTTCTCGGAGTCCTTCGACACCGGTGTTGACTCCCCTGTTAGCATGGACTCGTCTACCTGAAAGTTTGAGGTGTATATAAGCCGGCCGTCGGCGGCTATCCTATCACCTGCGTCGAGCACAAGAATGTCTCCTGGTACGACTTTGGTCGCAGGTATCTTCCTAAGCTTCCCATCCCTTAGAACCTTAGCTGTAGGCGTAAGCATCTGCTTCAGAGATTCGAGTGCCTTCTCAGCCCTATACTCCTGGTTAAAGCCTATAACCGCGTTTGCAACCACGATGAAGGCTATTGCTAGGGCATCATAAACTTCACCTATAAGCCATGAAACGAACATTGAGAAGATTAGAAGACCTATAAGGAAGCTCTTGAACTGATCTATAAATATTTTAAGAGGAGAGATCCGCTTTTCCTCCCTAATCATGTTCAATCCGTACTTTTTAAGCCTTTCCTCAGCTTCCTTCCAGCTGAGACCTCTGACACTAGATGAAAGCCTACTAAGCGCTTCTTCGGCTGAGACGCTGTGCCACTCCATAAAGCTCAACTACTATGATAATAACCCTTAAATTTTAAAGAGGATATGGACGGCTAGTAGACGTACATGCTGGATATTAAGCTTATCAGAAGCAACCCGGAACTAGTTAGAGAGAACCTTAGAAGGCGGGGTGACCCTGAAAAACTTAAGCTTCTAGACATGCTTATAGAAGCCGATGTGAAATGGAGGGAAACGGTTACAAAGCTTAATCAGGTTAGAGCTGAAAGGAACAGGATTGCAGGCGAAGTTGCAAAGGCAAAACGGGAGGGAAGGAAGGACTACGCCAGAAATCTTATTGAAAGAGGCAGGAAGCTGCAGGAAATGCTTGAAAACCTCACCATAGAGGAAAAAAGGCTAAGGGAGGAGGCGAGGAATCTCCTACTCAGAATACCGAATCTCCTACATGAATCTGTACCCTATGGAAGGGACGAAAACGACAATGTAGTAATAAGGGTCTGGGGGGAACCTCCGAAGTTCGGCTTTAAGCCTGCTGGACACATTGAAATTCTCACAAGGCTAGGCCTGATCGAAGCCGAGAGAGCGGCAAAGGTCGCAGGCAGGGGGTTCTACTACCTTAAAGGCCCCCTAGTCCTCCTAGACCTTGCGCTGATAAGGTTCGCCATAGACTTCATGGTTGAGAAAGGCTTCACCCTCGTCGAGCCCCCACTCATGATGCACAGGAAGCCATACGAGGGCGTAACTGACCTGCAAAGCTTCGAGGACGTCCTATACAAGGTTGAAGGCGAAGACCTATACCTAATAGCGACAAGCGAACACCCAATGGCCGCAATGTACATGAATGAAACCATACTTGAGGAAGACCTACCAATCCTCCTAGTGGGTGTAAGCCCCAACTTCAGGAAGGAAGTTGGAACCCACGGAAAGTATACAAAGGGGTTGTTCAGGATGCACCAGTTTAACAAGGTCGAACAGTTCGTCTTCTGCCTGCCAGAGGAGTCGTGGGAGTGGCATGAAAAACTCCAACAAAACTGTGAGGAAATGTACCAGAAGCTTGGCATACACTATAGGGTTGTAAACGTGTGCACGGGAGACATCAGCACGGTAGCAGCTAAACAATATGACGTGGAGGCGTGGATGTCCGACGGGAAGTACAGGGAAATAGGGTCGAACTCCAACTGCACAGACTATCAGGCAAGAAGGCTGAACATTAAGTACAGAGTTAAAGAGGGGCAGCCTCCAAAGGGGTATGTTCACACTCTCAACAGCACAGCCCTTGCAACCAGCAGAACAATGATAGCGATCATAGAACAGTATCAGCAGGAAGACGGGACAGTAATGATACCAGAAGTTCTGAGGCCTTACATGGGTGGAATTAAAAAGCTTGAGCCAAACTGGGCAAGAAAATAAAGATATAAGATCTAGCTGTCAGCCTTTCTAACCCTAAGCTTTAAGCCATCTATGTCCTCGACAATAACTGTTGAGCCGGCTTCGATGCTTTCACGTGCAATAGCAGTCCACTCCTCGCCTTTAACTCTAACAACCCCAATTGGGGATACACTTGTCACAGCATAGCCTACAGACCCGACAATGTCGCCTGAAGGTAGGCTTCCACGCTTCATGGCGGGCTTGTAAACTTTATATTTGAATATGTAAGATCCCACGAGGAAAAACGCTGAAAATATAAGGCCATCCACCATATACCTTTGGAAAAACAGTCTCAACAAGATTAATAGTATTACCGCTATAAGGAAGTTGTCCCAGCACATTATGAGAACCTTGACACTGTAAGGAAGCCTCACATTCTAAATCCCTCTTGGGACCATAAATAGTTATAGTTTACGATTTATAAGCACCAGATAAATCATATTAAATGATGAGAAATATAGCGTTAGCCTTCATCATAGTCCTCTCAGCAATGCTACTAATACTCATATACTACCATTACACGGGTAAAGTCGAGAATTACAGTATAGGAAAGCCCTCCAGCCCACCTCCAGGCCAGCAGTTAACAATTAAACTCCCTACCCCCGAGAAGTATGGCCAAATGACTGTTGAGGAAGCCCTCTCAAAAAGGAGATCAATAAGAAGCTACAAAGATGAACCCCTAACACTCTTCAAGATTTCACAACTTCTATGGGCTGCCCAGGGGATCACAAGCAAGGATGGAAAGAGAGCTGCGCCGTCAGCCGGCGCCACCTACCCCATAGAACTCTACCTGGTAGTTGGAGCAGCTGAGAACCTGGAACCAGGTGTGTACCATTACAATCCCCAAAACCACAGTCTGACACTCGTCTTTACTGGTGATGTAAGGACTGAGCTTATGGATGCCTGCCTAGGCCAGGACTGGGTTGGGGAGGCACCAGTGTCCATTGTGATATGCGCGGTCTACGAGAGAACAACAGCCAGGTATGGGGAGAGAGGAGTCAGATACGTACATATCGAGGTTGGATGCGTCTGTGAAAATATATATCTCGAGGCTACAAGCTTAGGACTCGGCACGGTTGCCGTAGGGGCGTTCTATGATGATGAAGTTGCAAATATACTACAGCTCCCAGAATCAGTGAAGCCATTATTAGTAATGCCGGTCGGTATCCCCCTGTATGGATAGCCTTGTAGTCTCTGACATGACATGGGTCGAGGTAGAGAAAGCCGTAGAAGAGGGGTATGATGCAATAATAATACCAATAGGCGTTGTCGAGGCACATGGACCCCACCTGCCCCTGGGAACTGACTGGATGATACCGATGGACTTATCTCTTCAAATCGCAGGTGAGCTTAAAGCCCTCATATATCCGCCGATACCTCTTGGCGTGGTTGGATCTCTATCGGCATATCCTGGTTCAGCATCAATTAACCCTGATACCCTTGAGAACCTTCTATATGAGCTTCAGCTCTCCCTTTCAAGGCATGGCTTCAAATACTTCATAATCATGAACGGCCACGGGAGCGGAGACCACCTTAGAGCTGTAACTTCGGCATGTAGGAGGGTATGGGCTGAAAGAAAGCTGAAAACCATCATTGTAAACTGGTGGATATATGCGGGAAGCCTTACAGAGGAGATTTTCTCGGCGCCTGGCGGACATGCCGGGATAGACGAGACAGCATTAATCCTAGCCACAAATCCCAGGCGAGTGAAAGAGAGCCTTCTCTCAAGCGATGAAGTATACTACGTCAAACCAGGCCTCGACGTCTACCCTTCCGTAGGGTCAATCCTCCTCTACAAGAAAGAAGCCAAAAGGATCATCCCGTCCATGGAGGAGGCTACCCATTTCAGGATGAAGCTCATAGACAAGTTAAAGAAGGACTTATCAGCATTACTCGAGAGGTTTAGGGCCAATGGTTAAGGTAAGGCCTTACTCCTCCAGGGACCTGGAAGACATGATGAGAATTTTCAGCCAGTATGAGAGAAGCGCATTCCTAAAACCCCTGCAAGGTAGATCCTTTAAAATACCTGACAGGGCAAGAAGAGTGCTTGTAGCTATTAGCGACGGAAAGATAACAGGGTTCATTACAGTAGGGGAGACCTGGTTCTGCAAGAATTTCATATTCCACCATTACGCCCTAGACACAGAGTCTCTCGACGCCCTCCTGGAAAAGGTGTTAGAAGAAGGGCTCTGCTGCTCAGAAAGGTACTCATCTCCCATGTACAGATACTACACTGGTAAAGGGTTCAAGACAGCTAGGAAATGGCTTTTCATGACACGGCCTGCAACACCTATAGAAAGCAGCCCCCCGCCTGGGTATGGTTTCAGCCACCTCATGCCTGGCGAGGTGGAACAGTTCGTAGAAGCTGTAAACAAGGCATATGGCGGTAGAAGGCTTAATGTTACATGTATTGCAAAGTGGAAAGCCGAGGATCCCGGCTTCGACGAGGAGATGATTCACGTGGCAAGACATCAGGGAGTGATAGTTTCAGCCGCGGTTCTTAGGAGAAAAAGGTTTAATGACAGTATAATTGGGTATCTAGGCCCGATAGCTACTGTTCCAGAGCATAGGAGACGCGGCCTAGCGTCACACCTCACAGCTATGTCGGCTGAAACAGCTATGAAG
>Ga0164310_10000934_pt1 | contig 16158 bp, 21 predicted proteins | sample GuaBasSedimGuay1_FD_121795 | JGI IMG/M metagenome (GOLD analysis project Ga0164310, IMG submission 121795) | Subseafloor sediment microbial communities from Guaymas Basin, Gulf of California, Mexico - Guay1, Core 4569-9, 0-3 cm | ecosystem: Environmental > Aquatic > Marine > Hydrothermal vents... | reverse complement strand
TGTAGTGAGATTTTCATACCCTTGGGAATTGTTGCAGGTGACATTCCAGGAGTAAACGCCCGGAGATGGGAAGGAACGGTTGTATTCATAAAGAGAGGAAGAGGAGTTATAGGTCATGTTGAAGGGTCCATAGGGAGAGGCATTGAATTGGATTTCACAGGAAACATCAGAACCCTTGACGGGGTCTGAAGAGGAGTTGGTATAGTTAGCAAAGAATGTTATGTTTTGGTTGGGATATTTGGTCTGGTCTGCGTAAGGCATTCCTGCATCTGTTTCATCCCAGATGGTCAGGTTTGTGTCTGCAGAAAAAGTTGAGTTTGCAAACGGCCTTATAAGAAAAGCTGTTGATTTTTGAACACTTATCAGAGACACTGAAACCAATAAAAACAATACAGTTAAAACAAAAGCTTTATAAAAATGTTGTTTGTTAGCAAAACATTTTCTCATAATTATAAATTAAACCGGGGACTATAAAAACAAGAAAAAGGAGGGGTGTTAAAGGATTTACTTTAACATGGGTATTCCTAATTCTTGTGCAAAGTCCTTTTTTATTGGTCTTTCCATTTCCAATGGCCCTAAAATGTAAGGGGATTTAACACCAGTAACTATTGTGATTACTCTTATTTTCCCTTGGAACGCTGGGTCTATTCTTGCACCCCATATTACCTGAGCCTCAGGGTCAAGTTGTTTGGAAACGTACTCACCGATCATATTGACTTCGTCAAGTTTTAAGTCTTTGCCGCCTGTTATATGGATCAGTGCTCCTGTTCCTCCCTCATATGTAACTTCCAGCAACGGATTTGTCATGGCTTTTACAACTGCTTCCTCTGACCTGTTTTTTGTGTCAGATTCTCCAAAACCAACAGCTGCTACACCACCAGAATGCATTATTGCTTTTACATCTGCATAATCAAGGTTCACCAAAGACGGTAATGATATGGTCTCTGTTACACCTTTTATTACAGTAGATATAAGATTGTCTGCGACAGCAAATGCATCCTGTAAAGGCAGGTCGCCCGCTATTTTAAGCAGCCTGTCATTTTCTATTACAATCACTGTATCTGAAACCTGTCTTAGATATTGCAGCCCGTCTTCTGCTTTCCCTATTCTTGCTCCTTCTATTTTGAAAGGCATGGTTACACAGCCGATAACAATAGAACCAAGCTCTTTTGCATATTTTGCTATCACTGGCGCGGCTCCTGTTCCTGTTCCTCCTCCTAAGCCAGAAACAAGGTAAACCATGTCAGAGTCTTCCAAAAGTTTTTTCAGCTCCTTTTCGCTTTCCTCTGCTGCTTTTCTTCCAACATCTGGATATCCGCCTGCACCAAGTCCTCTTGTCAATTCCTTGCCTATTAAGAGTTTTTTATGTGCCTGCACCACGCCAAGATGTTTCACATCGGTGTTTATCGCTACGGTCTGGGCTCCTTGAACACCCATTGTTGTTAGTCTGTTTATACAATTGTTTCCAGCGCCGCCTATTCCCAAAACTAAGATTCTGGCTTCTTTCACATCCACTCCAAATTCATTTGAAATGGTTTCAGAAACGTTTTCAGAAGCTGTTACGGCTTCTGTTTCCTGTGTATTGTTCTGGTCTTGGTTTGTGCTTTTTTCAAACAGTTCTTGGATTAGAGAATCCATACTACCCCTCCTTTTAAATAAATATATTGCAAACCATATTTTTCGGCAGCGAAATCTTTTTTAATAAGGTTTGCAATATTTTTATAGAAATAATTCTACTTTAGAAAAAGCCTTAATTACACAGCCCCCAAATATCACAAAGCCTCAATCAATCCCCCAATTGATTAGGCTTCTTCTGCTATATTTTAAATAAAAGATATATTATTTTTGATTATCTGATATATAAATATTACTGTTAATAGTGGAAGTATGGACTATGAAAAACTGCTTGACAAAGCAATAGAGCAGATTCCAAAAAAAACAAAAAAAGCGGCAAGGTTCGAGGTTCCTTATTCAAAAATACTGCCTGCAGGAGCAAGAACCATTATAATTAATTTTACAGATATTGCTCAAGGTTTGAGAAGAGACCCGCAACATTTGTTAAAGTTTCTTTTGAAAGAGCTTGCAACCAAAGGCGAATTAAAGGGAAAGAGGCTTGAGGTTATAGGCAGGTTCTCAAAAGGGCTTGTTGACAAAAAAATTGATCTTTATGTAAAAAACTATGTTCTATGTCCAGAATGCGGGAAGCCTGATACAAAAATTATAAAGAAGGACAGGTTTTTTATAATGAAATGCGAGGCTTGCGGAGCAAAGCACCCTATTCCTAAAATATAAAGTGAAAACATGGAGAGATTCAAATTTATTGAAGATTTAACGTCAGATGTTATGATAGAGGCGTATGGAAAAACGCTTAAAGAGGTTTTTGAGAACGCAGCATTTGGAATGTTCAGTGTTATATGTCAAATAGACAAAATCAGGCCTGAGAAAGAGGTTGAGATAGAGGTTCGTGCTGACAATATTGAAGAGCTTATGATTGCCTGGTTGCAGGAATTGATAGCAGAGGTGGATATAAACTATATGTTTTTTTCAAAGTTTGATGTGATGGAAATTAGTGACACATATCTTAAGGCAAGGGTGTTTGGAGAAGAAGCAGACCCGAAGAAAGGTGGAACGCTTGTAAAGGCTGTAACCTATTATAAATACAAATTTGAAAAAACAGAAAAGGGATATAAAGTAAGAGTTAGTTTTGATATATAAAATTTTATAAATCCGGAAACAAAATATAATTTCTCAGGTGAGAAAATGAAAGACAAGCTTCAGAAAATAAGCGACTATGAATGGCTGCTCCCGAAAGGTGTGAGAGATCGGATGAAAGTAGATGCGAAGATTTTTGCAAATCAGAAAATCATTGATGCTGCTGAGGATGCTGCTGTACAGCAATTAACCAATGTGGCATGTTTGCCCGGTGTTTTGGAACCTGTTATAGGCTTGCCTGACATGCACTGGGGTTACGGCCTTCCTATGGGCGCTGTTGGAGCGTTTGATGCTGAAGAAGGAATAATATCTTCCGGTTTGTGTGGTTTTGACATAAATTGCGGAATAAATTTGATAAGAACAAACCTTACTGTCGAAGAAGTTAAGGCAAAAATAAAAGAGCTTATCCCGACACTTTTCAAAAACGTCCCTTCTGGTGTTGGTGCAAAGGGTCCGCTTAAACTGACAAGAGAAGAGCTTGACAGGGTTCTTGTTGAGGGCATAGACTGGGCAATTGAAAAAGGCTATGCAACCAAAGAGGACAAAGAACATACAGAAGAGAAAGGAAGGATGGACGATGCTGATCCGTCAAAGGTTTCTGATTTGGCCAAGAAAAGAGGAATACCGCAGTTAGGAACTCTTGGAGCAGGCAATCATTTTTTGGAAATTCAGGAAATAAGCGATATATTTGATGAGGAAACAGCAAAAAAATGGGGACTGCATGGTGAAGGCAGTGTTGTTATTATGCTTCATTCTGGTTCCCGTGGTTTTGGGCATCAGGTAGCAAGCGATTATTTGAAAATACAGGAAAAGGCTGTAAAAAAATATAATATATGGCTGCCTGATAAACAGCTTGCGTGTGCCCCTGTAAATTCAGAGGAAGGCAGGGATTATTTCAGCGCAATGAAATGCGCTGTAAACTATGCGTTTGTTAACAGGGCTGTTATGACAAAATGGATAAGGGACTCTTTTGAGCAGGTTTTCAAAAAGGACTGGGAAAGCATGGACATGAAAACTGTTTATGGGATAGCGCATAATATAGTAAAACTTGAAGAACATAAAATTGGCGGGAAAGGAAGGAAAGTTTATGTTCATAGGAAAGGCGCCACAAGGTCTTTTCCTGAAACACCTGTTCTTATTGCAGGTTCTATGGGAACGGCTTCCTATCTTTTGAAGGGAACTGAAACAGCAATGGAAAAAACTTTCGGAAGCTCTGCCCATGGTGCAGGAAGGGTCATGTCAAGAGCAACAGCAATAAAAAAATTCTGGGGTGAAACAGTTAGAGAAGACTTGGAAAAACAGGGCATAATAGCGAAATCAACACATCCAAAGGTCTTGTCAGAAGAAGCTCCGCAGGCTTATAAAGATGTTGAGGCTGTTATTGAAACAGTTCATCAGACAGGAATTTCATTAAAAGTAGCGAGAATGAAACCAATGGGTGTTGTGAAGGGGTAAATAATAGAAATATAAGTTCTAAATATTTATAAATATATAGAAATAATATTTCTATATGGACCAATATATAGAATTAATTAATCCATGGTGGTATCATAAAGACTGGGAAACAAAAGATAAAGTTATTAAAAAATGGATGAATATGGAACTCAGGTGGATACCAAAGTGGATAGAATATATATCATTAAAACCGTTCTCTTTAAACTTTATAATTGGTCCGAGACAGGTTGGAAAGACAACAGGATTGAAGTTGTTAATAAAAAAACTTCTGAATAATGGTTTTTCTTCCGATGAGATTTTATATGCAGATGTGAGTTTGCTTCCTGATATAGAGTCTTTTCAAAATCTTTTATTTTCATTGAAAGAATATAAATATATATTTCTTGATGAAGTAACTTCACTGGAAAGGTGGTGGAGACCATTAAGAGGAAGTATAGATGCTGGAATTCTTGAAAATAAAATAATAACTGTTTCTGGTTCTGTAAGCATAAAATTAAAAAAACAAGCAGAGCTTTTTCCAGGAAGAGGTGGAAAAGGGAAAATAATAGAGGTTCTTCCTTTAAGTTTTCCTGAATTTATAAATATTAATGAAAAAGGGAAACTTCCAACAATAAAAATTATGAAACTGTTTAATGAGTATGAAAAATACGGGGGGTTTCCTAGCGCAGTTAATGAAAAAGATATTTTTTTCCAAGACCTAATAAAATCAATAGAAGGTGAAATACTTAGAGCTGGTTTAAGTATAAAGACATCCTTAAAGATTTTTTCAAGTTTAATGGAAAAAATACCTTCAGCAATGTCATATCAGGCAATTGCCAGAGATATAGGAATAAGCTACAAAACAGTTGAACAATATTTAGAATATTTTGAAAACATGTTTTTGTTGAAAACTGTGTATTGGAAGGATAAGAATGTTAATTTTAGAAAAGAAAAAAAGATTTTCTTTAGAGATCCTTTTATTCTTAGAGCAGTTGCATTATGGACAGAAACAGAATTTAATCCATCTGCTATCTATGAAAATATCATCCAAGAGCATTTTTACAGAAAGTTTGGTGAAATTTATTATTTTAGAAATTCCTACGAAATAGATTGTATAGCAGGAGATATGAAAGTAGAAGTTAAAGCAGGAAAACCGCACAGAAAATATCCTAAAAATGTTTTGGTTTTAGATAAAAAAGACATTCCAATGTTTTTGGCTAACTTATGATAAATTTATAAAATATGTTTTTAATTTAATAAATAAATTTAAACTTTTACGTGATAGCGTGGTTTTGAAACATATAAGAAGAGCAAGGAATAAGATAGCTTTTATTGTAAGAAAAATCTTCAAAAAAAGAAAAGATATAAAAATAGGTCTGTATGGTCCTGTGAATTCCGGAAAAACGACACTTGCGAACAGAATTTGTCTGGATTGGCTGGGAGAAGAGATGGGAAAAATTTCTGTTATCCCGCATGAAACAAGAGAAATTCAAATGAAAGAGAAAGTAACGATAAAAAGCAACGGGAAATCTCTGACGTTTAACCTTGTGGATACGCCCGGTATAGCAACAAAAATAGATTTTGAGGAATTCCTAAAATATGGAATGAAAAGAAAAGATGCAAAAACAAGAGCAAGAGAAGCAACAAAAGGAGTAATAGAGGCAATAAAATGGCTTGATAAGATGGATATGGTTCTTGTTGTGTTGGATTCTACGAAAGACCCGCTTGACCAGGTAAATATAACTATACTGGGCAACCTGGATGCGAGAAATATTCCTTTTATTATAGTTGCCAACAAGGTGGATTTAAAAACATCAAAAGCCAGCAGAGTCAGAGAAGCGTTTCCAAATTATGAAGTAATCGGAATAAGTGCAAAAACAGGGTTTAATATTGAAGAACTGTATAACGCTTTGTTCAGGAAGCTGTGAAAATATGGGATTTAAAATAAAACTTGTTCCGTATGAGAAGTTTAAGGCAGACGGTGTTAAAAGTTTTATGAAAGATTTAAAAGAGGATACAATAATACTTATTGATGCCAAACTAAGTCCTGAAGAAGAAGCAGACATAATAGAAAAAACAATGAAAAAGGTTTCTGAAAAATTTACAGGAATTGAATTAAATTCTTTGGACCTTTCAAAACAAAAAGATGTGGTGGGGAGACTTAAAAATCTCATAATTAAGGTTGTAACAGGCAAGAATCAGGGATTAACAATTATAGGACCTGCAAAAATAGTAAGAAAAATAGAAAGAAATCCAAAAGAGCTTCTTGTTTATATATGAGGTGACAAATGCCAAATAAATGCACAGTCTGCGGAAAAGTCCATCCTGACAATGCTCCTTATTTAATGAAAGGTTGCGATGTTTGCGGAAACAAATTTTTCTTTTATGTCAGGGAAGAAGAACTGAAACAAGCTGAAAAGGATATCAAAAAACTCACAAAAAAGGAGATTGAAGAGATAGAAAACGATATAAAAGAGATTCTCCCGGAAGCAAAGAAAACAAAGGGCTCCATTATTCTGGATGTGGAAGCAATAAGAGTGATAAAACCGGGAAAATATCATATAGATATTACCAAACTTTTTTCCCAGAAACCCATTGTTATAAGAATAGGAGAGGGGAGATATGAAATTGATTTATCGACAATTCAGGCAAAGTTAAAAACAAAGCACCCGTAATATTTATAAATATTAACCACAAAAGATTAATAACTCGTTCTGGATTCCTTTTAACAGGAGTCTGGAATTTCTAAGTGAGTATACATGGAAAAGGAAATTGAAAAGTTAAAGACGGGTACAACCACTGTTGGTGTGGTCTGTAAGGATGCTGTGGTTTTGGGTGCTGAAAGAAAAGCCACCATGGGATATCTGGTTGCCAGCAAAGACACACCCAAAATAAAAAAATTAGATGAACGCATTGCAATGACTGTTGCCGGTCTGGTTGGTGATGCACAAGCGCTGGACAGATACATAAAAGCAGAATTAAAACTGTACAGACTTCAGGAGGAAATGGGGATTTCTGTAAAAGCGGCTGCCAACCTTGTTGCAAACATACTTTATTCAAGAAGGTTCTTTCCGTATTACGTTCAGCTTTTGCTTGGAGGATATGATGATAAACCGAGGCTTTTCAGTCTTGGTGCGGACGGCTCTGTGATAGAGGAAAAGGAGTATTTTTCCACCGGTTCTGGCTCACCAATGGCTCTTGGTGTTCTGGAGGACGGATATAAAAAAGAACTTGATAAAGAAGATGCCAAAAAGCTTGTGGCAAGAGCTATAGACTCTGCAAGAAAAAGAGATATAGCTTCTGGCGGAAGCGGAATTGATATTGTAGTGATAGATTCCAAAGGAATTCATTCTGTTTCAGACGAACAAGTGAAAAAACTGTTAAAATGAACTCGTTTTTAGTGATTAACTGAAAAAAGGAGATAAAATGAGCATTCTGAAAGAGCTTAGAGAAAAATTACCTTCTGACGCAAACATTTCAGAGGTCAAATTCGAGGCTTCAGAGATAATTATATATACAAAAAACAAAGAGTTTTTTAAATCAAGCGAAGAACAGGTAAAAGACATCGTGAAGCAATTGAAAAAAAGGGTTGAGATAAGACCTGATATATCTATTTGTCTGGACCCTGAAAAGGCAAAAAACAAAATTTATGACATTGTTCCAAAAGAGGCAGAAATTCAGGCCATATACTTTGAACCAGAGCTTGGCAAAGTTATAATAGAGGCTTCCAAACCAGGATTAGTGATAGGAAAAGGCGGTGAAACCTATAAAAAAATAAAAACAGAAACTCTTTGGCTGCCTAAAATAGAAAGGGCGCCAAGCATAAAATCTGACGTGGTGAGAGCTGTAAGAGCGCTTCTTCATTCTGAACTTGATTACAGAAAAAAGTTTCTTAATAAAATAGGTCAGAAAATAAATGAAGGTATAAAGATAAATGTGAAAAACGAATGGATAAGAATTACAGCACTTGGTGGCTTCAGGCAGGTTGGAAGAAGCTGTGTTCTTGTTCAGACACCGCACTCCAGCATACTTATGGACTGCGGGATAGACCCGGGTTCGAATGAAATACCCTATATAAATGCTCCTGAATTTGATTTAGAAAGTTTGGATGCAATATGTTTGTCGCATGCTCATATAGACCATTGCGCATTCATCCCTTATCTTTATGAACAGGGTTATACAGGGCCGCTTTACTGCACAGCCCCTACAAGAGATTTAATGGTTTTGCTTTGCCTTGATTACATTGACGTGTGTCAAAAAGAAGGCAAGCAGGCGCCTTACTCAAAAAAAGCAGTGGAAAAAACTGTTAAACATTGTATTACCTTGGATTACGGCGAAGTTTCTGATATAGCATCAGAGGTAAGGCTCACGCTTCAGCCGTCCGGTCATCTGCTTGGCTCTTCTCTTGTTCATTTACATATCGGGGAGGGCTTGCATAATATACTTTACACAGGAGATTTCAGGTTTGGTCCGTCCAGACTTTTAGAGCCGGCTTTTACGGATTTTCAGAGGATTGAAACACTCATAACAGAATCTACTTACGGCGGCGCAGAAGACATATTTCCGCAAAGAAGGGATATAGAGGCAGAGCTCCTTAAACTGATAAACGATACTATGAAAAAGGGCGGCAAGGTTTTGATACCTTCTTTTGCTGTTGAAAGAGCTCAGGAGATTATGTGCATACTCGGCAGCGAAAACTTTGAGTATCCTGTATATATAGAAGGCATGATATGGGACGCGACAGCTATTCATACTGCTTATCCGGAGTATCTCTCAAGAAGGCTTCAAAGGAATATATTTCATTACGGCAAAAATCCGTTTCTTTCCGATATTTTCCATCGTGTTGTTCCAAAAGACAGAGATAAGATAATTGATTCTCCTGAACCAGCTGTTATAATAGCAACCTCAGGTATGCTTGTGGGCGGTCCTGCCATAGAGTATCTAAAGGCTTTAGCGCCTGTAAAAAAGAACACACTGGTGTTTATAGGTTATCAGGGAGAAGGAACGCTTGGCAGAAGGATACAAAAAGGTTGGAAGGAGATACCTATTATAGAAAAAGGCAAAACAAAAACTCTGGAAATAAAAATGGATGTGAAAACTGTTCACGGGCTGAGTGGGCATTCCGGAAGAAACCAGCTAATAAGCTATGTTCATAAACTTGCAAGCAGACCGGAAAAAATAATAGTTAATCACGGTGACCCGAAAAAATGTATTGAGCTTTCAAGAGATTTGCACAAAATATTCAGGTGCGAAACAACTGCACCAAGGAATCTGGAATCTGTAAGATTAAGGTAGGTAAAGGATAAATTATAGCAAACAGCATACAAGCTGTCGTTTGCTGGTTGTTCCTGACGGTTTGAAATTTATTGTGTTAGGAACTATAATTATTAATGAAAAGGGAAATTATCTTTCTATTCTTGCATATTCTGGAGCCAGAATCAACCAGTCCTGCTCTGCTCCTACTATCTCGCCATTATTGGCTATTATTGATTTTTTAAGCTTGTCTACTGCTCGTTTCAGCTCGCCCATATCTTTATCTTTCAGTTCTCTGATCTTCAGAAAAATTATAGAACCTGACCTCACATATCTGAGAATTCTGTCGGTGTCAGAAAACTCTGAAAGCTTCTCTATTCTTATTCCAAGTTTTCCTGGTTTTCTATCATCAGAATCCATAACATTTACTTCCACATAACTTTCTTCTTCTGATACATCTATTTCGTCTCTTTTTTTGGAAAAAAGATTTTTTATTGGCATGATTACCTCCTTAATCGTTATTTAATTGATATTGTAAGAGTTAGATTTTTAAAGATTAGCGTTTTTCCTGTTTATTTCCTCTAACACAGACACTGCGTTCCATATTTTTGTTCTTGCATGTGTTGGAATGTTTGGATCCTGAGAAGCCTCATCAAGAATGGAAGTTATGTGTGCTATCTTTTCTTCTTCAGAGCCGTTTGAATTGTCAAGAAGCTGTACGGATTTTTCCAGTGAGGCTTTTATGTTTTTTGGGATGCCTCTGTCTTTGATTATATCTTCAAGCAGTTGGATAATTCCCTTTTTGTCCATTCAACCACCTGAAGGCGCTTGCATTAATTTTTCCCTAAGCTCATCAATTTTCTCTTTCACTTTTTGTTCATTTTTTTCCAGTGTCTTTATCCTTGCTTCTATAAGTTCCTGCTTGTCTTTTAAGTCTCTTGTTACTTCTTCCTTTGTTGTTTTTACAAGTATTGGGCCTGAAATTTTATAAACATTTTTTTCCTGCGTTTTTTCAAGCTCTTCCAAAGCCTTTTTTATTTCCATTTCCTGCAACTTTAAGGTTTCTTTTTGCGTAACTATGTTTTGTATTTGCTGCTGATAAGCCTGAGCCTGCATTAATAATTGCTGTGCCTGTTGAGAAGTCATAATTCACCTCGCTATAACCTTTTTTATTATTTTTGGTCTTGTTTTCATGATAATTCTGTAACCACAGTGCGGGCAGATTATTTTTTTAGCGGTTTTCAGGTCAATTTCAACCTCTTTTCCGCACTTCATACATTTATACATTTAACCACCTTTTAAGATAATTATTTTAAAGATTTAAGGTTTATATGCTTTGCCTGCAAATTTTGCTCCGCATTTTTTGCATTCCCATATTCCCGGTGCAAGCCTTTTCAATCCGGGTTTGAAACATTCGGGGCATATGTGTTTTTTCTTTTGCTGTTTATGCACCTTTAACAGTCTTTGCCTTATTTTCCTTCCATATCTCACACCATACTTCCCTGCTGCTCCAACTTTTTTTGTTTTTCCCATAATATAACCTCAAGAGATTAATAGCAAACGGCATAATTAATTACAGGGATGTCGTTTGCTGATTGTTCCTGACGGTTTGAAATTTAGTGTCAGGAACTATAATTTTCTTATTTCATTTCCTTTTTTTATTGAAAGTTTAAATATTTTTTCTACCTCTTCAAGCAACAATCCGTCGGGTCCGCTTTTCTGAATTGCACAAACGTTTCCGTCTTCTTTTGTGGTTACAGTAAGTCTTACTGACATAACATCCTCTTCCTCTAAATCAGGGTCTACTACGTAAAGGTTCCCTATTTTTGCTGTTGTAACGGTTACAGGTAAATGAACAAGCGGTAATGGTTTTGTTTTGTTTTCATAATCTACTTTCTCTCCGTCATATTCCGGTATTTTTGTGTGCTTTAACGCTGTTACAGCTGCAAGAGCAGCAGCATCTATAAGGTTTCCTGAATGATTAAGAATGTGAATATCGATAAAAACCATCCAGACCTTTTCTCCGGGAGTTATGCAGAGTTTTTTCATATCAATTGCTCCTGACTCTCTTATGCCTCTGTCAACGACCCTTGCAAGCTCTATCGCATCTTCGTCTGGCGGCCCGGTTTCAAATTCCGGGGAAGCTATAGGAGAAAATTCAGCGTTTGTTATTAATATTCCTTCGTCTGGTTTATCAGGAAACGGCTCTCCCACGTCCATTTTAACCCCTGCAACAACTTCTGTGCTTCCTATTTTTACTTTTGCCGAACCTTCTGCTTTTGCTATTGTGTTTTTCTCAATCTCTATCTTTCTATATTCCTCGCCCTTTCTTCCATCGCCCCTCACTCCTTTTTCAGCAAGCCTTATCAAATATTGAGTTTGCAGTTTCATAAATTCACCCCATCCATCTTTTCTTTAATGCCTGTTTCTGAATCTCATATATTTCTTCGCATTTTTTTATTGCAAGTTTTATCAGTTTTGTCGCATCGTCCAATGTTATGTCACCATCCATTTGAAGAAGTGTTATTTGCTTTGTTCTTGGCATATATGCTACAGGCATATCGCATAATGTTTGTTCCTCTTCTTTGCCGCACAAATCAACTATATAGTTATTGTTTATTTTACCAACAGCAACAGCTGCCACCAGATCCCTCATCGGAATACCGGCATCTGCAAGAGCAATGCTTGCTGCATTTATGCCGGCTGTTCTTGTTCCCGCGTCAGCCTCTATAATATCTATATAAACCTCAATGCCTGTTTTTGGAAATTCTTCCAAAAAAACAGCAGGCTCAAGCGCATATCTTGTTACTTTTGAGATTTCTATGCTTCTTCTTGAAGGACCCGGCTTGACTCTCTCTGTTGTTGAAAACGGCGCCATGCTGTAAACTGTTCTGAGAAGGGCTTTGTCAGGAATCTGAAGGTGTTTTGGATGCAAGGACCTCGGTCCGTAAACAGCCGCTATTGCAGACGTGTTTCCAAATTTAACAAACGCAGAACCATCTGCCTGTTCAATTACACCTGCCTTCATTACAATCGGTCTTAACTCATCTTCTTTTCTGCCGTCAATCCTTTTCATTTTTGTCACCTTTGCTACCAGCCTTCAAAAGCTCTGAAACCTTATCTGTCAGACCTTCCTGCTGTGACTGCTTTTCTATTAATTTTATTGCTTTTGCCACAAGCTCCTCGTTTTCTCCTTCAAACCAAATCATTCCGTTCTGACCAACGCTTATTCTGGTTTTTGTGCTGGTTTTTATAAGGTTTATCATAGAGCCCATTTTTCCAATAACCCTTGGAATTTTTGTTGGGTTTATCCTTATTATTCTGCCTGATTTGAATTTTTTGCATCTTGGATCATGCATTGAGAGATGAACAGAACTTGTTCCGGAAACTGACGCTACTCTTGCATATATAAGCTCACCGATATCATAAACCCTTGAAAGGTCTGTTTTTGTTGTGTCTATAAATTCCTTTATGCCCGCAAGAGGCAGGTAAGCGTCATAAGGCGCTTTAATATCAACAATCCAGCCCGTCGGCTGGACTTCCTTTATCTCGCCTATCACCATATCCCCTGTTTTTGGTATATATACTCCGGAAAGCGGCACAACAGAAATCACTCTTCCGTTTATGCTAACAAAACCCAGCCTTTTTGCATATATCGAATCTCCTTCTCTAAAGCAGTTTCTTCCCGGAAGATAATCCATTGATTTTATTATTTCTTCTCCGGGAACAACCAGTTCCCTTTCCTTTTTCTTAAGCAATATTCCCATAATTTCACCCAATGAATTTTTTATGTGTTTTTCTTATTTAAATTTAAAGGAGAAGAAATTAATGCTTCTCTTTTAATATTTTAACTTCCACCTTCCCAGCTGTCATATCATTAAGTTTTTGATATATCTCGCTTTGCATCCCGCCGGATATCTCTATTATGCATATCCAGCTGTCTGTTTTCCATTCCTCGTTTTTTACCTGAGCTGTTTTTCTCAGAAAGGAGCTGACTTTTCCTGCATGTTCTATAGGAACTTTCACTGCTATCTCTAATCTTTCTATTCTTATTGGAATAATAGAGCGGATCTTAGAGAGAACGGTTTCAATCTGCTCCTGTGCTGGAATAAACGGGTCGATATTTACATGCGCTTCTTCCATTGCGTTTATAATTCTTGTGGGTGGGTGCGGAAGTTTTGTTTGCGGGTTTATGCCCTGTTTTGATATTATATCGGCAATCTGTTTTCTCTTCTCCTCGATAAACCTTCTTTTTTGTTCTGTTGTGAGCTGAACTTCGCCGTTCCTTATTATCTCAGCTGCGGCATCAAAAATGCTTTTCGTATGAAAACAATTAACAATATCGTTCTCTGAAACCCTTTCGCCTTTTTTTGCATCTTTAAAAATATCATTGACAGCAAGAATTTCTTCTGTATTCAAAGCCTTTCCTTTTTTGAATTCCAAGGCTTTATCAGGGTCCACCCATATTTCAAACTGAATTCCATTTTTGTTTAATCTTGCAATTACAGCTTTTTCAATGGATACCATAAAAAATCACTTTATGTCTTTTGCGGAAACTCTTTTTATACCCTCTTTGCTTACAAAGACCATATCTGTTGTCTCTGGCTTTGCCTCTTTGTCGCTTGCTTTTAATATTTTAAGAAGAAGTTTTGCGCCAGATTTCATATCAAGATTATCTTTGTATTCTTTTGTGAGCATGTTTCTTGCTTTTTCAGCGCCTCTTCCTATTGCCTGTGCTTTCCACTCTATCATGGTTCCTGAAGGTTCTGTTTCAAAAAGTCTGGCTCCTGTTTTGTCCAGACCTCCTATAAGAAGACCCACTCCGTAAGGTCTTACACCGGCATATTGTGTAACAAGGTGTTTTCTGTCGCACACGTGTTTTGTCAGAGAACTGACAGAAATTGGCTCTCCATAAGTAATTCTGTTTATTTGGGCTTTCACCCTTGCCATATCTGCGAGCTCTCTCGCATCTGCAAGAGAACCGGAGCTTACAAGCGCTACATGCTCATCTATTTCATAGATTTTTTTGTAAGACTCTGTTACAGCGAGCGGCATGGAAATTTTTACTGTTCCGAGCAAAACCCCGTCCTTTGTTTTTATACCGATAGATGTGCTTCCGTTTTTTACCATCTGTCTTGCATATTCAACCTGTAAAAGCCTTCCATCCGGAGAGAAAACCACAATTGTTCTGTCATAAGCCATATAATCCGGCGGTAATGGTTGAGGCATAATCAATCCTCCTCATTAAATTTGTTATTAATATAAGAAGTTTTGTTATTTAAAAGTTTTCATTTTTATTGAAAACCCGTTTAAAATTTTCAAATTGCTGTGTTTTTAGCTCTGTTTCTTCTCCATTTTAATTTTTTCTATTTTTTTCAAACACTTCTGAATCTCGTTTTTTGTTTCGTTTATATATTTAACATATTTTTTCGCTGCTTCTGGGTTTTTCTTTTTTCCTTTCCTCCCTGTACCGTAGTCTTTTAATGCCTCCAGCACGTCATGGTCATTTATCTGCCAACAAAAATACAAATATGCCATTCCGAGTCTTATATTCATATCAGGGTCCCTTTTCACTTTTTCCCATAGTTTCTCTTTATCGCCGCCTTCAAAATCAGAAAGAATAGTTGATATTTCCGGATGCTTTTTTCTTTTTTTAGGATTGTTCAAAAGTTCCCAAGCCCATAAAAACGCACCGTTGTATTTCACCTGAAACAAACCATAAGCATCGTGTTTAGATTTTACAAACGGCCTTCCGCTGGATTCTCCGTAAAGCATTGCCAGATAATAAGGAATTAGTTCCTCGCTATTAAGAATTTCAGCATACTTCTCTATTTTGCTTTTGTATTTTTTTACAGCAAAATACATGCTTATGTCGTTTGCTTCAAGATTATAGTCGCGAAGAACGCGTTTGTCTGAAAGCGTTTTTTCAAAAACAGCTTGTCTTATCTCTTCAATTCTTTTGTCTATTTCTTTTTCCCATGCATCGTCCTCTTCTGTTCGTTTTTGAGAAAAAGGATAAAAATCTCTAATTTTTCCGTAACATTCAATTGTTTCTGTTTTTGTTTGCCGACATGCCCTTTCCAAACTGTTCCTGCAGGTGTAAGGAAAGGTCAGCAAACCAATGCCAACAATTACGGGTGCAAGTTTTTTTGCAACTTTCATATTAATCACTTAAAAGTAATTAAATATTTTATTTATAAATCTTACGTGAATGAATAACAGAAAATAAAAGAAAAAGGGGGGTGTTAAGACCTGCTTTTGTAACGGCTTAAGCTTCGTAAGACATTGTGCCAGCCATTACCATAGCGGCAAGGTCTCTTGTGTCTTTTCCGTCTGCGCTTGTACCTGCGACAATCAGAGCCTTTCTTCCTGAGCCAAAGGCGTCTGTGTATTCTTTGATTATACCTTTGGTAAAGTTCCAGGTGTCACAGGTTATGTTGTCCTGTGCAAGCAGTGTGGCTACCAGTGTGTTTACACAAGGTCCGCCCACTAAGATAAGGTCTGCGTTCAAGCTGCCTGTGTCGACCTCAGTATCCAGTTTTGCAACCGGGCTTGTTATCTGGACAGCTGCCTCATAGGTTCCTCCACTGGTTCCTGTTGTGAAAGTCGGGTCAGAACCCACAGCTACCATTGCGGTTGCCTGCTCATCCGGATATGAGATCTCAACAACTCCTTGGTTGTCTGAATCGTATGATATCATTGTTCCGTATCTGTCTCCATAAAGAGTTATGCTGTTATCGCTCTCCATGGTGTCGCTTG
>Ga0164310_10000933_pt1 | contig 16179 bp, 20 predicted proteins | sample GuaBasSedimGuay1_FD_121795 | JGI IMG/M metagenome (GOLD analysis project Ga0164310, IMG submission 121795) | Subseafloor sediment microbial communities from Guaymas Basin, Gulf of California, Mexico - Guay1, Core 4569-9, 0-3 cm | ecosystem: Environmental > Aquatic > Marine > Hydrothermal vents... | reverse complement strand
TACAAATAGAAGGGAGTGATGATTCTTGAGTCTTGAAACATATAATCCTACAGACTTTGCATTAAAAATCTTCAAAGATAGGTATGCAATACATCAAGAAGAAACATTTATGCAAGCATGTGAGAGAGTCTCCAGGTTTATTGCGGATGCGGAACTGGGAGTAAAAAGAGACGAGTATTTTGGTAGATTTTTAGAAATAATAAGTACCAATCGCTTTTCTCCTGGAGGAAGAATTTGGAGGGGGGCAGGACGACCCAGGGGACAGCTTTTGAATTGTTTTGTTGTTCCAGCAGAAGATTCAAGAGAAGGATGGGGTGATGTTTTGCGCAATGTCACTATTATATCTGGAACCGGTGGTGGAGTTGGAATTAATTTCTCTAAAATTCGTCCAAGAGGAGCACCAATAAGAGGAACTGGTGGAGAAGCTACTGGTTCCGTTAGTCTTATGAGAGCTATTAATGCAGTATGTAATGAATTGAGAGAGGGTGGTGGTAGACGTTCCGCTTTATTATATTGCCTTGATTGGAAACACCCAGATCTTCTTGAATTCTTGTCTGCTAAACTTGACAACGATGAATTGTCGAATGCAAATATATCGGTTTTAATAGATGATGAATTTTTGAAACTGGTTGAGGGAAATGGAGATATTATTTTCAAGTGGCATGGAGACGTATTTGGTCAAGTATCTGCGTTAGATGTTTGGAATAAAATTATAGAAAATTCTATGAGCGGTGGAGATCCTGGAATTATTAATATGGGATTAATGAGAGAACAAAATACAATCTCATATGCTAAGGGTGGAGAAATTTCTTCTACCAACCCATGTTTTACTAAAGAAATGAGACTACACACAGATGTCGGAATGATAACACTTGCAGAGTTGGAAGAAGCTGGATTTTCCAACAATGTAGTGACAGACAGTAGATGTGCTAATACTATATCAACTGGGACAACTAATAGAAATGCAAGTCCAGTTAAAATGACCGGCAAACAACAAAAAATATACAAACTCACAACATCACACGGTAACATAATAAGATGTACAGAATATCACGAATTCATAACGCCAACTGGTCGCAGACCGTTATCTGCTCTTAGACCTGGAGACAAAATAAACCTACAATCAGGGGAAGGTATGTGGGGTGATCTGGGAGATTACGGAGATGGTGTAATTTTGGGTTCGTTTGTTGGAGATGGAACACTAATAAGACAGACAACAAATTTTCCAGCTATGTGTCTCGATTATTGGAACGAAGAAGATCTGTGCAATCATATGCTAAAATTGGTAAATGATAGAATATCTTCTCGTCTTGACAATACTGGACATAGAGACTATGGTGAAATTTCTATTAGAAAATGTTGTGAACCAGAGAAATTAAGAATATCATCCGTTAGATTGACAAAGTATTTTTATGAAAAATTTGGTATATTAATAGAATCTACCAAAACAAAATTACCAGAAGCTGTTTGGAGGGGTTCTAGAGATTTTGTGAGAGGATATCTTGCCGGATTATTCCAGGCCGATGGCTCTGTTCAACTAAAAGAGCGAGGCACTAAAGGTTCTTTATCTGTTAGACTGTCACAAAGCAATGTTGATTTGTTAAGAGAAATACAAATACTATTACAGAACTTTGGTATTACATCATCAGTAAACAAAAGAAGAGATGCAGGATATAGACAACTACCTGACGGCAAGTATAATTATAAAAGTTATTTTTGTAAAGAACAATATGAATTAATAATTAATAGACCTAATGCGATTGAATTTGAGCAAAAAATAGGTTTTGCTGGAAACATACAAGAACAGCTAATAGAAAAGTTGAATAATAGAGGAAGAATATGTAAAAAACCTGAAAAATTCGTTGTTAAAATAACATCAATAGTTGAAGATGGTATTGAAGATGTTTATTGTTTGAATGAACCAGAAACTCATTCCTTGATTGTCAATGGATTTGTTGTTGGTAATTGTGGAGAAATAACTTTGGAAGAATATGGATGTTGTTGTCTAGGAGCAATTAATCTTCACACCCATGTTGTTGATGGGGAAATAGATTGGGACATGCTTGAAGAAACGACAGCATTGGGAACAAGATTTTTAGACAATGTGTTAGACCAAAACAACTACCCACTACCATTAATACAAGAAACTTCAAAAAAACATAGGAGGATAGGTCTTGGAGTAATGGGATTACACGATATGCTTCTGGAGTTAGGTGTAAAATATTCCAGCGAAGAAGGAAGAAATATTGTTAACAATGTTATGGATTTTATTAAAAAACAAGCATATCATGCTAGTATTATGATTGCTGTTGAGAAAGGTTCATTTGAAGCTTTTGAGTCAGACAAACATGTTAAAACTGGGTTTGTAAAAAAATGTCTGACACGTCGTCATATTAGATTGATTAAAGAACATGGGATACGCAATTGTGCCTTGTTGACAATAGCTCCAACTGGAACTACATCGATAGTCGCTGGATGTTCATCTGGAATAGAACCTCTTTTTCAGCCGGTATACAAAAGATTTTTCAACAAACATGAAAACATGCATGATGATAAAGCGATAAATGGTGCCACAGAAATTGTTATTCACCCTCTTCTTAAACAATTTTTGGAAGCAAAAAAATCAACTAAACATTTTCAAGGTGCTCACGATATCTCTCCAGAAGATCATTTGGCAATGCAAATTATGTGTCAAAGACACATAGATAATTCAATATCAAAAACTATAAATCTTCCAAGTTACTATTCTTCAGAAAAATTATCCAAAAAAATGAGGGAAGCAATAGGAAAACTAAAAGGTATAACAGTATATAGAGATGGTAGTAAAGGAGAATCTCCTTTGGTCCCATTATCTTTGGCCGAAGCAAAAAAACATTTAGAAAAAACACAAGAACAGGCTTCAATAAATGACTGTCCTGGTGGGCAATGCAATATATAGAAAGGAAACATATAAATGGCTAAAAGTAATATATTACCACAGCAAATGCAAGATGTAATAAAGCTTATCAGGAAACACAAAAGAACCAAAAATGCTGGTAGTCTTAGAGATTTTATTTCAGAAGAACTAAATATTTCTGTTTGGAAAGCAAGAAAACTTATCACCAAAGCTGAAACCATTATTGATGGTATTCCACGTATTGGTGTAGATCCAAATGAACCATTGTTCAGAACAGAAGTTGCTAGGTGCTTAAAGATGCCTACAACAATCAAAAAAATTGCAGAGAAAATTAATTGTTCAGAAGAGGATGTCTCATCTGTTATAGACGATATGGAGGAAAGAGGATACATTATACAAAGAAGAGGAAAGACTGTTCAAATCGGCAAATCCGCAGAAAGAACCAGTGGCAAAATTATTTTTGAAAATCATTTTCACGAGAAACCAATAAAATTTGGTGTTATAGCGGATATGCACTTGTGTAGCAAAAAAGAACGACTTGATGTTATGGAAGCTGCATATGATGAATTCCAAAGACAGGGTATAACTGTTGTTTTGTGTCCAGGAAATTATATAGATGGTGAGTGTAGATTTAATACACATGAGCTTCACGCTCATGGAATAGCAGATCAGGTCCAATATTGTATCAAGCATTGGCCAACTCGTCCTGGAATAAAAACATATTTTGTTGATGGTGATGACCACGAAGGTTGGTTCCAGCAACGCGAAGGAATAGAATTCGGTAGATACCTAATGTTGGAGGCGAGAGAACACGGAAGAGACGATCTAGTATATATGGGCTATATGGAATCAGATTTTGAATTAAAGGCGCCAAAAGGCAAAGCTATAGTTAAAGTTATACATGCTGGTGGCGGAAGTTCATATGCATATTCTTATGCTAGTCAAAAATTAGTAGAATCATTCCAGGGTGGAGAAAAACCTGCAGTATGTATTATCGGGCATTATCACAAACAAGAGTATTGTGTTAGCCTTGATTCGGAAATCATGACACAGAATGGTTGGAAACAATATAACGAAATTGTTATTGGTGACAAAGTTTTAGGATATAATTTAGAAACTGGTAAATTGGAATGGACTACATTAAGACATATTAACACCACTCCATTAACACAATTAAATTATTATAGTAATACTAAATTCTCAGTAAATTGTACTCCAGATCACAAATGGGTTTGGGAACAGGATGGCGAAAGATTCCTTGCCCCGATGTCCGATGTAGGACCAAAGGCTGATAATATCAGACCAAATTTGATACAAGCAGCAAAAGGACCAGATGGTCCAGGACTTGGACAATTCGAATATTCCGATTTTCTGGATAAAAAATCAGCAATAGATAAAGTTCTTCAAATGACTTCTGGAGAACGTAAAGCGTTTATTTTTGGTTTAATGGTTGGCGAAGGGACAAAAGCACACAAAACAATTTCATTTGCACAAAATGCTGGACCAGTTAATGATGCATTTACATTAGCAGCATTTTTGGAAGGCATAGCTACTGGTAAACCATATCATATACAGAATTCAAAAACTTTAAGAACTTCTTTGTTTCAAAAACCATATCGAGATTATCGCATAAGAGATGCTATATTTGCGTCTTCACAAGAAAGGACATGGTGTCCTACGACTGATCTTGGGACATGGGTTATGAGACAGAATGGGCAAATAACAATAACTGGTAACTGTTTTCCTCGTAATGTTCATTGTGTACAAGCAGGGTGTACCCAAGACCAAACTAATTTTATGAGAAAACGAAAATTGTCTGCTCACGTAGGATTTTGTATAGTAACTCTACAACAAGATATAAATGGTAGTATCACAAGATTCTGTCCAGAATTTTTCCCATTTTTTGACAGAAAGTATTATTTGAACAGAGACGGTATCGGTGAAAGACTACAAAAGGATGAATAGATGAGCAATATCGAACAAACATTCGCATGGAGCGAATCAAGGTTAAAATGTATGCGTGAATGCGCATGGAAATATTATCTGACATACAACATGTCTTGGGGAGGTTGGATGGGAAGTGCCCCGCAGGAACGTCGCAGAGCATATATGTTAAAGAATATGACGAATATGCCAATGTTTGTCGGTAGTATTGTCCATGATGTCATAGAAGATGTGATAACACGTGGTAGAAAAACTGGTGTATGGTCTACGATAGATCAAGCTCAAGAAGAAGCCATCCAGAGGTTAAGAAAAGGATGGAAACAATCTGTTGAAAAGAGATGGGAAGAAAGTCCGAAATACAATACTAATTTAGCTGAACATTTTTATCAAGAAGATATTCCTAAAGCAAAACTCAAGGCATATAAGTTTAAAGTGCTGTCATCTATAAAAGCTTTTTTTGAATGTCCATTGTTCGAGATTATAAAAAACATACAACCAGAAAATTGGTTATCTTTAGAAGATTTTCAAAAGTTTCATTTGAATACAGAAGAAGAAGTAACAGTCAAAATAGACTGTGGTTTCAAGCATGACGGCAAAGTATATTTACTTGACTGGAAAACAGGAAAAGTTAGTGACAGCGTTATAGATCAATTGACAACATATGGTATGTATGCAATAAAACAAGAATGGGCACATGCCCCGGAAGAAATTGTTATAGTTCCTGTATATCTCGCCATGTATAGTGATCTTGGAGACAAAGCGATCCCTCACCTGAGCATAACAATGGAACATATGAAAAGACAAGCTGGAATTATTCGTAGAGAATATCCTATAATTGCACAAGCATTCTTAGAAAGAGATAACCCAGATTTTTTCAAACACACAGACAACGAGAGAGCATGTACTAGATGTTTTTTCAGGGATATGTGTTCTGGAGCCAATAGTGAAATTGGAGACAAGGAGACTCCATTCTAATGTCTGAAGCGATACTATATTTTGACGGCGGAATACGCAAAGGTACAATGGCATATGGATGGCTTGCCGTAAATCCAAAAAATGAATCAGAAGTTTTTGCGTCAGGGAAAAATACGTGCGGGAAGGGAACTTCCAACATAGCTGAATATAGGGCACTCATAGCAGGACTACAGGGAAGTATAAAGAATGGTATACGTAAAGTTCGGATAATAGGGGATAGCCAATTAGTGGTAAAACAAGTTACTGGAGCATATAAAGTAAACAAAAAAGAATTGATTGCCCACAGAGACCGTGTTTTAGAACTACTTGAACAGTTTGAAGAATTTACTATTAAATGGGTTCCTCGAAGAGAAAATCATAGAGCAGACGCTCTTGTTAACGAAGTATTTGATAGGAAAAATGGAAAATGCAAAAACAAACGAAAAAAAAATTAATGCTATGTGTGTTGTTCTGTTTTATTTGTTCACAAGTACTACTATTAAATTCTTGTATATCACCAAATGCAGTTAAGACAGAAGTTCAAGGAATCAAAAACGACATGAGCAAAATGGAAGAACTTATTGATCAAAAAGCTGATGTCGATATTGTTGCTGAAACTGTTGAGGATATAACGTGCGATATAGATAATGTGGCACAAATAGCAGAAGAAGTCAGTGTTGAATTGGAAGACATATCTCTTTGGAGAAAAAATGTTCAAGCTGAAACTATAAATTATGGTGGCGCTGAATGGGTAGTAATAGGAGCTTCAATAATAGTCTTGATATTTGTTATTGCTGGTGTATTTTTGGTTAAAGCATTTATGAAAAGAGGAACGATGTTGTGTCTCCTGACAAGTGCTATAAAAAGTGCATCATATAGAAATCCATCTGCTGTGAACATTTTTAAAGAACACCTCAAAGAAGAAACAAAGATTGGTAAATTCTCAGACAAAGATATTGAACTATTAAAACATTTTACCAAAAAGAATAACACTTTTACAAAACAAAATATGCATAATAACGTATAAGATTGTATCTGGATACTAGATAATGGAGATATATCATGCCGCATTATGATTATGAATGTCAATCTTGTGGCCATAGATTCGAAGCATTTCATTCTATGTCTGCTGAACCACTAATAACGTGCAATAATTGTGGGAAGAACAGCTTAATAAAACTTATAGGGATGGGAGCAGCAGCAATTGTCAAGGGAACGGATACCCCATGCACAGGCAACAGAGGTAAAACAACAAGAAAGAATAGTCAAGATAAAAAACGCAAAGATAGACTTGGAGAGGGAATCCATAAGGGGGAAACTCCATTTTGGAGAGATGGTCCAATAAACAAAGATGTATTAAAAGATCCTGAAAAATACATTAAGAAGGGGAGAATAGATTAATGGATAAATCTAAAATACATTTAGATAATACACCAGCGAATAGGAAACTCAAGGGGATAACAAATTCTGGAATAGTAAATTTTGAATGTGCCGATTGTGGTGAACAACTATTATGTATACAAGTAGTGTCTGCAAAAGACGAAAAACAAAATAATGTAACAAGCAAAGTAGTTGTTAAATGTGGAATGTGTGGTGGCTATTCTGTTGTTAAACAAATAGTTGGACAATTTTATCCTGGTGTGCCAAGTGACAATATGTCTTTTGATGTATATATTGCAGAAAAAGATACTCCAAAGTCAGACATTGTTTTTAAGGCATGGAGAAAACAATGATACCAGTAATTGTAGATAGAGAAGGCACTCCTCACCATTACTCCGATGGACAAGATATCAATTTTGCTGTTTTTGCAAAACATACGAACGAAAAATATTTTGTTCTTGCATCTTCTGAGGGTGACCTGTTTAATCCAAATAATCTTAGCCACAAAATGTGTAGAAGAGATAGAGAACGCGGAAGGTTGTTTTGGACCTTGAAGAAATGCAGCAAAGCATGTTATGAACAATATTGTATATTTTTGAGAAGTAAAAATGTAACACCTTTACATCTAGCACAAAGGAGATTCCAGTATGATGTCTTATAAAAGATTTAGAAAAAGCTTATTAAATTTTATAAGCGTATCTAGGGTAAACCTTGGTAGAACAACAGCGAAAACAAGAGAAGTTTTTATTCAAGAAGTTATGAATAAAATTGATAAATTTTTTGATGGGATTAATTGCGACGAAACTACAGATGGTTCTGTAGTGGAGCAACCAAAAGATACAGATGTTGTGAAAAATACTCCACTTGATGATCGCATTGTCAGACTTGAGCCTGGAGAACCGCAACGCGGTATGAATATTGGACATGGCGTACATGCAATGACACCTTCTGAATCAATGAAAGCAGATGAACAATTGGGTAGATGCCCCCATGGAAAAAATGGAGAAAATAATGACAGTTAACGACGAACTGGTAGCTTTCAGTGTAACAAAAGACACCCCTGGATCAAGATTTTTAGCGTCTTTGTCTGATGGACGAACAGTAATACAGGATTCACCAAAAGGCGCAAAACATGCTTGGTCTAGATTGGCCTCTTGGTTAAAAGCAAACCCAGATATTTCAATAACTGGATTAAGATTTCAAAGATCTAATGGTGTTATCATAGACACACCTCCGAATCAAAAAGGATACTTCCTTGGTAACAAACAGTTTGCTGTGTGGGGAGGATCTCAGACAAATCTTTTTGGTCTTGGATATTGTGATGGAGATAAGATAAATGTTGTTTGGTATCAACAACCAAAATTCGACAAAACAATGCCCGAAGAAAGACCAATAAATGAAAATGATTTTTTCCTCATTATGAATAAAAATAAAAATGATTAAAAACCACAAAAAAAGCGATAAAAGACCATACGAATCACCAACAACACCGAATCTATATGTAACTGTTGGAGACTACATAATAGAGTTGGTTTGTCTAAACACAAATAAAAAAATTGGTGCAAGATTTTGGTCCGATAAAAAATATTGGGGTCCGAAATATAGAAGAGAAGTTCGTGGAATTGCTAATTTAAAAAAAGAATTAGACTTAACCGACCCGATAATACAGAGAGCATTGATAGAAATCATCAAAACACACAACATAAAAGCTTTGGTGTCTAATAAAACAGTAGCAAAAGTAGTAAAACTTACCGTTAGTTTGGCCGAAGATATGAAAGACAAAAGACTAGCATTGTCAAAAACAGACACATATATTGAAATTGATGAACAAAAAAATTCTACATTTGTAACACAAAAACAGAAAAACAGACTATCAAAAATCAGAGAAATAGAACATGGCAAAAAGAAAACCTAAAATAGAAGAAGAATCATTAGATGCTGTTTTGACAAGAATGTATGGGAAAGGCATAATAGACAGTGCTTCAGTAGCACTTCCTCCTCGTTCTAGGGATGTTCTTAATACGCCATTGTCGCTAGATGTAGCATTGGGTGGTGGGATACCTGATGGGACTATTTGTTTGATAACCGGAAAACCAAAGTCTGGAAAAACAACCCTGTGCCTAGAATTACTAAGAAATGCTCAACTACTAGATCGTCCGACATTTTATGTAAACATAGAGAAAAGATGTACACCAGAATTACTGAGCACCATTAATGGGCTAGATTCTAAAAAATTACAAGTTGTACCACACAGAGTTGATAGTATATTAACAGCAGAAAACTACCTAGATATTATTGAGAGAATAGCCAAAACAACTAAAAAGGCGGTCGTAGTTGTAGACAGCATAGCGGCACTGTCTACGATGACAGAACAAGAAGATCAAATTGGAAGCAGCAGAGACATGGCTGGTCCTGCGAAACTATTATCTGCATTTTTTAGAAGAATACAGCAAGTAGTTGATTCACAGGATGTAATTTTGATTTTTATCTCTCAGTTAATAAGCAGTAGAGAACCTCGTGGTGCTAAATATATTGAAAAAGGCGGCATCGCTGTGCAATATGCATGTTCTGTCTGGCTAAAAGTAACATGGACACAACAATGGGAGAGAAATGCGGAAACAAATGCACCAGATGGACATGATATGCATATAACAGTCCAGTGTTCTGCAATGGGTAGACCGTTGCTTCCGTGCGTATTGCCTCTTAGATATGGAATAGGTATAGACAGTGTTAGGGATATTATACTTACTGCAGAGAATTTAGGGCTTATAGAAAAAGCTGGAGCATGGTATTCTATTCCCATGTTTGGAAACGAAGAAAGTGCTCCAAAATTTCAGGGATTAGCAAGATTGTCTAATTTTTTGAGAGAAAACAACGACAAACTTAAAATACTAGAAGAAGAAATAAGAAAAATAGTACTACCAACAATAAAATCTGGAGAAGAAAATGAATAATTTGATTGGTAAACTTGGTTGGCTACCGCAACCATTTTCTATAACAACAGACAATTTTGCAAGAAATTTTTTAAATTTAGCATATGGACATGCAAACTCAACGAGTTCAGATCCGAATACTAGGAATGGTTCAGTATTAGTTAAAGACAACAGCATACTTGTTTTTGGGACAAATAAATTTGCAACAGGAATTGCAGAGACAAGGTCAAGACTAGAGGACAGACAAGTAAAAAATATGTTGGTTGTACATGCAGAAACCAGTGCTATATTCAACGCAGCAAGAAATGGAAAAAGTACAGCAGGTACTATCCTATATTGTCCTTTTGTGTCATGCACAAATTGTTCTAAAGCAATTATTCAGGCTGGGATACGTAAGGTTGTAGGGCATGCTCAATTGATGGCTATGGCTTCTGAACACACAACTTGGAGACAATCCATTCAACAAGGATGGGAAATGATGCAAGAAGCAGGAGTAAAATGTGAATTATTCAACGGAACAATTGGCATTACCACAAGATTCAATTGTGTTGACATAGAAGTATAATATGATAGTCAAACTGTTAAATGGCAACGAGACAAGAATAAGGCTCAGCAACAAACATTTACGTGGAAAATCTAAATCTAAATTTCAACACGACATAGGGAAACAATTGGCAGAACAATATCCCCACGACAGAATATATGAAGAGGTTGTTGTTGGTGGTGAAAATTTTGTTCTTGATTTTTTTATACCGTCAATTAAAATGGTAGTAGAATGTCATGGAAGACAACATGTTTACCATACTAGACATTTTCACAAAACAGTACAAGATTTCCATAGACAACAAGATACTGATCAAAGAAAACGAGACTGGTGCGAATTAAATGGTTTTAGGTTAGTTGAGATATATCATGAGTGATTTAAATGACCATTTTGATAAATATGAAAAAGAATTAAATTTGTGGATTGAATCTTTGGGTGTGTCAGTTTATCAACCAAATAGTGTTGATATTGAAAATATTTTGTGTTTTGACAGAGACACTCTAAGAGAAAGATCTTCAGTACAACTGTCTGAGGATTCTGTTATGTTGTCCCAATATGCATTATTCTTGCAACAAAAGAGCAACGAATGCGTATCATTCTTAAGGTGGGCGAAGTATGTATCTGCAAAAATGTTTGGTGACGACAAAACTAAATTAACCGCATGGACTAGACAAGCAGAATGTAGAAATGATAGAATTTCATACATTGCTAGAAGAATTGAATTAATGAGTCAAAACATAAATAATCTAGTTAGAGCAAGATATAACGAAGGGAAATGCACATGAGTCCCATAGAACAAATCAAACAAGGTATTATTACATCAAATTGGTCAATTGTTTGTAGTGGATATAAAAGCATGACCGGAGAAGAAATAACTCCACCAGAATTATCCAATGAAACAGATATTTTAAGACAAATTATACAGATTGCTTCATCTGTTTTCGATGAAGATGTTCCTGCTGGTAAGTGTGATGAATCTTGCAATACTGAAAAAGTATATTCACACTTAATAACCGAAGAACCTGATCCAGAAGAAGTTGAAGCCAATAAGAAAAAAGCAGCTAGGACAAATAAACAACGAAGGTCTCCTCCAAAAACATACATGGTAAAATGTAGCGAATGCGATAAAGATTTTGCAACTAAAATTTCAAGTGGTGATATAGGACAAAAATGTAAGACTTGTCTAGCTAAACTTAAAAGGCATCGCTAGTATGGCCAATAAAACTAACGCTATTTTACAAGACTCGGGAATGGAAAGAGCAATTCTCGCAGGAATAACAACATATGGATGTGAATGTTTCTTTGAGGTGGAAGATATTATCGGAGTTACAGATTTTTATTGGATACACAACCAGGAACTTTTCAAAATATTCGCTCACCTAGTACATGTCGGAGATATAAAAGATTTCGACATTCCTAGTATCCAAGCTGCAGCAAAAATGCTAGGATATGATAATTTTGTTTCTGGTGGCAAATATTCAGAATATTTAGACGCAATAATGTCTGAGACAAATACATCGCAAGATAATGTTATGTCTATGGTTGTTGCAGTTTATAAATTATCCTTAGCTAGACAAGGTTTTATGGCAGCCAACGCCGTGTGTAATAATTTAAAATCAATTACAGGTGCTGAAGATGTAGACACCATTATTGGAGCAATAGAAGAACCAATATTTGAATTCACTGGTAAAACAATGTCTCAGGGAAATGGAGTAGTATCTTTGGGACAACAATATAGTAATTCAATGAAAGCCTTAGAAGACACACCGCAAGATATTGTTGGGTTACCAACTGGATTCCCAGCTTGGGATACGGCAGTCGGAGGAGGACTTAGACCGGCAACTGTTAATGTTGTTGGAGCTAGACCAAAACAAGGAAAAAGCTTCTTTTGCTTAAATGTAGCTAGAAATGTTGCAGAGAACGGAATACCGGTATTATACCTAGATACAGAATTAACCAGTGATGCACAATTACACAGGTTAGCATCAATGGTGTCTAACGTTGATCTTAATCATATAGAAACTGGAAATTTTAAATATGAGGAAAATGAATCAAAGGCAATATGGGAATGCCAGGAACACATAGAAAATCTATCAATTGATCATTTTTCAGTAGCCGGGTTAGCTCCACAAGCAATAATGTCAATAGCAAGAAGATGGTTGTCTAAAACAGTAGGATTTAACAGTAATGGGTCTGCTAACCCATGTCTCATAGTTTACGATTATATCAAACTTATGGACGATGGAGGGCTAAAAAACAACAATTTACAAGAATATCAATTGTTGGGATTTTTAATAACATCATTGCATAATTTTGCAGTAAAATTTAAATTACCGGTTTTAGCAACAGTACAGCTTAATAGAGACGGAGTTGATAAAGAAGGGGCAGAAGTTATTTCCGGTTCAGACAGGGTTGTCTGGCTGTGTTCTAATTTTACTATTCTTAAGCCTAAAACACAAGCAGAACTTAACGAAGATCCACCATCAAACGGAACAAAAAAACTATTGGTAACGGATACTAGGTATGGACCAGGAATGCCTAACGGAGAATATATCAATATCAAAGATCAATTACATATAGGAAAATTATCAGAAGGACAGCCATTTTCTGTTGTTGCAAAAAAAAGTCTTATAAACCAAACAAATGAATAATAAACAATTAAACATAAAGTTTATCCAAGATCGTGCTTGTGAAAGAGTAACTGAAGTTTTCGATGCACTTGGAATGGAATACACAGAAAGACACGATTATATCCAAGCACAGTGTCCAGTTCATGATGGAGATAACCCCAGAGGAATATTCTGGGCGATTCAGTCTAATCACTGGCAGTGCAAAACCCATGGTTGCCATAGAGATCCGATTACTGGTCCATCAACTAGTATATTTGGTTTAGTCCGTGGAACCCTAAGCAGAAAAACAAACAAAGAATGCAGCTTTATTGCTGCAGTTAGATTTGTTGCAAAAACACTTGGACTAGAAGATGATGAAGGAAATACCTCGACAGCAGAAGATATAGAAATTGCTAAAATTATTAAACAATACAGGAAAAAACGAACCGTAGATCCAGACAATAGACAACAATTAGCCACTATTGTTGGGCAATTAAGGCCAGATCAGGTATACTACCCGAATCGTGGTGTCCCCCCAGAAATAATAGCAAAATATCATATATCTTTTTGTGACAAAAAATCCAAACCAATGTATCAAAGAGCGTTTTTCCCTGTTCTGGACATAACAGGAAGATATGTTGTTGGATGGTCTGGAAGAAGCATATATGAAAAATGCAAAAAATGCAATATGTATCATCATCCAAGAAGATCTGAATGTCCAGACGAACAATATAGAGGAATGTATACCAAATGGAAACATTCTAAAGGATTTAAGGGTGAATCATCATTATATAATTCTTGGTATGCTAAACCATTTATAAGCAAATCTGGAACAGCGATAATATGTGAGGGGCCTGGAGATGTGTGGGCTCTTGAAATTGCTGGAATTAAAAATAGTGTTGCAATAATGGGTACGAGTATGTCTAAACAACAAAGACTGATATTGCAAAATTCTGGAGCATTGACGGTTGTGTTGTTGTTCGATAATGACAGTGCTGGACTAGCAGCAATGGGGAAAATAGAACAAGATCTAATGTATTATTTCAGGGTTTTTTGTTTAACACCAGAAACTGTCAACGACGTAGGGGATATGTTAAGCGAAGATATTCTTGAAAAACTTCAACCAATAGTTAGTAAAGCGTCTCATTCTAAAATACTATCTACAGAACATGGAGTCGACATAAAATGAGCGATCAATTTTTAACCAAAGATTCTGGGAAAAGAGAAAATTACGAGACAGGAGCAGTCAGGGATACACAAAACAACAAGCCAAGATATGATCTAATACCACCAACAGCGTTGCGTCGTCTGGCTTTATTGTATGCAAGAGGTGCTGAAAAATATGATGAACACAACTGGACTAAGGGAATTCCCATGTCTAGATGTATTGCCAGTATGATGAGACATGTTTTTCAACTAATCATGGGGGATAAAGACGAAGATCATGCTGCTGCAATTATTTTTAATGTAATGTGTATTATGCATTTTGAAGAAACAGGCAGATTTGACCTAGATGACAGATTTAATTGGCCTGGAGAAAGTGTTAAAATAAGAGAATCAGAAGAACATTGGCATAGTTGTGACGATTAAGCGGAGCAATGTTTTATGAATATCACTAAAGCTAGCGCTAGTTCAATTGGGTTGTACGGACATTGTCCATTCTCATATTTTATGCATTATGGTCTTGAAATGGAATCAAAAGCCGGAAAAGCAGCACTACAAGGAACAATAGTACACCAAGTTTTTGAGTGGATGATAAAATTAAAAAAGAATGGTAAAACGAATGTTGATCCAATGTGGCTTCTTGATAGAGCATGGGACGAACACACAAAAAAATCTTCAGAAGTAGATATTCGCAGGACAACGACTAGGAGAGATAAGGAAACTGGAGAATTTAAAGAAGCTGCCGATTTCAAAAAATGCAAGTTGGCAATAGAAGAAGTTGTTGGGAACAAGTACTACAATCCGTATGATAGTGATGTGGTAGACTCTGAACAGTGGTTTGCTTTGGAATTACCTGGGGATGAATGGGAATGTAAAGACAACAATGGGAAAACCAGTCAGTTCAAAATAAGAGGATTTATAGATTTTCTAAGGCTAATAGACGAAAAAACTATTGAAATAATAGACTGGAAAACTGGGAAAAGACAAAATTTTTATACTCAACAAACTATTGATGAACTTTCTTTACCTGGAGAAATCCAGGCCAGACTGTATCATTTTGCTGTTAGTTGTATGTATCCACAATATGAAAATATTTTAGTAACATTTTATTATACGAATGATGGTGGACCAATAACAATAAGCCTGTCAGATAAAGATATTGTGAATACCATAGCAATTTTACATAATTTTTTTAAAGCAGTGACAAAAGACACATTAATTAGGAGAAATCGTCATTGGAGTTGTAAGATGTGTGGGTATGGAAACAACGGAATGTGTGATAAAATTTGGTCAGATCTCCACACGATGGGAACTGAGTATATTGTTTGTAAATATCATGGACTCAGCCAACAAGAACAACTTACGATGGGGAAACCCGGAGAACAATAATGGAAAAAAAAACATACGCTCCATTGCACTGTCATTCGTATTATTCATTGCTTGATGGTTTGGCTTCTCCAAAAAGTATTATTGAAAGATGCGTAGAACTTGGTTTGCCAGCATGTGCAATTACTGACCATGGAAATATAGCTGGAATGAAAGCATTTTTCGACACCGCCAGGAAAAATGGTGTTAAGCCAATCATTGGTTGTGAAATGTATATTTGCGAACAAGATGCCACAATCAAAAATATGAAAAATATGAAACGACACCACATGATAGTGTTGGCTAAAAACGATGCAGGGATAAAAGACTTAATGTCGCTAGTTAGTGAGTCAAATAGACCAGACTACTTTTATAGAAAACCACGTATTC
>Ga0164310_10000932_pt1 | contig 16197 bp, 12 predicted proteins | sample GuaBasSedimGuay1_FD_121795 | JGI IMG/M metagenome (GOLD analysis project Ga0164310, IMG submission 121795) | Subseafloor sediment microbial communities from Guaymas Basin, Gulf of California, Mexico - Guay1, Core 4569-9, 0-3 cm | ecosystem: Environmental > Aquatic > Marine > Hydrothermal vents... | reverse complement strand
TCTTAAAGGAGATCGAAAAGATTCCTGAACGTGTCTCAGAGAGCTATTGGATTCTATACGCTTTTTAGAGAGAAAAGCGCTGGAGGAAAGGATGGGGACCCCGATGCAAGCGAAAGATCCCTTGAGAAAGATTGGCTAAAACCTGAGGGGGATGAAGCTTGGGAATATTTGTGAAGGGGGATGTGGTGGTTGTACCCTTCCCATTTTCGGATTTAACCCATGCCAAGAGACATGCTGCCTTAGTTGTGGCTGAATTAGAGTAGTCTGGGGGTAGGCTATGCCAAGAGTTGAACCATTTGAGAAATATCCTTCTCGGTATGAAGATTGGTTTGAGAGAAACAAATTGGTTTATGAATCTGAGCTTCGGGCAATAAGGAAACAGTTGCCTGAAACTAAGAAAGGCGTTGAGATTGGTGTGGGGACTGGTCGGTTTGCAGCGCCATTAGGTATAAAAATCGGTGTTGATCCGTCAAAAGAGATGGGAAAAATGGCTAAGAAAAGAGGTATTGAGGTTATTAAAGGTGTGGCTGAAAATCTTCCTTTTGATGATTCGCAGTTCGACTTTGTATTAATGACTACTACTATCTGTTTTGTGGATGATATAGATGCATCTTTTCAGGAAGCATATCGGATATTAAAACCTGGTGGGTTTTTGATAGTTGGATTTATTGAAAAAGAAAGCCCTATTGGAAGATTATATCAGAAACATAAAGAAAAAAGCGTGTTCTACAGAATAGCCACTTTCTACACGGCAGACGAGGTTATCTCTAGCTTAAAAAAAGTAGGTTTTAAGAATTTCAATTTCACTCAAACAATTTTCCATAATCTGGCTGAGATAAGAGATATTGAACCAATAAAGCAGGGCTATGGTGAAGGATCATTTGTCGTGATCAGGGCAATAAAATGAACAACGAGGGAATACAGCGTATAACATAGAACATCGAAACATTTATCTTTTTGAACTACTTCTCCAACAACCCTCTGAGAACCTCCAAGTTTTTCGCGTACCACTCTTCTCCACCAGGTGTTTCCAACAACATTGGCCGACCCTTGAAACGCTCATCGTTGAGAAGCAACCTGAAACCCTCCAAACCTATGTTTCCCTGGCCTATATGCTCATGTCTATCAACCCTAGAACCGAGCTCGCTCCTACAATCATTCAAATGGATCACATGCACATTTTCCAGGCCAACAACCTGGTCAAGCTCCTCAACCATCTTCTCATAGCTTTTCTCTGTCCTCATGTCGTAGCCAGCCGCGACAATATGACATGTGTCTAAACAGACACCAACCCTCTTCGGATCATCAACAAGGTCCATCACAAACCTTAGCTGCTCAAACCTGTACCCAAGGTTTGTCCCCTGCCCAGCTGTTGTCTCCAAAACAGGCATAACCCCTTTTACCTTCTCCAAAAAAATGTTTAAACCCTCAGCTATTCTTCTCAACCCCTCCTCTTCGCCCGCACCCTGGTGTGCCCCCGGGTGGAAAACCAGGTGGGGCACACCCAAAACCTGGGCTCTCCGCATCTCCTCCAAAAAAGCTTCCCTAGACTTCTCCAAACTATCCTTTTTCGGGCTTGCAAGGTTTATGAGATAAGAATCATGTATTGTAACAGTTTCAACACTCGACTTCCTCCAAGTCTCCTTGAAAAGCTTCGCCTCCTCCTCTGTTATCGGCTTTGCAACCCATCTACGCTGATTCTTAGAAAATATTTGTATTGCTTCACATCCAAGTGCTTCTCCACGCATAAAAGCTTTTTCTAGTCCACCAGCAATCGAGACGTGTGCACCTAGAAACATGTAACCACCCCAACAGCTACTCCTCCACAACCCTCTTAGCTTTTCCCTCGCTCCTAGCTATCGACCCAGGTTTAACAACCTCAACAGGTATCCTAAGACCGAGAACAGCGTACAACTCCTCCCCAACCCTTCTACCAAACTCCTCCAGGTTGCCCCTGGCATACCTCTCAGCTGTTGGCTCAACCCTAACCAAAAGCTCTGTCATAACCCCTTTTCTACGCTTAACTATCAAATAGTTCTCGCTTGCCCCATCAACCTTCAAAACAGCCTCCTCTATCTGGGTTGGGAAGACTATCACACCCTTAACCTTCAACATGTCGTCGCTACGCCCAACGATCCTACCATGCCTGGGCAGGGTTCTACCACAGTCACACTCCTCCTCAATATAGGAAGCCAAATCCCTTGTCCTAAACCTTATAACAGGCGTAGCTTCTCTCGTCAAACTCGTGAAAACAAGTTCACCCTCCTCACCAGGAGCAACATGTTCACCACTCTCAGGATCAACAACCTCCATCAAAAAATGGTCAGCGTTAACATGCAACCCTCTCCTAGCCGGACAATCAAAACTAACCCCTGGACCAATCAACTCTGTCAAACCATAGTGCTCAAAAGCTTTTATCCCCCACCTCGACTCTATTTTCTCCCTAACCTCCTCACTCCAAGCCTCAGCACCAAAAAAACCCATTCTAAGCTTGAAATCTTCTCTTGGATCGAAGCCCATCTCCTCTGCAACCTCTGCCATGTACAAAACATAGCTTGGAGTAGCAGCAATAGCTACAACACCAAAATCTCTTAGAAGGTTTATCTGCCTCCTAGTGTTGCCACTGCTACTCGGAACAACCAAAGCACCAATCCTCTGGGCACCCCTCTCAAAACCGTGGGCACCCGTGAAAAGCCCGTAGCCATAAGCATTCTGTAATATGTCCCCGCTTCTAAGGCCTTGACAATACAATCCACGCGCCATAACCTCGGACCAAACCTCCAAATCACTTTTTGTGTATAAACCAACAACAGGTTTGCCGGTGGTACCAGAGGAAGCGTGCAACTCCAAAACATCTGAGAGGGAAACACAAGCCAAGCCAAACGGGTAATACTCCCTCAGGTCAGCCTTTGTCAGCATGGGCAACTTGGAAACATCATCAAGGGAACGTATATCCCCTGGCTCAACACCAGCCTCTTCGAAACGTTTATGGTAAACAGGGTTTTTCTCATATGCAAACCTAACGACGCGTCTAAGCCTCTCAAACTGTAAAGACCTGAGATCTTCTAGGGGCATCGTCTCAACTTTGGGATCCCAAAAACTGTTGTTAGCCATGGTCACCACCACACCACCCAGCTAAACACCAAACCTAAAACTTTTGCCAACAACCCCGCCGGCTCACAGCCCTAGCTACACCAATCCACGTAGCCTAGGGTCGAGAGCGTCGCGCAAACCATCTCCAAGAAGGTTAAAACCTAGGATCGCAAACATTATCGCTAGTCCTGGGAAGGTTGAGGCCCACCAAGCTTCCGGCAAGAAACGCCTCCCCTGGGCAAGCATTGAACCCCACTCAGCTGTTGGTTCCTGTGCACCTAAACCTAGGAAGCTTAGCCCAGCACCATATAGGATCGCAACGGCCATATCAAGCGTCATGAGCACAACTATGGTTGGTATACAGTTTGGCAGGATATGCTTAGCTATTATCCCCCTATCTGTCAAGCCTATAGCCTTTGCAGCCTCGACGAAATCCTGTTCTTTTATGGAGAGTGTTGTCCCCCTTGTTATCCTGGCGTAGCCAGGTATGAAAACTATTCCAACAGCTATCATAAGGTTGTGCAGACTCTGCCCAAGGGTTGCAGCTATCGCGATAGCCAAAATAATGCTTGGAAAAGCCAGCATAATATCCATTAGGCGCATAACAGCCTCGTCTACTCTGCCACCAGCGTAGCCGGCGATAGCACCAAGAGGTATGCCTATCAAAGCACCGACACCAACAGCTATGACACCTATGGTTAGGGATATGCGTGAACCATAGATTATCCTGCTTAGAATATCTCTACCATACCAATCCGTCCCAAGCAAAAATTTTTTTGATGGTGGGGAAAGCTGGTCCCCCCAATGTTGCTCGGCAGGGTCATAGGGAGCAATAAAAGGAGCAAATATCGCTGCCAAAGCATAGACAAGTATTATGAGCCCGCCTATCATCGATAATGGGCTTCTTCTAAGCCTGTAAAACATTTCAAGCTGTGGTGACAGGCCTCGAACCTTGGCAGCTCTTCCAAAGGATTCTCCGATCCCAGCCTTTACCATGTCAAACACCGCTCACCAAGACTAACTACCTATATCTTATCCTCGGGTCAAGATATGCGTAGACCAGATCAACCAAAAGATTGACGAGAACAAAGATAAAAGCTGCGAAGAGTATGAATCCCTGGACTATTGGAAAGTCTCGCTGGTATATTGCTTCCACGGAGCGTCTACCCATCCCAGGCCAAGAAAAAACGGTTTCTGTTAGCACGGCTCCCCCCAGCAAAGCACCTGTCTGGAGGCCAACAATGGTGATCGTGGGTATAAGCGCGTTTCTAAGCGCATGTTTATAGATAACAACCCTCTCAGCCAAACCCTTCGATCTTGCAGCAACTATATAGTCCTGGCCTAGAACCTCCAACATGCTTGACCTTGTCATCCTACTTATAACAGCAGCGGAACTTGTTCCAAGAGCTATTGCCGGCAAAACCAGGTGTTTAACACTACTCTTCAAGGTTTCCATGTTGCCGCTTAGCATGCTATCAACTATGTAGAGCCCAGTCACCCTTGGTGGAGGCGCCAAATAGATGTCTAGCCTACCCGAGATGGGAAACCAACCAAACCAATAGGAAAAAACAAGTATCAACATGATACCAAGCCAGAAAACAGGCATAGACAAACCTAGAAGAGCTAAAACCCTGGCAAAATGATCTAAAACAGTGTTTCTATGTGTTGCCGACACCACACCCGTCACGACGCCTATCAAAGCCGCTATGGTGATACCAGCAGCTGTAAGCTCCAAAGTGGCTGGGAACCGCTGGAAAAGCTCCTCAGAAACAGGTAGATGGGTGATTATAGACCTCCCAAGATCTAGGTGTAGAAGCCTAGAAACATATCGGAAGTATTGCACATACAAAGGATCATTCAAACCTAGTTCTTCCCTGAGCCTCTCAACCTCCGCCAAAGAGGCTTTCTCCCCGAGCATAGCCCTGGCCGGGTCTCCTGGTATGAGGTGCATCAAAGAGAAGGAGATCAGCGAAACACCAAACAGCACAGGGACCAGTAAGATGAGCCGGCGAGCAACATAGCTGTACATCCCATCCAACAAACCAGCCTCCACTAGCTAGCCAAACAGGCTAACCCTTCGCTACCCAACAAAACCAGGCTAGGTTTTATACACTGGGTATAGGTCGATGTAGTGTTGTGGATACACATGGAAGTTGTGAACATTCTCCCTTGTAACAGCAACATCAACCGTGCTGTAGAGGAAGATCCAAGGAGAATCCTCAGCCACTATCCTAACAATCTCCTTGTAGAGCTGTTCACGCTTAGCATGGTCAGGTTCTCTCCTAGCCTCTAGGATCAACTCGTCAACCCTTGGGTTACTATAGTACGTGTTGTTGCTCCCATTGGGTGGGTGGCTCCCAGAGTATAGCAGGGGGTAAACATAGTTGTCGGGGTCAACATAGTCTGGGGCCCAACCAATTATGAACATGGTATCTATCTTCCTCTCCTCACCATAGAGATAGTCCAGGTATGTGCCCCACTCCAAAGCTTTGATCTCCAAGTCCACACCAATCTCTTTAAGGTTGCTCTGGAGGAGGACAGAGATGTCCCTCCTCGTTGTGTTGTCGGAGTTGTACCAAATGGTTGTTTTGAACCTGTGCCCTGTTTCGTCCGCTGGATACCCAGCCTCATCCAAAAGCTTGGCAGCCTTCTCCAAGTCCCGCTCATAGAGGGGCACCTCAGGGTTGTAACCCCAAAGGTTGGGGGGGATCGGCCCAACGAAACGAGCCCCAACCCCAGCCAAAATCTTGTTTATCAAAGCATCGTAGTCCAGAGCATAGGCAAAAGCTTGTCTAACCCTCTTATCATTGAAAGGCTCCCTATCCGTAACAAAACCAATGTAGGCTATTGTTAGGGCTGCTTTCTCCTCTGTTTTTATTCTTGGCTGGTCTTTCAAATCTTTAACATCTTCTGGGCGCAGACCAAGCATTGTACCTGTTATGTCTATGGTCCCCTTTTGTATCTCAATCTTCAACACACTAGGCTCGGGTATAACCTTGAATATTACACGTTTAACCTTTGGTGGGCCCCTGAAATACTCCTGGTTCGCCTCTAACCTAACATCCACACCCTTCTCCCAGCTAACAAACCTAAAAGGCCCAGTACCAACAGGGTTCCTGAAAAACTCGTCACCATACTTTCTAACTGCTGCTGGGCTAACAGCACTAGCAACGGTGTGGGTAAGCACAGACAAGAAGGGAGCAAAGGGATACTCGGTTGTTATCCGCAGGGTGTACTCATCCACAACCTCCAAACCGAGGATCTCAGGGTTGTGATAGTCAGGGTTCTCAGGATCTGTGTAAGCACTACCACCCTTAATAAAATCTCTTATAACAACCGCTGGCTTCTCATTCAAATCCAAAACCCTTTTAAGGCTGAAATACATGGCTTCAGCATTGAATGGTGTACCATCATGAAACCTAACACCTTTTCTAAGGTAAAAGGTGTACTGGGTACCATCCGGAGACACCTCCCACCTCTCAGCAAGCCTAGGCTCCAACTCTGTGCTACCCTCCTTATAACCAACAAGAGTATCAAAAATCTGTGTTATAACAGCACCAGAAGCAGTGTCATAAGCCCTAGCCGGATCCAACTCGACAGGGCCACGAATAGTGCCAACAACAAGGGTATCCAAGGGGGTCCCAGGTTGAACAGCCTCAGGTTTCTCCTCCCTCTCCACACACCCAGGTACAACAGATAAAACCAACAGAAACGAGACAAGCAGAGAGAAACCAATCTTTTTGGCCATGGTCACCACCTATCCCCACCGATGGGTAGCCAACACCCCGGAGAGGTTCCCAGGTGGCGGTGTCCACCACTCTATTTAACCATTACCACCAACCAACAAACACAAAACCACCCCAGACCACCACACCCTAGAAAAAGGTGGAAGGCTTTCCAGTTGCCAAGCTACCACCAATGGCCAAAAAAGCTCTGCGCAGAGTGTGGAACAGAGGAAAAATATCCGGACACATGCCTTGTCTGTGGCTCCAGCTTCTGTGAAAAGTGTTGGAGGAGACATGCCCAATATCAAGAGGTTGGAGTGTCTCTTATCCATGAAATCTTCACATGTCCCGTGTGTGGGGCTAGACGCGAGTTTTGGTACTACCACAAACATGACCAAGCGTTGCACAGCCAGACCCAGCCGCGACTCTAAGCCAACCATGGCCCAAGCAAAACCGGGCAAAACCTGTGTTAACCAGCCACCCTAATATTGTCAACAAGCAGGTAGGGGTAAACACTTCCCCCATACTCCACATACTCCTTTGAAACAACCTTGGTGTTGGATAAAAAGTCTAGCAGGTTGAAACCGATCCCAGCATATTTTATGGGGTGGACTATTTCACCCTTCTCGATGTAAAAGCCTTGTCTCACAATCTCCGAGAAATCCCCGCTTGCAAGGTTTGGGGCCCCAGATATGATAGACACTATGAGCCCTCTGTCTATGTCCTCCAACATGGAGTCCACCTTCGTGTTCCCAGGCTCGACTCTAAGGTTTGAAGCTGAGATTGTTGGGAGTCCTCTGAAGGAGCCTCTGTAACAGTTCCCAGTGGAGCTGACACCCTCTTTATTGGCTGTGTAGGTGTCGTAGAGATATGTCTCCAGGAAACCCCTCCTCAAAACTGTTTTCTCGGTTGTTGGAACACCCTCATCATCAAAAGATCTGGACATAAACCCTTTTTCAACTCTTCCACTCTCAGAAATGTTTAGAGCCTCGCCCGCAATCCTTCTACCCTTTAACCCTGTCATGAATGATCTTCTCCTCTGGACTAGATCAGCATTTAGGGCTGCTATAACCGCTCCGATGAGCGACGCCGATGCTTGGGGCTCGAACAACACTGGGCTTGTCATGGTCTCAACTTTTTTTCCTCCAAGCAGGGAAACCGCTTTTTCAGCCGTTTTTTCACCTAGTTTCACTGGGTCCAGTTCTCCAAGCTTTACACCTATCGAGTAGTCGTAGAATGTTGCGGTGTCACTGTCTCTCTTAGATGAGACATATATCCAGGCTACGAACCTTGTTCTCCTCTCAGAAGCTTCTAAGCCAAGAGTGTTCTCGACTCTGATCTCAGAAGAGCTGACAGACACCGCACCCTTTAAGCTCTCAACCCCTCCTGGTTGTAACGCTGCTCTGACCATCTCACTGGCTAGGTCAACCACAACCCAACTCTCTGTGTTCGCGGTCTCCGAATCGAAAATATCTGGAACCTTCCGCAGCTCTTCCGGCTCTGGCAGACTTTTGAACTCTGGATCCGGGTTTGCCGCTCTAGCAGCTGAAACTGATCTCTCAACCATTTCTCTAAGCTGTTTTTCCTCAAGAATTGTTGTGTAGCTAAGTCCTAAACCCCCATTGATATAGGTTCTCATGGCTGCTCCTTCTTCCAGCGTTGAAGAACATGTTTTCACACTTTTCTTCTCAATCTCTGCTGTTAGGCTCTTGCCCCTCGCAACATATATCTCGGCTTGATCCGCCCCCTGTCTAAGCGCTAGCTCCAAATATTTTTCAAACACCTCTACCCCTCCTATTGTGCACCCCCAACCAAAACTTCTCTAACCCTTATGTGGGGGCCACCATCATCAACCGGAACCGATTGGCCCCACTTACCACAAAAACCAGGACTACCAAGCGTGAAATCATTTCCAACAGCATCAACAGCACCTAAAAGCTCAAATATGTTTCCAGAAAGTGAAACATCTCTGAGTAGCTTTGTTTTTTCACCCTTCTCCACTAGGTAGCCCTCCTCCGCCTTATATAGAAAGTTTCCTGTGGCCGGCTCGACGTGGCCATAGGTTGAACCCTTCATATACACGCCTTGGCGCAAATCCTCGACCATCTCCTCAAATGTTTGGCCCCCCGGTTCTATGAAGGTGTTTGACATCCTCACAATGGGTCTAAACCTGTAGTCCTGGGCTCTCCCAGAGCCGTTTGGAGCTACCCCCATCCTAGAGGAGGTTTCAAGGGTGTGCATATACCCCTTCAAAACCCCATTCTCAACCAAAACCTTGCGTTTAGCCTCTACACCCTCAGAATCATATTTAATATGACCAAAAGCTCCTTCTATTGTTGGGTCATCAACAATGGTAACCAGTTTGCTGGCCACCTGTTTACCAACCATCCCAGCAAGTATGGAAGCCCCAGCCAAGACGGCGTCCGCCTCCGCTGCATGTCCAAAAGCTTCATGTGTGAAAAGCCCTGTCATCCTCTGGTCTAGGATGGCTGTGAACCGACCAGCAGGTGGAGTACCAGCTTTCAATAGTGCCAAAGCCCTTTTGGCGGCTTCAACACTGAAAACATCTGTCTCCAGGTTTTTAAAGACTTCATATCCCGCGGTTTTTCCGACTCGTTCAGAGGCTCTCTGCCTAACCCCAGCCTCGAAAGCTACAACCACTATGTTTGCTCTTGTGTAGACAACCCTCGACTCCACCTCCGCCCCAAAGGTGTTTGCTACCAGCTCATCTCTAACAAGGTCTATGAAGCCCAGCCGCGTCGAAACAACCCTAGAATCAAAAGTTCTGGCAGCCTTCTCAAGTTCGACACATCTATCAACCTTCTCCTCCATGGAAACATCGATAGGATCAATCCTTGGTTTAACTTCAAAGCTAGCTTTGTGTGTTATAACCTTGGAGAGTTCAACCTTCTCCCCACCCCTTTTAGACAAAGCCTTAGCCATCGAAAAAGCGTCTCTAACAGCTTCCTCAACAGCACGCCTGGTTGGGGTTGTTGTTGAAGCGTATCCCCAACACCCCTCGACCAAGACCCTGACCCCGAGACCGGACTCCACGGAGGAGACAGCCTTGCTAGCCACCCCATCCTCCACAACGATCGATGTGCTAACATCTGAAACAGTTCTCACATCTGCAAACTCTGCTCCGAGCTTCGAAGCTTCCGCCAAAGCTAGGTCTAGAAACTCGAGCATTGGCCAGCCTCCAACACCGGCCGCAACAGGGGTGTAGATAAGTTTTTGGTTCTACTGGTTGAATAGGGAGTGGCTAGCACTATGATAAACCTGGTTGGGGACACTGTAAAAACCCCCAGAACTGTTTGTTGGATGCTACGAAAAGAGGGTAAGCTTTTCCCTATTATCAGACACAGCCTTTTTTGTTTTGTCATGGTATGTGGTTGGATGTTTTTGGCTGATAGGGTTTAAACCCTGTTCCATCATTTTTAATGGTTCCCTAAGCTTTTTTTCCATCAGTTTTATAACTTTTTTTATGAGAAACTTTTTGAGTCTACCGATAGAGGCGGCGTATTCATCTTCGAGTTTATATATCCACCTGAAATTGTGTTTCATACAACATGCGAGTAGCTGCCAATGCTCAGGCAACATTTTTTTGTGCGAAAAAAATTTTTCTCTTTTCAAAGCACCAATCGGAACAAAAAACAGGGGTACAACCAATGATTTATATTCCTTTAATTCTTCTACAAGCTCAATAGATTTTATGATGTCCTCAGCTTTTTCACCTGGTAGCCCAGAGACTATGGTTGAACATGGAACCCAGTTGTTTTCCTTCAATATTTTATGTGCTTCTAACACAATCTCAGGCCACCTCCTAGCCTCGAAAGGTTTGGCTTTTCCCACCATATGTTTCTCTGCAAGCCTAGGTGAGCCTGTCTCTATCCCAACCTGGCCAGCTATCCATGGATTCCCCTTGGAGCCTGCCTCCAACATCTCTGAAAGTTTTTCAATCAGACCCGGTTTTGAAACAACAGAAGAAAAAGCAAAATGTGATATTCCAACCTTAGATGGCTCCCCAACCAAGCTTAACACTTCTCTGAACAAACACAAAACTTTATCCTCATCTGGTACCACTCCACTCACACCATATCTTAGAACATCCTCTGCATGTAGACAAACCCCTATCCCAGTGTTAACATTGACCTTTACCTCCTCTAAGATGTTATTGATTGGTATACACCTATAGTTGAGTAGGGTTGGGTTACAAAACCTGCATCCTCTACCACAACCTCTAGCTATCTCAACCAAACCATTAACCGTTGGGTTAACAATACTTGGAATCTCCTCAACTGGAACAACCTCCCCATAGTTCACCGGCTCCAACTCTTCGCCATCCACCGCTTTTCTAATCATTTCAACCCCTGTTATCTCCCCTTCACCTACACAAATCGAATCTATCCCATATTTCTGCATTATCTTTTTGTCTTCGAGCTGCCACGCTCCCGGGCCACCAACCAGAACCTTTATCCCATATCTCCTAACAAGGGGCTGCACACCCAAAACCAGTTCCCTAAAAGATGTTGCGGAGTAGGTCTCCTTCCCTAGCAGGTCACTAAAAGTTGACGAGGCTGGCCCTAGGCCAAGGGGATCATTGGTTGTTATACCCAAAACCCTGGTCTCCCTGGACAACCTTTTCTTCACATCCTGGGGCCTAACAACCATCACCTCGCTCCTATCAAAACCGTTTCTAAGGAGAGCTGCTTCAACTTTTCGAATGCCACAACTAGCAAATTTTGCTCTACCCTTCTCCTTCGGCACTGGAGGAGAAAAAATCTTTTGGAACAAAAAATGGGGGATAAAAACCGGGGAACAAGCGGCGAAACCCAAGAACAGGGAACCATTGTAGTTGGACATCAAGGTTTTGTCTGCTGTCAAAACTATTTTTGGTGTCTCCATTTCTCCCCCTCCCAAAGCGAGGCGAACCATCAGCAAAACAAAACAATCCCTATACTAAGAAAACCTCCTAAACACCTATTTGGAACAAATAAAGCTTGTTTTCAAGGGTTCTACCTCTGGAAAATGTTTTTGCCTACCAAACAACTGGTTTACCTCCTGTCTCCGGTTGAAAGCATGGTTTTGGTGTGACCACCTCCCCCTGGGTGGCAACACGGGGCGTGTCGAGCTATTGGGAGCCATACCAAGCCGTAGCTATGTTGCCACCTTTCCAGGGTTCCCAACCTCTCGGCTAGGTGTTTCCCTCTTTTCTGGCTGTGAATATTTTAACACAGCTTTTGCTACTTCCTCTACACACTCTAGCAATATTTTGTGTGTACCTCTTTGGTATATGTTAACTAAGTGGGCTAGGTGTCTTGCATAGATATACTCTGAGTGTAGAACCTCTCCTGGTATGTCATCATATTTTGTTTCCGATATTTCGTGTAGCGCTTGGTGGTATCTAAGGATCTTCTCCACTAGCTCCGGGTACTCCTCTTCTGGTATGTTATACCCAAACCTCTTCAGTTCGCCCAACGCTTTACCAATTGTTCTTCTCTGCCAGCTTTCTGGTGGTAGAGGAGCTCTGAATGGGTCACCAACACCAAAGTCTACAACCACAAAAGAGGCTGCAGGAGAATAATATTTTTCTATTAGATGACCCTTTCTCCGCTCCCCGGAAACCCTTATCAAACCAGCTTTGCAAAGCTCTTTCAAATGTTTTAACACACTTGGAACCGTTATAGATAGTTTTTTGGCTAGCTGTGTTGCTGTCATAGGTTTTTCTCTTGTTAATTCCATGATTCGATATCTGGTCTTACTTGTGAGTGTTCTTATCTTTTCTATGTCTCTTAACACCATTACCTGCATCAACAACACCAAGGCTTAACATAGAAGCTAGGTATATAGACAAATGGTAATCTTTATAACTTTTTGGTTTCCCTGACACAAAGCTTAGGGTGACCCACCATGGAAAACCCGACAAGAAAACCTCTCATCACACTACTAACATTAACACTAACACTAATAGCACTCAACACATACAATCCCCATGCAAGTAGTGCTCTACTCGGAGAAGAATATCGAACAGGATGGAGTTTCCCCAACCTATCCATAGAAGACCCAATAACAAAACCACAGTTCATCGAACCCGGTGACACAGTCGAACTCTGGGTTAGAATCGTTAACACTGGCCACAGCCGTGCATCAAAGGTAGAAGCCCACATAGAACACGAAAAATCAGAAGACTCCAAAAACATAATCTTCATGCGAAGCAGGAGCAGTTTAGGTGTTATAGACCAAGGCGGATATGGGATAGCATACTTCAGACTCAAAATAAGCCCAGATGCACCCTCAAGCATCTATAAAATCAGAGTGGTTGCAACCTGTGAAAACATGTTCAAAGAAAAAAGTGAATTCTCCCAGAACATAGAGATCCCAGTCAGGGGAACCGCACGCTTCTCGATCAGCCTACTTGATAGAAAACCGTTAACCCCAGGCGAGTCTAGAACCCTGAGGTTTAAGATCACAAACACCGGGACTGGGACCGCCCAATACCTCGAACTCAAATTTGGGGGTGACAGATCCACCACCAGCCCTGGCGCATCGCTAACACTTACCCAACAGAGTGTTGCCACATCCATACCAACAAAACCAACCAGCCAAGCCACGCCCAGCATGTATCCAACAGCCACCTCAACGGGGTCACTCCCACTCTCAGCTCCAACCCCTTCATATCCACCAACCCCAACCGTGGCTCCGAGGGGATTAACAACTCTACCCATGCCAACACAAACATATATCACAACACTGGGAGCCCCAGCTGTTTACCTCGGATCTCTACGCCCAGGGGAATCAGCAGTAGCATATTTCCGTGTGCATGTTGATAGAAACACGCCAAGCGGGGCTTTCAGTGTTCCCCTCACCATAAAATATGAGGAGGAGGTTGAACAGGTTTGGGGACCATTGAGCGTGACGGAGATTGAGAACAACCTGACATATCGTAGGGACACCACAACGTATAAACAGATTGTGAAAGAAGTCAGTTTCACAGATTATATCGGTCTTTTGGTGGTTGGTAAACCAGATATTAACATTGCAAACGTTTTAACGAGCCCAACCACCATACGCCCAGGTGACAACCTTGTTGAGATAACAATGATGGTGGAGAACAGTGGTGAGGGAGAGGCTAGAAACGTTGAAACATATCTATTGTTGGAATACCCATTTGAGGCTTCTCAGACTAGGTCTGATCGAGCATATGTTGGCCTACTAAAACCGGGTGAGAGTAGAAACATTGTTTTCAAGGTTGATGTGGATGAAAAAGCTGAGAAGAAAACCTATACCATTCCCCTTGTTGTTACCTACAAGGAGGAGGATGGCTCAGCTAAAGAGTTTAGAACAGGGATAGAGTTGTCTCTCCGGGGTCGACCAGACTTCAAAATTGTTAAAAGTTGGTCTGAACCACTTAAACTTGTACAGGGCCAAGAAGACGCTAAACTCTATGTGACAATAAAAAATATCGGCTCTGAACAAGCAGAATCTGTTGAGCTAAGGGTTTTACGTAGATCGGGCCAACCATTTGATTTTTCCAAGCGTAGCGATTTTGTTGGCACCCTAGACCCTGGGGAGGAAGCAACTGCAATCCTAGAGTTTGATGTTGACAAAAATGCTGGGGTTAAGACCCATATCCTAAACATTAGCATAAGAGCGGTTGGTGACAGGGAGGAGGGTGATGACAACGTCTACACCTACGAAGACAAAATCCGTCTCACCATCGAAAAGGCTCCAAGCAGATTGGAAAAACTCTCAACCCAATCCACAGCAAAAATGGTTGTTCCCCTGATCCTATTGGTGGTAATAGTAGTCATACTACTTGTAAAAATTGGGTCCAAGAGGAGAGGAACAACCTAGACCAAAAACCTTTCCAAACCTCCGATTTGGGGGTATCACATGGCTAGTGTTGAGAAAACCCTTACAAAGGTTGCGTTTTTCCAGGAGAAACATGCAGTTGTGATAACCCTGGCTGCTCTACTTTTTGCTGGTCTGGGAGCTGTTGCCGCAACTGGCTTGACATGGGAATCAGACTTCATGAAACTGATACCCCAGGACATACCTTCTATACAACTTATGAAGGATGTTCGCTCAGAATTTGGGGGTATAGAAGAATATGCGGTGGTAATAACCCTTGAAAACAAAGCTGGGTCACCAAACGCTGTGCAAGATGTTAGGGACCCTCGGCTCATCCAAATGTTGGACCGTATGGGGGAAAACATCCTCAGCGAACAGGGTGTAACAGATGTTGTCAGTCTCGCCACAATCCTAAAAGAAACATTTGGGGAAATCCCCCAAAACCCATTTGTTATCAGGGAAACACTGAGACAACACCCCATGGCACCCTATCTGATGAACACAGACTACTCCGTAACAATAATACGAGTAAAAACAAACATCAGAGGATATGAAAATGTTAAAAGGTTTGTAAAAGCTTTGGAACAAGATGTTAGAGAGTCTGAGCTTCTCCCCGGGGTTAACACCTATGTAACAGGCGAAAACGCCCAGCTAGCGGATATCATAGACCAGATGCACCTTGACCTCAGAAAAACCGTTCTGGTGGCTGCAACCTTTATACTTATCATCCTCGCCTTGATGTTTGTGTCCCCCCTCAAAGCTTTTCTCCCCCTTGTACCACTGGGTTTCTCCCTAACCTGGACCGCTGGGACAATGTACCTCCTTGGAATACCTGTCAACCTGATGACGGTTAGCGTAGCAGCGCTTCTAATAGGGCTTGGGATAGAGTATGGTGTTTTCATCACCAACGCCTACTATGAACACAGAAAACTTGGCGAAGACATCAGAACATCTGTTAGCTATGCTGTTTCCCATGTTGGACGTGGAATATTTGGTTCCTCCTCGACCACAATGGCTGGTTTCCTGGCAATGACCACAGCCGGTATCCCCGGGCTAAGACAGCTTGGCTTCATCTTGTCGATCGGCATATTCTACGCTATGGTGGCAGCTGTTTTTGTCTGCCCAGCAATCCTAGTTGTGGAGGATAAACACCTCAGACCCAAGAAAATGGTTGACACCCAAAAAAATAGGATCAACACTTGGAAACATGGTTTCCTAACAAGGCTGGAGTTTCTGCCCAAGCTCCAAGCTAGACACCCACTCCTAGTCTTGGCCATGGTTTTCTTGGTAACGCTGCTACTAGCCGGTGGGTTGTCCCTGCTCAAAATAGAAACAGGTTTCCATGGAATGACCCTACCCCAAAAATTCGAGTCTGTTAGAGGCATGGAGATCATAGAAGATGAGTTTGGGGGATTAACCAACATAATGATTGTTGTAAGAACAGATGGAGGGGGTGTAAACGATCTACGTAACCCAGAGGCTATGAGATACGTTGACAGGCTATCAACCCTTTTAGCCGGGGAGGAAG
>Ga0164310_10000931_pt1 | contig 16198 bp, 13 predicted proteins | sample GuaBasSedimGuay1_FD_121795 | JGI IMG/M metagenome (GOLD analysis project Ga0164310, IMG submission 121795) | Subseafloor sediment microbial communities from Guaymas Basin, Gulf of California, Mexico - Guay1, Core 4569-9, 0-3 cm | ecosystem: Environmental > Aquatic > Marine > Hydrothermal vents... | reverse complement strand
TTTTTAGTTCGATCTTCCAGGCAGTCACCACGATCAAAGATGTAGGGTTGGAATCCCTTTTCTGCCAGTGAAAGAGCAGCAAATAAACCTGCTGGCCCGGCTCCGATTATGAAGGGATGCGGATCGGATATTTTATGTTTTGTTTCTAAATGTGGTTGTGGTTCTTTGTAGATCTGTACATCATTATCCAACTTCAATTCAATACAAATATTAGCTTTCAAAGTAAGATTGTATTTGAGATGATTTTTTGTACGAGCATCCAGAGAATTGCGCAGGATTTCAAGGTCTTCTATCGAATCGAGTGGTATATTTAACTTGTATGATAAGGCTTTAAACAGATCGATCTGTTTATTGATAGGGATGATTATATTCCTGATTTTGTACAAAATTACTCCTTTTAAAGCATTTGACTCATAATTTTACTACAAGTCGAAGTGATCAATACATCTTTTTTGCTTCGAGTCGACGTCACTTTACTCCTTACGACTCGAAACGCTTTATCTAAACTTCTTGACGTAATAATCTGTCAAGCGATTCAGAAACATGTATGGATAGAAAAGAAATTAAGATAGTTTTCACAGACTTGGATAGAACTCTGATGCGAGATGATAATACGTTTTCGAAAAGAAGCTTAAAAGCTTTGGCAGATTTACAGAGGAATGGAATTATTGTAGTAATTGCTACCGGCCGGAATATATACTCTGCTAAAAAAGTTTTAGATGCCGATCTTCCTATTGATTATTTAATGTTTTCAGCCGGTTGTGGAGTTATAAATTGGAAAACTAAGAAAATAATTTATGAAAATCATCTGAAAAGAAATGAAATTAAGAAGACGATAAAAATTCTATTAGCACATGAAGTGAACTTCATGCTCCATAATCCGATACCCGATAATCACTATTTTAATTATGCACAGAATACAAAAAATAATCCTGATTTTAAACGACGAATTGCTACCTATAAATCATTTGCAGGTATTCTGAAAGATCTGCCGGATACAGCAAGCCAAATCATTGCGATATTGAAGCAGGATGAAAAGATGAAATTTGAAGAGATTAAAAAGGAAATTGATTTTCTGAAAGTTATACGAGCGACTTCTCCACTAGATCATAAATCGATCTGGCTGGAAGTTTTTCCTAATGGAGTTTCAAAAGGTCATTCTGCTGAATGGTTGTGTAATAAATTGAAGATTGATAGAAAGTACACACTTGGAATCGGCAATGATTTCAATGATCTTGATCTATTGGAATTCACTGAATATAGTTGTGTTGTTGCTAATGCTCCAGAAGAGTTGAAAAAAAAATATAATGTGATTGACTCAAATCAGGAAGATGGCTTTGCTAATTGTATGAAAAAATTAATGCCTGACTCCCCTTATTAAGAGAGACTAAGAGGGGTCTTGTAAAAGTTCATGATTTAGTACAAACCCCCTTTAATTCCCCCTTGCGAAGGGGGACAATAAGGAATTTATTGAAAGGAATTATAAATGTTTGAATATCAAAAAACAGGTCGTTTCTTTGCTCAAGTAGCAGGACAGATGGAAGAATATGGTGCGGCAGAACTTAAAGAATTCGGAGTTAAAGAAATTACTCCGGTTTATCGCGGCGTCTGGTTCAAGACAGATCTTGAACATGTATATAGGGTAAATTTGTGGGCAAGATTGTTAACCAGAGTATTAGCACCGCTTCTTACGTTCAGTTGTCATAGTACGGACTACCTATATACTACTGCAAAGAAAATGGAGTGGGAAAAACTCCTCACATCAGATCAAACATTTGCGATTTTCTCTACAGTTTCGAACAGCAAAATCACACATTCCCAATATGCTGGTTTAAAACTAAAAGATGCTATTGCTGATTACTTTCTGGAAAAAGAAGGTAAACGGCCTGATGTGAACAGGGAAGACCCTGATGTATGGATAAATCTGCACATTGATAAAAACAAAGCTCACATTAGCCTGGATACATCAGGTGGAAGTCTGCATAAAAGAGGTTATCGGATAAATAGTGTTCCAGCACCTATACAGGAAACATTAGCAGCAGCCATAATTCGTATTTCCGATTGGCAAGGTTTAACTCCGCTATTAGATCCAATGTGTGGAAGTGGAACATTGCTGGCTGAAGCTTTACTTCATTTCAGCAGGATTCCCTCTGCATTCTTAAGAAAAAAGTTTGGATTTGAAAATTTGCCGGATTTTAATGAAAATAAGTGGCAGGAAATTCAGAAATCTGCTGGCAGGGTGAGAAGACCTCTTCTGGAGGGTTTATTAAATGGATGTGATATTGAACAAAGAGCTGTTAATGCAGCTCGAAAAAATCTAAATTCTCTTCAGTATGGTCATCTGGTTAGAGTTCAGAAAAGAGATTTTCGTGAGCATCCCGGCTTAGAAAACGGAGTAATTATCTGTAATCCACCTTATGGAATTCGTTTGGGAGATGAGAAACAATTAGAATCGCTATACAAAGAATTGGGAGATTTCCTAAAACAAAAATGTAAAGGATCCACAGCCTGGATATATTGTGGGAATCGAAATTTGATTCCGCATCTGGGTTTGAAGCCTTCCCGCAAGATTCCATTGGTGAACGGTAACCTGGATGGAAGATTGTTGAAGGTGGAAGTGTATTGAGAATTGTACAGTGAGTGTGGAGCATGGGGAAAGTGTTAGATCCAACTGCCATCTATTAACAAGCTAAAGGCAATTTTATGGGAAAAGAAAGAGACGAATTGATCCGTAGTTTGGGTGGTACACCCAGCAGTGATTTGAATTTAACTGACGCAGAAATTTTACAACGTGCCAGAGATACTTATTGGGAAAGAGGAGAAATTCCACCGGAAATTGCAAAATGCTTCTCGGACGAAGAATTGGTGGAACTACGTAAGAAACTTAAACAAAAATTGGATGATAAGAATAAGCATAGAAAAAAAGATGGTGGCAGGACCCAGACTTGAACTGGGGACACAAGGCTTTTCAGGCCTCTGCTCTACCAACTGAGCTATCCCGCCACGCAAGTTGGACAGAACAAAATTCAGGGTTCTGATGTCAACAAAAAATTCATGCTTAGTTAAAGAAAATAATTTTATAAAGTAAAGCTTAATTCATCAGTGGGCACTTCAGTAATTTTAGATCGCAAATCATCTTCAGCATCTTTTATACAATCGTCAATGTTTCGAGGTTTGCTATAAACACTTAACCCAAAAGTGATTGCAGCTTTGATCGAGAATCTGCCATAGACGATATCCAACTTTGCAATTTCATCTTTTAGTTTCTGCATAACTATTTGAGAACCTTGAAGACTGGTTTCAGGTAAAACTAACAAGAACACATTCCCTTCCCAACGTCCTACACCGTCTTGTCGTCGTAAACGAGAGCGCATAAAGCCGGCCATTGTCCTTAAGGTTAAATCTCCACCATCAGAGCCGAACCTTTCGTTTATGGATTTTAAATTAACTATAGAGCACATCAAAAAAGCGAAAGGTTTTCTATTTCTATCAAATCTTGATGCTTCAAATTTTATCTTTTCAGTGATCTCTCTACGATTAGATATTTGTGTAAGTGGATCGGTAGTTGTAAGTTTCTTTAATTGTTTATTTGCATCTTCCAATTGCCAATTTTGATCTTCGATAATTTTATGAGAGAACGATTTTTGACGATACAAATGGTAGGCATAAATAGATACACCTGAAAGAATTATACAAATTATAATAATAAGGGTTATAAAGGCTTTCTGACGTTTGAGTTCAATATCTCTAAGGTTGGCAGACTGGTGTAATAGATCGAATTCTTTTTCCAATTTGCTGGTTTCATATTTAATTTTCAGTTCAGTAATAGTTCTGTTTGTCTGCTCAGAAAAGAGTTCGTCTTTTATTTCTGTATATAATTTGAAGTTATTATATGCGTCTTCATATCTTCCCATTCTAGCATAAAGACGAGCTAAGATATTATAGCTTGATTTTTGTAAATTGAGATCATTAGCAAGAATGGAATACTCAAGACCCTTATTCAAATAGTCCATGGCAGTTTGGTTATTGGAAAGTACATAATTCAGCATTCCAAGGTGAAAATAAGAAGAAGCGATACCATCATTATCTTCAATACGCAACATGATTTCTAATGAACGTTCATAAAAGCCGATAGCTTCATCATAGCTTTTTAAGCCCTGTAAAACCATGCCAATGTTGTTTAATGTTGTTGCCATTCCATATTCGTCATCAAGCTGCTCTTTTATACCAAGAGACTGCTGATAGTATTCCAATGATTTCGCATAATTTTCTGTAGAAAGGTAAATATTTCCAATATTATTTAAACAGCGACTTGCTGCATTCAGATCATCAATTTCATAGTTCATCAATAAAGATCGCTTGTAATAGTTCAGTGCGTCATCCCATTTTCCGATATTTTGATATACAATACCAATATTATTTAATGAACTTGTAATTCCCTTTTTATTACCATTTTGTTCATCGATCTGCAATGACTCTAGATGATATTCCAACGCTTTCTCGTAATTTCCAAGACTATTGTGGATATTTCCAATATTGTTCAACGCTCTGGCAGTTCCAGTGCTATCACCAAGTTGTTCATATAAACCTCTAGCTTGTTCGAAATATTGCAGAGCTTTTGTATAATCATTAAGGTTTAGATATCCTAACCCCATTCCATTTAATAATTCTGCTTTTTCACTATTTGGTAATTTGAGGTAATTCGTACTTAAAGTATCTACATTAGCTTGAGCTGCAAGCAGTAAACAAGAAGATAATATCAGTAGCGTAATTGCAGTTTTTAAAACATTCATATAAACCTACTCATCATGTTCCAGGAGGAAATCATCTTTATGCCAGGCACTTATTCCCCCTATCATTCTAATTATTTTTGCGAAGCCTAAATCTGCCATCATTTCTGATGCAATATTTGATTTAGCATCCCAACTACAATAAATCAAATATACCCTATTTCTATCAAGCTTTTCCAGTTCAATCTCAAAATTTTCATCATTATAATTAATGTTTAAGGCATTACTCGATCTGTTTTTCCTGCAATTTGCCGGTGACCTAAGATCAATTATCATATAATCTTTTATGTTATGATTTGTTTGTATATAATCATTAATTTCATTAGGAGTGAAATTATTGATAATTCCTTCTCTGTCCATATATTAAAACATCCTTATATTAAGATAACTTTTCTTAATAAAAACTACATAATTAATTTGTTAGAGATATACATCCTCCCTAAGCAAATGAGAAAATAACAAAATTAATGAAAACAAAATTGAAAGATTTGCACGTCCGAAATTAATTTAATACCAATACCAGTCGGGATAGTCATCGGGATCCCAACCATAGTGATATTCGGGGTCATATTCAAATCTTTCAGCACAGAAATATCGATAATCCTCAGCTTCTTCGTTAAGGATGTCTCGTATTTCGGCACATCGGTCGTAACTTTGCCTTAGACAATTACCGTAAAAAGTTGCGTAAACTTTGTCTGTGTAGCTATCTACTAAATCAAATTCTCCTGGGTCATCATCACTATACCGATGTAAAACATTGTGGTAAACATAGTATGGATAACCATTATAAAAGTAAAATCCATTATCATAATCAATATAAATTCTAATCCAGAGTCCTCTGTAAATATATCTTGCAGGAACCGTATAATGATATTGGATAGGATTATGATAGTGGATCTCTTGAACAATCTTTTTCTTTTTGTAAGGAACGTGTTTATAGCTCTTTTTGTATTTACGCTTCTTATGTTCAGGAGTATCAAATATTACTTTTTTGCTCTTTGACTTTGTATCGATCTTTTTCAGCTCTGTACGCTTTACAGGTTTCTTCTGATACCTCTTCTTTCTTTTCGGCCTTTTTGTCCGTAATCTTTTCGTTATTCTTTTTTTCTTTCAGCTGTGCCTTTTGTTCTTGTTCTTTTTGCTGTTTTGTCTCCAGATTCTTTTTGGGCTTAGATTCTGTTTTGGTTTGGGCATAAATCGATAATGTTGTTAATGTTAGAATTAAAAGAATTATGCCAAAAATCCTTTTCACTTAAACTCCATGGATGATAATCATTTTGTCATGATTTTTCGCATTATGCCTGCATATCTTCTTCTTTCTTTAATTCTGAGATCTCCTACAATATAATTACACAGAAGCAATACGCCAATAGCATAACCCGGCAGGACTTTCCAAATAATGAATTGGTTACCAATATTTCTGATTGTTATAATAACCGCAATCACAATAGCAATTCCTGCTCCAGCTAAAAATATTGAATTGATCAATACTTCAAGAGATGCTTTTTTCTGATCCCATGATAGCATCTTCTTTGTGAAAGCCTGTTCTGAAGGTGAAAATTTTTGTTCATCTTTTAGTCCCATAATACACTCCTTCTTATTTTATATGACGCAAATCCAATATATTGAGATTATCCATTTTATGTCAATCAAATAACATTTCCATAATAATTACTAAATTATTAAAATTATTTTCAACAATTTCTTCCTGATTATTGAGGAATAATAATTTTCCAGTTACTATCAACAATATTTTCAATAAAACCAATTTTCATAATATATTCAGCCAGGATGTTTCTCATTTCAAGATTTGATTTAAACAGAACTTCATTTTCCTGTGCACCAGCAGCAGGTAGATGTCCGCCACCTCCACTTGCACGATAGCTGTTCATGGCAACTTTGTATTTTTTATTCAAATCCAACCTGCTGGCAGAGTCAGATAAGAGAATATTACCAATTCTATCGCCAGATTTTTTAGTATAGTCTATTGAATATGAGATTCCTTCCGCCATATCGAAATTATAACCTTTAATATTTTGATTCGTCTGCAATTTTCCATTTTCCCAATAATAGTATCGACTGCTGTATTCCAAGAAATCTTTTATTTGCTGACCGGTCATGGAAACAACATAAAGATAGTTTTCATAAGGATACAATTTGTATATATCCTTTACTTTAATCGGACCCGGTTCTATATTTACATTTGTATTAAAGCAGGCAGCAAAAGAAATATCTGCATCTGTAAAATCTAATTGTGCCTGATTAATCAGTTGCATAAGTGCGGAGTCTTGAAGACGTGATTTTGCAGAAGAAAGTGTATCTTTTGACGTGCCAATTTCTTTGCGAATATAATCTAAAACCGGTTGATGATAAATAGATTGTAAATCAGCGAATTCATCTGATGGCTGGATTTCTTTTATATCTTCCAACCATACAGATTTCTGAATAATCCAACTGCTGTCAGCATTACTTGCAGTGATGATTTCCGCAACACCTAACTTTCTTCCCCAGGAACCTGAAATAAGTTGTAACGGAGAATTCTCATCAACAGATATGCTTTTCTTCATTGGTAATTCATTGTGAGAGTGACCTCCAAAGATCAGGTCAAATCCGGGTACTTGAATTGCAACTAAACCAGAAGCATTATCTGTTGGTAAACCCATTAATTTTGTTTTTTCAGCACCGTCAGTTTCATCAAATCCTGAATGGAACGTACCGATCAAGATATCTACCTGAGGTCTTAGTATCTTCACATATTTAGAAGCTGTTTCAATCATGTCCTGCCACTTGATCCCAGGATATAAAGAGTCATCCAGCCACATGGGAATAGCTGGTGTGGTTAATCCCAGGATTCCAATTTTTAAATTATTTCTTTCAATAATGATATAGGGTTGGAAATAAGTTGAATCATTTTCCAAAGTAGAATTTGCTGAAAGCCAGGGAAAATCTGATTGATTTCGACAGCGATTATAAACATCTGTTCCCTGCTCAATTTCGTGGTTACCAACCGTAAAGGCATCATACTCCATAATGTTCATGGCTTCGATCATAGGATGAGCAGAAACTGTATCGATGCGGTTGTAATAATATGTAAGCGGAGTTCCCTGGATCATATCTCCACAATCTACTAAAACCGTTTCATATTTGCGGCGATATTCTTTTATCCTTGTATGAATTTTAGCCAATCCCCGTTGAGCTGGTTCATCAAGAAAATAATCATAAGCAAATATATTTCCATGAATATCGGTTGTTTGAAGAATGTAAAGTGTATCAAGCTTTGTAAATTCTATTTCAGAAGCGAATAACAATCCACACACAATTAGACTCAAAGCAATAAAGAATTTCTTACTCATTATAACTCACTTAAATTTCAGCTTTGTTGCAACTCGGTTTCAATTTTATTAAACAAATTCAAATAAGATATTATTGCATTACAATTAAGTTCTTCATTTGAATAAGTGCTGATTTATTTGATTGAAATTACTTAGAACAATATCTGCAATTGATAAATCCTGATTTGAATAATTTTCGTTTCTTAAGCCTATGCAATGCATACCAGCATCTCTGGCAGCTTTTATGCCGTTTGTAGAATCTTCTATTACAAGACATTCATCTGGATTTACATTCAATCTTTGTGCAGTAGTAAGGAAAATATCAGGAGACGGCTTTCCAAGTTCAACTTCTTCACCGCTTACAATAACATCAAAATAATCATGAATCAACAAGTTTTTGAGAATAGCCATTATAGTTCTTTTTGCAGTAGAAGAAGCCAAAGCAATTTTAAATTTTCTATCAATACAATTCTCAATAAATTCCTTAAAATATGGCATAGGAGAGAGAGTGGATAAATTCTTAAAACTGTGGTAGACAGTTTCATTATTCATGTTTACAAGCTCTTCTATTGATTGCTCAAGGTTTTTGTTCCTCTTTAATATCTGCCACATTAGATGCATTCCTGCGCCAATGAACTCATCATATTCTGCTTCAGAAATTGAAAATCCTAATTGGTTAAAGATTTTTTGTTGAATTTTAAAATAGATTGGCTCACTATCAATAATTACGCCATCCATATCGAAAATGACAGCCTGCAGATTATTCATCACTGTTATTTTTCGATTTTGATTGAAAGCCTGTTTCCGCCTTTTCCCAGACTGTAATTCTTTAATCTCTCAGCTCGCTTTGCAATGTCATCCGGAGTATCTTCAGGTTGAATGAGCGTTGCACCAGCAGATAAAGTGAATTTTACTTCTCCTAATCCGACCTGAATTGGTGTTTTTGCGAACTTCTTCAATAAGCGTTTACCCAGAAGTTCAATCTTATCATCGTCCACTTTTACAAGAATGGCCATAAATTGATTTTCTGACCATCTTCCCACTATATCAAATGGTCGAATTTCATTTTGCAGAGAGCTTCCAATTTTAGAAAGGATGGAATTTCGAGTTTCTTCATTATAAGATGCTTCGATTTTTTCAAAATTATCGATTTCCAGTAGATAAATAGCGAAGCTCCATTGATATCGGGCATACTCTTCAATTTTTGCCTTCAGAATCATTTTCAGATTATGCTGGTTCGGCAGCTTAGTAACAATATCATAAAATGTTTTCTGATGCTTTTCCGTTTCTTCAGTGTCTATTGTGAAGAACGCCTCATTATTGGTAAAGATGTGAGTAGCACCAACAATTTCTCCTTTGGAATTATACATTGGTGTTATGCGCAGCGAAATATGAACATTATGGCCATCTTTATGTCTCAAAAATGCTTCAGCTTTATAGAAACTGCCGGTGGCAAGGGTATTACGCATAAGACAGCCTGTTAAACATAAAGGATCACCATCTAAAGAAGTGTGTGCTAATATATCCTGAGAGCAGGTTTTTCCCATAACTTCTGAACTGAGATAGCCTGTAATCAGTTCTGCGCCACTGCTCCAGTATTTGATTTTTTTCTTATTATCTACGTAGTAAACGCCTTCAAACAAATTTTCCAACAGAGTTTGATAATTACTCTTCATTCATCTCTCCTGCAAACGTAAATATAGATAATTTATATCTAATACATTTAATATACAAAAATCCAATAAAAATATATTAAGTCAAACTATAATTTTTTCTGCACATTTATTCTAGATCGATATTTCTCGAACCATTGATTATATTCTTTTTGCAAGAATTTTCTTTTATATGCAGCTTTTTCTGTTAAAAATTCTTCCTGGCCAGGTCTTTTTAATCTCTCAATGTAATATAACAGAAGTTGTTTTTCATTAATTGGTATTACGGGACTGCAATAGCCCGGTTCTCTATCTAAAATATCATTCATTATATCATCACTGAAATCCACTCCAGGAATTTCGCTTTTTAAAGAGAGATCTTCTGCTTTTTTCCAACCGCCAAGATAGCGTAAAAGAGAATCAGGATTCACACCTTTTATAATTTCGTCCCTTAAAATTGAAAAATAATTCCTGGCATTTTTAAACCGTTCTTTAGCAGCAAAAATGTCTTCTATCTGTATCTGAGCTTCTTCAAAGGTCAATTGTCTGGCAGATTTTTTCTTTAATACAAATATCACTGCATATCCCAGATCATTTTTAATGATACTACTGAATTTCTCATTTCTCCAGATTCGCATTAAATCTGTCTTGTACTGCTTAATCGAGCCAAGATGATCAAACTCCAGATCTGCATTCTGAAACTGTGTTTTAAAGATTTGTTCTGGTCGGAAATATTTGTTTAGATGGCTGAAATAACTGGTAGAATCAAAAACAGTTCTGGCTGCATTTAGTGCATATTCATTTGAAAGCTTAAGGAGTTCATTATATTTGATCGTTTGTTTTAGATCTTTGAAAGGTATCATACCAGCCTTGAAATCTTTCAATTTCTTAATAATAAGCCATCCGTCATCAAATGCGATCGGCTCCAGAATAACATCGTTAGCAGTATCTGATAAAATGGAACCAATCCTGTCAGGAAGCTTCTCGTATTCGATGATTCCATCATTAGGAAATCTGCTTTTTTTATCAAAGCAATACTTTAGAAGATCAAACTCAATACCATTCTCAGCTTGCTGAAATATTATATTTGCCTGCGATTTTTCAGAAACAAAAATCCTATCTAGTTTTATAGATTTCTTTCGATAATAATTATCGAGATTATTCTGGTAAATTTCCATTAAAGTTTCATCAGATATCTCTTCCTGCATCTCAGATATATTATCTGCAATGCCAAACATAACACCGCCCAGTTGCAAGCTGTCTGCAGTCATGAAATCCTTTCTATGGCTATTATAATATTCTCTGTAATCTGTGGAATCAGATTGAGCAATATCGATAAATTTCGGCAATTGATCCTTTATCTTTCCAAAATCAGGGATATATTCAGGAAAGAAAGAATCCACCCAGAAAAAGACTAATCCGTTTTTTGAAGGAATAAAACCTTGTTCAAACTCTCGATTGATCAAAGAAGCAATGCCATCTTGCAGCGGAGATCTATTGTGAAAAGTTTCCAGAAAAATTATATTGCGATCAAATTTCAGATTATTGTCATCAGCCAGCTGCATCAATTCTCTTCGATCATCAATATTATTTTCAATTTGCTTTCGCATTTCATTAATAAAATCTTCATCATCTGGTTTTATGAATAGTGATGATCTGGAAAGCTCTATGGTATTAACAACAGCAGCTGGTACAATAAACTTATCGATATGATTATCAAAGTATTCATGATAATCATTACGAGCATCTTTTTCTTTTAAAAGAAATTCCTTCCAAACTGCATTTGCTGTCTCTAATTCATCTCTGCTGATCTTGTCAAAATCTATAATTTGGAATACAATAATGCCTTCACCAAAATCAAAAGGCTGTGAAAACTGTCCTTCTTTCATTTCAAAAGCAGTTTTTACAATACCTTCGGGAAGATTGCCTAAAGTTTCGTTTACCGAAAGATAATTCGTCTCGATAATCGGATAAAAAACGCTTTCTTCTGCTATCAATAGTTCACGCAGCTGCTTAGATTTTTGCATTGCTTTGGCTGTGATCTCTTCCTGTTCCAGAGCAAATCGGATATTGTTTAATTCCAACTCTCCCAAAGTACTATCTGCCAAAGCTATTTCATTAAGTTTGTTCTGCACATTTGGTGTTACCGCAATAGTAAAGTCATCTTTGAAAACAATAAAAAACTTAAGTTTAACTTTCTCTACTTTATCAAATTTTCTTTTATTTTGGAAATAATATTGATCAGCATCGCTCATGGATATATCCAGCGGAACATTGGCATCTTCTACATTTACAATTGCGTAGCCCAAATCAATTTCAGTATGTTCCATAAAATAATTTCGAAGAAGTTCATTATCTGAAATCTGAATGGAATCTTCAACTAAAGTTCTGGTTTTATCTACTAATATTTCCTTTCGCATTTCAGAAAGAATCTTAACACCATTGGAAGTATTACTAAAAGCTAAATACTTATTGTGATCAAAAGTACCATTTGTTTGAAACCGTGCCAGATCGCCAAGCTGATGGATGAAGAAAGCTTCCAATTCTGCTTCATCAACTGTTATTCCATTCTCATCGGCGTAGTTTAACAGGACATATTTTTTTATCAATCTCTCAAGAGCCATAGAACGAACACGGGAATAGCTGATATTTTCATTTGATCGGATTTGTTCCATTTCGGCTGCCAGTTCACTATTAGAAATCTGGTATGAGCCGACAATTGCTACATTTTCACTTAGCAGTATCGAAAAACAAAATATTATTATGAATAATATGTAAATTTTCATTTAAACTTTCCTATTATAATTATTACTAAAACACATAAATTAAATATATAATATTCGAGCAAGTACATTTTTGATTAGAGAGGAAGTGTTTAGATTAAAATCTAGAAATACAATGTTCAAAGAAGAGCATTGATTTTGTTACAATCGGCGTCTGCTTCAGCAAATTCACCCAGTTTTCTATAACAATTTTCTCTTATCATAAAAGCATTTATAAAATCTGGTTCTAAGTCGATGATCTTGTTACAATATTCGATTGCAGCTTTATAATCTTTTATTTCTTGTTGAATAATTGCAATTTGGAAAAGATATAAAGTAGATCCTGGTTCTATCTCTACAGCTTTCTGCAAGTCTGCCAGGGCATCCTGGAATAATTTCCTTTCGAAGTAGGTTTTACCGCGAGAATAATAAATATAAGCATCATCCGGATTTTCAGATAGTGCTTCAGCAAAGTCATTTTCAGCAGCTTTATAATTCCCACTTTTAGCATGAAATTCAGCTCTTTTTATCTTGAACATCACACTATTTTTGTTCAAATTAATTGCCTGATTTATTGAATCTATTGCAGCTTCTGTTTGTTTCAGATTATCTAATATTTTGCTTTTGTAATAATAGACCCACGAATATCTGGGATCCTTTTCCAAAGCTGATTCAATCGTCTGAAGGGCTTCATTATAGTTTCCCATTTGATTCAGTGTATCGGCAAGTTCACAGTAATTCTCTACTTCATCAGGAAATTTTTCGATCATCCAGATATAATATTCCTTAACTTCAATTAAATCGTCGGAATTTTGATGGGTCGATTTCCAATTACTTTCAGGCATAAAATCGTCCGCTGTCTGTAAGCAATCGGAAGCTATAGTGCTGATCATCCCATCGAAACGAGTATAAGCTGAGAGAAACTCTGTAAAGCTGTCGTACAAAAGCCCCCAGCCAGTTGGAAAATCCTCATGAAATGCATCAAAAACCGGAGATTCATTGTCTTTAACCAGCGGATTCACAAAGATCAATAATTCATTGATAGATGTTGATGCTAAGGGAATAAAGGGATACACACCCTTCCAATTGCGATCCAGTTTCCAGTTTTTATCGCTGAGATCTTCATAATGTTTTTCAAGTTCAGCTGTTCCATAGAGAACCAGACTATTCCAAATAACTGTTTCTTTACCACCTGGCTCTAACATGATCTTTTTTAAAGCTTCATTACAAATAAATCCACCATTGTACTTTAATAGAAATTGTTTGTAGGATTTTGGAAGTTCAATGTTATACATATACTCAATGTTGTTTAATTCATCCTCTGAAGCAGGATTATTAAAGAAGCAATGTTCAGGATCGGCATTAATCTTTACTTCTAATCTATTAAGAACTTCTTCCATTGTTTCCATTATTAATTCCTGAAATCTATAATTTTTTGTTTATAATATTGCGCTTTATCAATCAATTCAGCTTCATCTACATTCACCAATTCTCTATCTTTCATTACTATTTTCCCATTCACAATAGAATCTGTGATGTTTTCTGAGGTGAGAGTGTAAACAAGCTGAGCGAATGGATTATATAGTGGTTGACTTTGAATGTTGTTTATATCTACACAGATCAGATCTGCATTTTTACCAACTTCAATTGAACCGATATTTTTTTCTTTTCCCAAAGCTTTAGCACCACCAGATGTAGCAATTTCCACCATTTGTCTGGCTGGCAAAATAGTTGGATCGTCATTTAGTGCTTTCTGTAACTTTGACGTAAGACTGATCTCTTCCAAAATGCTCAAATTATTATTACTGGCTACTCCATCTGTTCCGATGCTCAGGTTAATTCCCTTTTCAAGATAGCTGGCAAAAGAATCAAATCCAGATGCCAATTTTAAATTGCTGCTTGTATTTATGGCAATAGAAGCGTTATTTTCGGCCAGGATATTCTGCTCTCTTTCATCTAACCAGATAGCATGAGCAGCTAAAACTCTTTGCTCGAAAAATCCCAATGAATCAAGATACTCAGCTGGCCGAAGATTGTGCCTTTTAAGGCAATCTGCTACTTCCTGCTTAGTTTCGGAGAGATGTACATGCAAAAGTAAATCGAGTTTCTGAGCTAATTCTTTTGCTTTTATCAGGTTTTCTTTACCACAAGTATATATTGCATGCGGAGCAATAGCAAAATCAATTAGAGCATTATCTTTATATTTGGAATTCATCTTTGTGATGTAAGCAAAGATCTCATCAGCATTTTTGTAATTCGCGACAGGATAGTCCAAAACACCTTCTCCCAAAACAGCTCTGATTCCAATTTCTTGAGCTGATTCAGCAGTTTGATCTCCGAAGAAATACATATCGTTGAAAGTTGTAATTCCGTTTTTGATCATTTCGGCGCATCCATGCAATGATGAATCTCTTACAAAATCGGCTGACAGAAAATTGTTTTCTACTGGCCAGATATGCTTAGATAACCATTCCATTAATGGCAGATCATCTGCCATTCCTTTGAAATAACTCATTGCTACATGGGTATGCGTATTTACAAATCCAGGCATTACGATTTTGTTAGTTGCATCTAATATTTCTTGTGCATCGTATTTATTTCTGAAATTTCCGAATTCAATTATTCTACCTTTATCAATAGCGATGTTACCTATGAATGGTTTTTTATCGTAAGTCAGGAGCAATCCATTCTTAATTAATAATTCGATTTTCTGCATATTATCACCTTATTTTTTAATTCCCCTCTCAAGAGTGGGAAATTATTACTTTCCCTGCCTATTATCAGCGTTTCTTGGTGCTCACTTGGTAATTTCTTGTACAACCGTTGCGAAGGTTTTCAACCATTCGCAAGGTCTCACAATCCCTTTTTCAGTAATTATTCCAGTAATATATTTTGCCGGAGTCACATCGAAAGCCGGATTAAATGCTTCAGAGCTGGGAGAACAAACCAGGATTTTATGCATCTCACCATTTTCATCGGGTCCGGTTTGATAGAGCACTTCATCCTGATATCGTTCTTCGATAGGAATGTCTTTACCGGTAGGACAATCTTTATCAAATGTTGAAGAAGGAGCAGCCACATAAAATGGAATATCGAATTCATGGGCACAAATCGCTTTTTCCAAAGTTCCTATTTTATTGGCTACATCGCCATTGGCAGCAATTCTATCAGCTCCCACGATAACCATATCAATTTTGCCCTGCTGCATTAAGTGTGCCGCCGCATTATCCGGGATTATCAGATGCGGTATTCCTTCATTTTTTAGTTCCCAGGCAGTAAGACGCGCTCCCTGGCTGCGAGGTCTTGTTTCATCTGCATAAATAAAAATGTTTTTACCAGCTTGATGAGCTAAATAAATGGGGGAGAGAGCTGTGCCAAAATCTGTAAAAGCCAGCCAGCCGGCGTTGCAATGCGTGAGAATGCGAAAGTCATCTTTAATCAGTTCGTTACCAAATTCACCGATTTTTCGAGAATCTTCTGCATCTTTATCAGCAACAGCTTGAGCTGCTTTTACAGCCGCTTGAACCGGATCGGAAGAATTTTGGGCAGTATCGAAAACTTTGTTTATAGCATAAAACAGATTCTGCGCAGTCGGTCGAGTCGCTTCGATTTCCAGCTTTGCTTCTTCCACAAATTCCCAAAATCCATCTTCTGGTGCTTTT
>Ga0164310_10000929_pt1 | contig 16213 bp, 15 predicted proteins | sample GuaBasSedimGuay1_FD_121795 | JGI IMG/M metagenome (GOLD analysis project Ga0164310, IMG submission 121795) | Subseafloor sediment microbial communities from Guaymas Basin, Gulf of California, Mexico - Guay1, Core 4569-9, 0-3 cm | ecosystem: Environmental > Aquatic > Marine > Hydrothermal vents... | reverse complement strand
TCTCCCTTGTCAAGGCGATAGGGGAGGGGAAAAGTGGTCCCCTCCCCATTTTCGGGGATTCCAACGACAGAGCCCCATATTTGCTCTATAAGGGGATTTCCCACGAAACACAGGAGGAACTACATATAACACCAAAAAGTCCAGTGGGAAGGCATTTAAAAGCCCTGGGCAGACCTGACGGGGCTTAACCACCAGGTACCCTAGAACCAGACGAGAGAAGCCACCAAAAAGGAAGGCCCCAATGAGGTCTAGATGAAGAATCTAGAGAACCCAATAACATAATAAACGTAGTTCTTATACTTTCATTGATATTCTAAAATGATATTACATTTGCTTCCACAACCTTCCAAACTCGTGGAAAAAACAGAGTGAGATCTCCCCTGAAAAAGAACTTTCCCCCTGGAGAGATTCCAGCAGGGGAAGAGGGGGATGCAAAGAAAGACCTTAAAAGTCCGGAGAAAGCCCCTTACTCCCGAAGCCCCGAGAATAAAATTTAACATAATATATATTATCAATCAAAAAGGTGGAAAAGGGGAAAGGTGGGCAACCACCTGAATACCTTGGATTTAGAGTGTTAACTTTTTGTTGAAGTCTTTCTTTAGACTATGGGGATAGCAGGTGGGTTTTGGGGATTAGAGGCTTTACCGGCTGATTTCCAATACGTTAACGCTGATTCCTTCTCTCGAAAGGTCCTGCAGTAGATCCAAAAGAAGATCTAAAAAAGACGGAGACGCGTAAATCTCTGCCAAAGCTTTCTTGGCATCAACTATCCTGACGACCCCCAGGGACTCATAAGACTCTACCATAGCCACCAGTAACGCCACCTGAGACCGAGGCACCCACAACCTAACAGTCACATCTCTGAGGTCCATCCTTCCCTCAATACCCAAAATTAAAGCATCACTTTAACTTTGCCAGAGCCTCGCTAATATCGGTCTCACAACATGAGCCAGCGGGCAAGAATTCTCTCTTTTTCCTCAGTGGCGAGGCGAGCCCGGGAGTACATGCCAGCCCTTTCTCTCTGTCTGTAAGCTTCATACAAAATGATGGCTGTGGCTACAGACACGTTGAAGCTCTGAACAAACCCCACCATGGGTATCACAATGCACTCATCCGATTCCTCAAGAGCCTCCTGGGAGACACCCTCTAACTCCTTCCCTACCACGACAGCGCACGGACACGTGTAGTCCACCTCTCTGAAGTCCCTAGCCCTTGGATTTACTGATGTTACATATATCTTGAAACCTTGATCTTTAAGATTCCGAAAACACTTCAATGAATCATCATAAAAAGATATATCCAACCATTGCGCGCTTCCCCTACTCACACTTCTAGAAAGAGCTATCACTCCACTCTCCTCAACTATGTGGACATACTGAATTCCCACGGCATCACAACTCCTCAGAATCGCACTTATGTTATGAGGATTTCTCAAGCGCTCCAACACCACCGTTAAATCAGGTTGGCGTTTCTCCAACACCTCTAACAGGCGACTTCTCCGTTCAGGGGTGGTCATAAGCCCTCCAGGCCAAGCTTATCATCCGAGAGGCCCCATTCCCCTCTCTTCGATAGGAGGGAAATAGACCTGAACAGCAGGTGCAGAGCCCACACTTCTCTGGGTGCCTCTCCACCCCCTCCAGCTCCAGAAGCCTGGCCACAGCCACATCCAAGGAAAAGAAAACCTTCCCGTCCCTCTCTGCTACACCAGCCTCTACAACATGTTGGGGCAGCCCCCCCTCCAGCTCCCGGACCATTTCTATCCCAACCTGATAACAACATTGTTTTATGGAAGGTCCAAACCATATTCTAATGTCTCTGATATCACTATATAACAATCTTAACTTTCTTAGCCCTTTTTGGATAATCCCGCTTCTGAGCCCCCTCCACCCCACGTGGAGAAGAAGGAGATGACGGGGAGCAACAAACAACAGGGGCAAACAATCGGCAGTGAGAACAGCTATCCCCACCTTCACCGCCTGCTGCGAGAGAAAGAGCCCATCACCCTCCTCACTTCCCCTCACACCCTCGGCGTCCAATATGATAGAGCTATGAACCTGTCTAACTTTCACAATCCTTGAAAGACCCAGCAGCATCGAGAGCCTCTCTCTTGCCTTCCCCATCCTGTAGTCTCTATTTCCCATGCTATGGATGAAAAAAACACCCTGATCCCCTTTCAACAAAAACTCCTCACCTCCAAGGATCACTCTACTCCAGCCACCCAAAGCATCCCCTCCTTCACCGCTCCAAAAGAACCAGTGAAAACCATCACCGCCCCTTCGTCCCTGGCCTCTTGGAGAAGCCCCTCCCAATCTTCTCTGCCCCTTATAAGACCCTCCACCGACCCATAGGTCACCAGATGAGAATACAGAAGCCCTCTGTCTTCGCAGGGAAGGTTCAGAAAAAAGGTCCTCTCAAATCCGCCCAGAATAAGTTTAAGGGCGTCTTGCCATGGCTTATCCTTTAAAAGCTGAAAAAAAGCCCACAGAGGCCTTTCTGGAAAGCGAGAGCGGAGGCTTCCCAGAAGAGTCTTCAAAGCCAAGGGGTTATGGGCCACATCAAATACGACAGGTACCCCCTTTACCACCTCTATCTGCATCCGACCGGGTAGCCAGGTCCCCTGAAGGGCCTTCAGGACCCCAGCTGTGAGGGGAAAGCCTAAAACCTCCATAGTTCTCAGGGCGATAGAAGCGTTAACCCATTGATGTTGGCCCTCCAGCTTAAGACGTAACGGTGAAAACACTTCATCCCCCACATAACAAAACCCCTCTCCTGCACATTCCATAGCGAAGAAATCTTTCTGCCACTCATGGAACACAGCACCAATAGCCCTATTGCCTTCCCTAATGGCCTTGAGCCCCTCGAAAGGAATGTTACCCAAAACCAAAGGCCTTCCCCTACGGGCTATGGGTAGCTTTTCGAGGGCGATAGCAGAAAGACTATGACCCAAGTATTGGGTGTGATCCAGGCCTAGAGAGACGATAATAGAGGCTACAGGATCGGAAACATTGGTAGCATCCCACCTTCCCCCCATGCCCACTTCCATAACAGCCAAGTCAATTGAGCAATTGTTGAAAATTACAAATACTGCAGCCGTGAGAAGCTCGAAAGGGCTCAAATCTATCCCCCACCTAAGAGCCTTGGATTGGAGTTCCTCTATGAAAGACTCCAACTCCCACTCCTGAGCACAAGACTGAGGAATCATCACTCTCTCTCGAAGACTATTGAGGTGGGGCGACAGATACCCCCCCACCCTGACTCCCAAAGCGTTGAGCATATGATATAAGTAAGAAACGGTGGAACCCTTTCCGTTGGTGCCCCCCACAAGAATAGTAGCAAACTTTTTTTGAGGATCACCCAACTTCCTGAGAAAAATTTTTATTCTTCCTAGTCCTGGTTTTACTATTCTATCGGAATATTGAATGAACACATCCATAACTTTTTATAATTAAGTTTGTTATACCACAACTTCACTACATGCTTATTGCAAAGCTCTAGCCCAATCATATATAGTTTACTAACAATAAATCAAATAATCACGAGGCAAAAGATAGGCCATTGGGGGGGCGCGTTCTTAGTAAAGGGGCGCGCTACTTTATTTTAGGAGGGATTAAGCCATGAGTGGCAAAATCCGGAAAGAAGAAGCGCTAGAGTACCATTCCATGGGGCGACCGGGAAAGATTGAAGTAACCATAACCAAGCCCTGTGAAACCCAAAGAGACTTGTCGCTGGCCTACACACCGGGAGTGGCCCATCCCTGTTTGGAGATAGCCGACGATCCGGACAAGGCCTTTGTCTACACCGCCAAAGGCAACCTAGTAGCTGTAGTTAGCAATGGCACGGCTGTGCTAGGCCTGGGCAACATAGGCGCCCTGGCCGGAAAGCCCGTGATGGAAGGTAAAGGTGTCCTTTTCAAAACCTTTGCAGACGTGGACGTCTTCGATATTGAAGTAGACACGGAGGACCCAGACGAGCTTATTAGGGTAGTAAAACTACTGGAGCCAACCTTTGGCGGGATCAACCTGGAGGACATAAAAGCCCCTGAGTGCTTCTACATTGAAGAAAAGCTCAAAGAGATTCTCGACATCCCCGTGTTCCACGACGACCAGCATGGTACAGCCATCATCACCACAGCCGGCCTCATCAACGCTTTAGAATTGGTGGACAAGAAAGCCGAAGACGTGAAGGTGGTGATCAACGGAGCCGGAGCTGCAGGTATCGCCTGCGCCAAGATGATACTCCTCATCGGGGTCAAGAAAGAGAACATCATCATGTGCGACAGCAAAGGAGTGATCTACAAAGGCCGTACAGCAGGCATGAACCCCTACAAAGAAGAGTTCGCTATAGAGACCAATCTCAGGACCCTAGAAGAAGCTATGAAGGGAGCCGATGTCTTCATAGGAGTCTCTGTGAAAGGGGTCGTAACCCAGGAGATGGTCAAGAGTATGGCTCCCAATCCCATCATCTTTGCCTGCGCTAACCCTGACCCCGAGATCACCCCAGAAGAGGTCCTCGAAGTCCGCAAGGACGCCATAATGGCCACAGGAAGGTCCGATTATCCCAACCAGGTCAACAACGTGCTGGGATTCCCCCATATATTCAGGGGAGCACTAGATGTCAGAGCCAGGGCCATAAATGAAGAGATGAAGGTGGCAGCGGCGAAAGCTTTGGCCGACCTGGCCAAGGCCGGGGATGTACCAGAATACGTGCTCAGGGCTTACAACCTGGACAGGCTGGAGTTTGGTCCTGATTACATCATTCCCAAACCCCTGGACCACAGGGTAACCCTGTGGGAAGCTACTGCTGTTGCCAAAGCCGCCATAGAAACGGGCGTAGCCAGGATAAAAATTAAAGACTTCGATAAATACAAAGAGTACCTCGAGGCCCGCCTCAGAGGAAAGATGGGAGAGGTCATCAGGGCCCTTATCAACAGGGCCAAAAGGAAGCCCAAGAGAATCGTATTCCCCGAAGGGAGCCATCCCGATATCCTCAGAGTTTCCCAGGTCATCCTGGACGAAAAGGTTGGCAAACCCATTCTTATCGGAAGTGAGCGAGAGATCAAGGAGAAGGCTGCAGAGCTCAAATTGGAACTCAAAGGCATCGAGATCGTGGATCCCCTGCGCTTCGATAAAGCCGAAGTCTACGCTCAGCAGCTCTACTCCATGAGAAAGAGGAAAGGCGTCACCCTGGCAGAGGCCAGAAGGCTGATTGCCAGGGGCCCCAACACCCTGGGCGCCATGATGCTCCACATGGGGGATGCCGATGTTTTTATCGGCGGCCAGGATCAGCACTACTCCACCGTCCTCTCCCACATCCTCAAGGTGCTCAAGACCAAGAAGGGAATATTCAAAGCCTCTGGTGTCTACATTGTGGTTCTCAAAGACGACCTCATGTTCTTCGCCGACACCACGGTGAACATAGACCCCACAGCAGAAGACCTGGCGGAAGTGGCTATCTGTACAGCCGAAACTGCCCGCAAGTTTGGTGTGGAACCCAGAGTGGCCATGCTCTCCTACTCCAACTTTGGCTCTGTGAACCACCCCACCGCCGAGAAGGTGAGAAAGGCCACTGAGATAGTGAAGGAAAGGGAACCCTTCCTCACTATAGACGGCGAGATGCAGGCCGACACAGCTGTGGTCCCCGAAATCTTGAAAGGAACCTATCCCTTCTCAAGCCTCAAAGAGAGGGCCAACGTCCTCATTTTCCCCAATCTCGACGCTGGCAACATCGCCTACAAGTTGGTCCATAGACTGGGTTGTGCCAGGGTCATAGGACCTATCCTCCAGGGCCTAAAGAGGTCCGCCCACGTGCTCCAGAGGGGATCTTCGCCTGAGGAGATCTTCAACCTGGTGGCAGTGGCAGTTGTCGAAGCCCAAGAAATGGAGGAGAGCGAATAGGAACCTCTGTCAGAGGGGCGGGTGGGCAAAAGCCCACCCGCCTTTTTTATCACCCCTCATCTCCCAGCCGCTCCGATGAGTACCTCCAAATAGACTACCAGTTTCTCCACCTGTGACGGAACACGGATCTTGAGCCTGGTCACCAGGCGGGGGTAACACTCTATTTCCTGGAGGAGCTCTTTCTCGTCATAGGCCACCAAGGCCCTACCCAACTTCTCCACTCCCTTCACGAAATCCATCTGGTGGTCATCCAAATGCTCCCCCAAGTGGGCCCTTCTGGGAAAGAGGATAGGCACCTTGCCCAGGTGGAGACAGAGGAGAAAAGAGCCGATCCCCGCATGGGAAACCACCACATCTGCCCTTCGAATCATCCCCACCATCTCCTCGAACTCCAAAAAGTCCCTATATTCCACGAACTGGGGTACATAAGAAGAGTTACCCATCTGGATGAAGACCCTGTCCCTTATTCTCCCCTTCCCCACAGCCAAGTCCACGGCTTTTATCAGCCTGTTGAAGGGAAACTTCTCAGTACCCACAGTGACAAAGATCACACCACCCTCCCTCTATACCTAGCCCTGGAATACATCCCTGCTACTTCAGGCCACTGGACCAGCAGATGGTCAACAAAGGGATAGACCAACTTCCCCGAAAGGGAGAGCCCCCTTACCCTGGTGAGGGATTCCACGTACACGGTAGTGATGCCCAACACCCTCCCCACGTATATGAACGGGACACCTACGGCCGCCCCTGTGCTTACCACGGCGTCGGGCCTCTCCCTGGCCAAGATTTTGACAGCCAGAAACAGGTTCCTTATGAAATTCTTGAGATTTCTATTGGTGGGAAAGTAGGCCCAGTATAGCCTCTCTCCTTTTAAGAGGGCCTTGGTGTCCTTCTGGGGAAAAGTAACCCAGAACCTCTCGTGCTCCCTCCACAACCCCTCCAGGGAGCGCATCTGCATGAAGTGACCACCAGAGGAGCACACCAGACAGAGCTTCATATCTCCCCACCCAGTCGACGGTAAAAGTTATAGACCCCCTCCAATACCTTTCGGGCCTCGTAGTCCCTGATGGATGAAACACAATCCTCGGCTCTTATGCCACCCCTTAGCACCTCTGACAGGGCCCTGGCTATGGCCTCGGGGGACCGATCCTGGCAAACTAACCCAGAAAACCCGTCCCTCACCACCCTCCTCACCTCACCCACGTCTGTGGTGACCACAGGCAACCCGCAGGCCAGGGCCTCCAAAACACTTCTGGGCATGCCCTCAAAGGCAGAGGTGAGGAGGAGGACATGGCTTATCCTCATGAGGTGGGCTAGTCTAAGCTGGGGCAGGGGGGAGATGAACTTCACCCTATCTGAGAGCCCGTACTCCTCCACCCTCCTTCTCACCTTCTCACTGAGCAGTCCAGTGCCCACCACCAGCAGCCGGATCTTCTCCTCCAGCCTGTGCAAATGGCGGAAGGAGTCTATAAGGAGCAAAGGATCCTTCTGTCCTTCCAGTCTGCCCACAAAGAGGATCAGCTTGTCTCCAGGGTCGTACCCTTGCTCTTCAATAAACTCTTTCCGTTTGGCCTTTCTGGTATCTGTGTCATAAGGATAGAAGGTCTCCTCATCTACCCACGTGGGCAGGAAATGGAACCTGTCCGCCATGAAGGGATACTTGTCCCTGTAAAACTCCACCCCATCCCTCCGTACCACGTAGACCCTGGAGAACTGCCCCATGAGCCCCCTTTCGAAGTGAAAGTAAAGATAAGGAGCCTTGGACCACTTAATCTCGGAGTGGACGTTGAAAAGGTCTCCCATATGGCCGTGGACAAAAAGCACCTTCTTTCCCCTCCGTCTTCTAAAGGGGATACTCGGTTCGATTCTGTGAAACTCTGCAATTCCATCTTCCAAATGAATCCTTGGTTCGTGCTTGAGAACTGAAAGGGTGAATTTAAGGGTCAAAGGTATTTTCGGCCTCTTGTTCTCATCCTCCACCTGCATTACGGGAAAAAACTTGAATTCTCTTCCTTGTAAGTAAAGCTCATGCCACACCCCTACCTTCCTCTCCGCCTCACAAACACTCACTCCCACAACGCTCACATCGAAATCTTCAGGTGCATACCTTATAAAGTTCTTTATAAAGGTAGAAATACCCCCTATCTTGGTTCCGAACGGATCTACAGGGTGTACAATAGTGACCCTTACCCTATGAAACTTGCTTATCACTCTCACTTGGTGACCCGCCTTTTATCTCTCTCTGAAAAGGTCCCTTCGAAATGTGCCTCTTAAACTCGCTGTCTTTCATTTTACTCAGCCATCTCTCTGGCTTGATAATCTCCATAAGAGCCTTGCTTCTCCTATTTGACGATACAAACGACACAGAACTTGTTGGCGGAGGAACGGGGCAGTCTACCACATCCATCAAGGTAGCCACAATATCATTGATCTGAACCAAACTGCCTTTCACATCGCAGCTCCCACCTGGGAATCTCACCATTAAGGGAACCTTGGTAACAGCATCTCCCAACGAAAGAATATGTCCATAATGACCATCTTCTCCAAAATGTTCTCCGTGATCTGAAGTAATAATTATCAACGTATTGTCTCCCGCATCACTATATAGAATCTCCCTTGTGAACCTTGCCAAGCAGTGATCTAAGAACAAGACCTCTTCGTCGTATAAATCTCTAAAATAATCGATGGCCTCGTCGGGGTATGGCCCCTTGTAATAGTGATTCAAAAAGTCCTGACTGCTACCCTTATAAGGAGAGGACTTGGATGACCATACATGGCGGAAACCATGGGGTGGGTTATAATTGTGATGAGTCTGCATCAAGTTCAAGAAAACAAAGAAAGGCTTCTCAGCTCTGCGAATCTCTTTCTTAGCAACCAGTAGAGCCTTCTTAGTAAAGGGAGTCGAGTTTATTCTCACTCCCCTCTTCGACAATACAAGCTTCTTGTATAGCTTATTAGCCGTTTTCTTAAGTAGCGGAGCTAGTTTTTGGTTTCTTATACACCACCCGATAGAGTTCCTGATTCTATCCCAATTACTCCTACTATTCTCACTCACAAATCTACCTAAGGCTCTCACATAAGGGTCACTTTCCGAGAATATTAACCTCCCTCCAATGCTGTGGAAAACATCAAAGCCCTTCCCAAAACCGGTAAGTACGTCTATCAATAAATTGCAAGATATTCCTATTGTAGTATAGCCACACCACTCCAACAGTTCTGGAAGGGTCATGAAGTTCCCCGCCAGGCACATGTTCCCTTCGTGCACCCCATGCTCTCCGGGATAGAGCCCTGTAAACAGGGAAGCATGCGCCGGTGAAGTCCAACAGCTGGTGGTGTAACAATTGGTGTAAACTGTGAACCCCACCTCCTCAACAAGCCTCTCTAGATTTGGTGTAGTACGCCGCTCGTAACCATAGAGCGACATATGCTTAGCGCCAAGGGTGTCACATACGACGAGAACGATATTGGGCAAAGTCTGTACCATCTTATTACCCTACATTCAAATGGCGGGTAGGCTCCACTACTCCAAGAAACCTCTAGAGATAACCAAGAGCTTTAAGCCTTCTCTGGACCTCTTCCCGGTCCACATCTTCTTGCTTCTCCGAGGCTGAACAGGGTTCGCATCCTACGTCACGAAAGCCCTTATTGTAAAGCTCACAATAAGGAATACCCCTGTCCTTTATAACTCGCCATACATCTAAATCCGAGAAACCCGACAGGGGAAACACTCTTATTACCCTATCTTTCTTCAGCCTCTCATCCCCTTTTAACGGTTCAATAAGGGTCTTTATACCCTTTTCCAAAAGATAAGGAAGAATGATTTTATCCCTCAACAATACATAACAATCCTCTTTGCCAGAAGCGGAGCTTTCTCCGATCACCTTCTCATTTTTCAGGATCACAGTTTTGAACTTCCAATGCTCTTCAGCCGTCTTGAGATACTGATATATCTCATCCTGGTAAAGGCCTGTATCAACAAACAGCACAGGTATGTCCAATCCCATTCTAAGTTCCAAAAGTAAAGTTGACTCCTTATCACACGTGAAAAAAATAGCAGAATCAGTTGAGTGTTCTCTTACAATCTTTAATGCACCCTCCCATTTCTCTTTCATATTAACACGCCCTCCGTGTCCTACTGAAACCGAAATCCCTAATCCAGTCCTCACAAGCGGGCTGCACATACAATCCTATTCTCATACAACCCAATCACTATCTCGGCCAATTGCTCAGTAGTTAATAGTCCCTCACCTGAGAATAGTCAACGGAATCCTCCATGGATCACCCTCTCCAAGAAGAGCCCACTGGCTGCGCTCTAGAGTACAACTTGAAAGGGGGACGGTCCTTGGATAGTATGCACCCCCGAAACAAGGGAAACCAAAGAGGGGTAAAACCTTGGCTAAAAAGCTTCCCGATATCCTACTCATAGTCTGTGATAGTCTGGGGGCAAAGCACCTCCCCATGTATGGGTACCAGCGAAAGACCTCTCCCCTCTTAGAACGGGTAGTGGAGGAAGAGAAGTGGGCGATGTACAAATACTGCTTCTCCACCGCTCCCTGGACTCTTCCCTCCCATGCCTCCATGTTCACCGGGCTGTATCCTAGCGAACATGGCGCAGACGGCGTAAAGCTTAGGCTAGACAGGGTCTCTTTCGTGGAGATTCTTAGAGAACTGGGATATATCACCGTAGGCATCTCCAGCAATCACATTGTCCACAGATCCTTCGTTGAAGGGTGGACTGATTTCTATGAGATCTACGGACTAATACCCAGCAATATGATTATGACCCAGATGGAGAGCAGATTCAAAAGTAACATATACAAAAAGGGCAAATTCAAAAGCTTGATGGAAGAGATAAAGGGAAACATCGTCACTCACCCAGCTGAAACGGCAGGATTGATCATAAACAAGGTTTTCAGAAGATGGATAAACCCTGTGAGAAATTCTACCCCTCTGACAAACAAGACCGTAAAGATCATAAGGAAAACAAAGGAGAAAAAAAGAGATCTTCCACTGTTTGTGTTTGCTAATATTATGCAAACGCACCACAATTACAACCCTCCTCTGGGAACGAGGGGTAGATACACCGAAAACAGAAAACACATAAAAACCTCTGAAGTCCAGAATTTCTATAGCGGAAAGTGGACTGATGAAGATCTGAAATGCATTTCAGATCTATACGACGAAGAGATACTATACCTAGACAAAGTTCTCAAACAACTGATAGACATTTGGGAAGATGGAATAATCTTCATAACATCAGACCATGGTGACCTGCACGGCGAGCATGGTAGCTACGCCCACATGTTCACAACATACAATGACTTAGTCCACATCCCATTGTTAGTGAAATGGCCAGAAGACTGGGACATCCAGGGAGAAATTACTAAGTTATGCCAGATAAACGATATCTTCGCCACGATTCTTGACATAACAGATTCACCCTATCCCTCACCTAGAAGCTCCGCGTCATTACTGAGCAACACAGACAGAAAATTCGCCATAGTTCAAAGCCTTGATGTGAATCACAAGATCACAAGAATCAAAAAATACATTCCATCACTCAATCCAGACCGGAATATGCAGCCCATGATGTCCGTCATCACCCGGGATTTCTGGAAAATCACCCAGCGCATGGACGGATCTACCGAGATTTTCGATCTGAACAGAGACTTCTACGAAAACCAGCCCCTGGAGTCGCCAGACCCTGAGAAGGCCACCCTGCTGAAGGAACTCCTGGAGTTCCTCAAAAAGGAGCTCAACTACCGCCCCGTGCCCCTGAAAGATGGAACAGAAGAGGGTCTCTTTTCCTAAATCCAGAAAGAGAAAGCCTCCAAGAGGCATCTCACCCCTCGGAGACTATGCCCCCCGCTACGGGAATACCCCCTACCTCAATGACAAACCTGCCCATCTCGGGAATGAAGGAGAAGGGATCCACCAGCACGGGATGATCCAGTTTGATCACCACCTCGGCCACCTCGGCGGGCAGGATTTCTTGAGCCCCTTCCTCCTTCTTCTCCATGGAAGCAGGGTCGTACTTTCTGAGGATCTCCTCAATCTCCCCCTCTGCCTCCTGGGTAACGCACCTGAAGGCCACTTTGTCACCTTTCCTGTAAGGGAGGTTTTCCATCCAAAAGATACTGCCCCTGAGGGTGTCGGTAGCCCGGGGCAAGGGCTCCGAGGCAATGACATCTCCCCTGCCTATCCCCTCCTGACGCTTCAGACAAAGGCCTATAGACTCGCCGTACTGAGCCTTCTCGGGATTCTCCACCAGGAACTTTTCTATGGAGACCACAGAAGTTTCCTCCCCTTTACCGGTCACCACCACCTTCTGGCCCCTCCTAACCTCTCCCGACTCCACCCTGCCCACGAGAATGCTCTTGCCGTCTACCTGATAGACGTCCTGGACGGGAAAACGGAAGGGCCTTTTCTCAATCTTAATACCCTCGAAAGTGCCCAGAGCCTCTAAAACGGTGGGGCCAGAATACCACTTGAGATTGGGCGATGGAGAGGCCACATTATCGCCCCTCAAAGCCGAGATGGGAATAACAAAGGAAGGGAATATGCCCAGATCAGACAGATAGGCTGCGATATCCCCCTTAACCTCCTCAAACCTCTCCCTGGAATAGCCCACCAGATCCATCTTGTTGATCACCACACAGACCTGCCTGAGCCCCAGCATGGAGAGGAGATAACCATGGCGTTTGGTCTGCTCTCTAACACCTTCGTCGGCGTCTACTATGAGGACAGCTGCCTCGGCCTGGCTAGCGCCCGTGATCATATTCTTGATAAACTCTTTGTGCCCAGGAGCGTCTATGATGACATAGGTCCTCTCGGGAGTACGGAAGAAGATCTGGGCTGTATCTATGGTGATCCCCCTCTCCCTCTCCTCTTTGAGGGCGTCCATGAGAAAGGCAAATTCCACTTCCTTCCCCAGGATCTCCGATGTGGCCCTTATCTCTTCAAACTTCTCCTCGGGCAGGCTGCTGGTATCGTACAATAGCCTACCAATGAGGGTGCTTTTACCGTGGTCCACGTGGCCCACTATCACGAATTTAAGGCTGTCATCCGTCAAGGCTTCCTCCTTCTCCCTTGAGACTCACATGTAACCCAGGGCTCTCAGTTTTTGCATGGTGTAAGTGTCTTCCTTGTCCTGGGCCCTTCCCGCCCTTTCAGGGGTTTTAGAGATCTTCAGCTCCTCTATAATCTCATCCACGCTACTGGCGTTGGACTCTATGGGGCTACAACAAGGGACACATCCAATACTCCTGAACCTCTTGCCGTCCTTAGCGAAGTAGAGCTCCACTATAGGGATATTCTCCCTCTTCACGTACTCCCACACGTCCAACTCGGTGAAATGAAGGAGAGGATGAATCCTGAAGTGTTCCTCCTCCTCCACCTTGGACTTGTACTGGTCCCAAATTTCAGCGGGCTGGTCCTCGTAGTTCCACTTGAACTGGGTGTCTCTAGGAGAGAAGTATCTCTCTTTGGCCCTGATGCCGTGCTCGTCTCTCCTGATGCCTAACAAGATGGCTTTAAGCCCGTACTTGGCTATCACCTGTTTGAGAGCATTGGTCTTTAGCTCAGTACAACACTCCAGCTTGCTTCCTTTAAAAGGTCCCATACCTTCTTTAATCTTCTCCTCATTTCTACCAACTATTAGATTCAACCCCCATTCTCTGGCCAATCTATCCCTGAACTCGTACATCTCGGGAAACTTGTAGCCAGTGTCGATGTGGATTATTGGAAAGGGAACTTTACCAAAAAAGGCTTTCCGGCACAGCCAAAGCAATGTTGTAGAGTCCTTACCCACAGACCAGAGCATGGCAATGTCCTTGAATCTATAATAGGCCTCCCTGATGATATAGATGCTCTTACTCTCCAACTGATCCAAATGATCCATCAAAGATCCTCCCCACAAAAATGGTCTAATAACAAGCCTGCCAGATCTCCTATCTGGGGCTTATCGCCGAAATCCTTCTCCTCCGGCAATATAAGCATGGCGTCATGTTGATTGTGCATACCTGCAAAGACGCTATCAGCAAACACCGTCCCCGCACCAATTCTGCCCTTCAAATCATAGCCATCCACAGGGAGACAGAGAAGGTCAGGAGCATCGTCCAGAAAAGGCCCCTGGTATATCTCTTCCTTTCTGTAGATAGCTCTAATAATCGGGCTTCCATCATCGTTCCTCAGGTTTCGAAATAGGTCGGTCAACTCCTCCAAATGGCTTTCAGCTTCCCCTTCCCCCACCTCGCCCAAAGGATACTGATCTTTGTAATGCAGATAAACACGGCAGGGATCCAAAGCAAAGGCCTTGGTACCCAAGGCTATCCTCTCGTACCGCTCTCCCTCCTCCTTCAGTTTCAGAAAACCGGCCTCTTCTAAGAATCTATTGATGTTCACCTCTTTCCTGAGCGTTGCGAACCCATGATCGGACAAAATCATAAAGAAGCCCTGACCGCCATGCCTTTCAAGAAACATATCGTAGAAATGACCTACAAGATCGTCCAGCTTTTTGTAAAAATCGACAAAAGCCCCGTGGTAAGGATGAGCTTCATCTAGAGCAGCATCGAAGAAGAAATGATGCAACCGATCTGTCTCCGTTATGCACGCCACAAAGAGGTCCCATTTACCTTTGAAAAAGAGATCAAAGGCCTCTCGCCTTTTGTCCAAGGCATGGAAGAGATCTTCCAAGAAACCCGCCCTGTCTCTGTGGCCTTTGCTTGGATCCACGTCAATCACATACCCCATCCTCTTCAGGGTAGAGGCTAAAACCGGCGGATAGACAGCCCTGGCCAGGTCCAAAGCCACGAAACCCGAGACGAGCACTCCGTTCATGGGGTATGCAGGATAGGTATGGGGAACGTTCACCACAATAGAGGTCCTAGGCTCTTTGAACCTGGGAAGATACTTATTTGCTAGGGACGAACTCTTCCCCGCTGTATCCAGTCCTAGAATCTGGAAAAAGGTAGGAGCCATCACATTGCCCGAATTGGGAAAGCGGAGACTGTAGTCCCTCCTGTCTAAATGGATGAACCCATAGATACTGTGCTCTGCCGGGTTTACTCCTGTTAGGAAGGTAGTCCACGATACGGAGGAGATATCAGGTAAAGAGGCATCCATTTGGTGGAGCTTGTAACCTTCCTCCAGAATGGCTTTCAAATGGGGCATGTAACCCCTTTCCACGTACTCCCCCACCAAAGTGTAAGGCACACCGTCTATTCCCACTACCAAGACCTTTTTCCCTTCCATCCGTCTCTCCTCTACATGTAGCCCAGCTCTTTAAGCCTCTGCTGGATGAGTTCTTTGTCTTCGGGAGTGAGTTCCTTCTTTAAAACCAGATCAGCCAAGGGGTGTTTCAATTTGCCCCAGGATATCTTTCCCCAAGTCCGCTCATGCAGATAATAGAGAACCATTTTGGACACAGCTTCCACTAGGCCTATTCCCACAGAGAGCTTGGCCTTCCCCGTGAAGGCAAAGACGATGAACATGGTGGCCAGGGTGGCCAAGACCCTCCAGCTGATTGTTTTCACTATGCTTCTCACCCGGTAATCTTCCATCTTCCCTCTCAACCCCCCAAAAAAGGCTCAAGGCCTTATACAGAATAGATATGATAGTACCTGTCAAGTGCCACTACCAGCTCCGCCAGCCTCTTACTGCCTTCTTTCCAAAGAATCGACATTGGCAGAGTTTATTACATTCCGAACCCTCTCCGAGCAATAGGTCTTCCTATGTCCTGCCAATGCCTGTAAAATCCGGCGCCAAGGAGGCGAACTCGTGGAGAGGAGGCTAACGCTGGGTTTTTCACCTTGCCCCAATGATACCTTCATATTCTACGCCTTGGCCCAAAAGAGGGTCAGACCACTGGGACTGGCGCTGGATCTGGTGATCAGGGATGTGGAGGAGCTCAACTCCCTAGTCATGAGAAGAGCCTTGGACGTGAGCAAGATCTCCTTTCATACCCTGGGATACATCCTGGACTCCTATGTGCTCCTGGAAACAGGAGCCGCTCTGGGAAGGGGATGTGGACCCCTTTTAGTCACTAGATTTCAACAGATCACCATGGGGGAAGTAAAAAGGGTAGTGGTACCCGGCATCCACACCACAGCCACTCTCCTCCTCAAAATCCTCTATCCTCACGTAGAAGATCTGGTGGTTATGCGCTACGACCAAATCATGCCCGCCCTAGCTCGGGGAGAGGCAGAAGTAGGACTCATCATCCACGAAGGGAGATTCACCTATCCCTTCCACGGACTGAGGCGTTTAGCAGATCTGGGGGAAGAATGGGAGAAGGAAACGGGGCTGCCCATCCCCCTAGG
>Ga0164310_10000928_pt1 | contig 16222 bp, 30 predicted proteins | sample GuaBasSedimGuay1_FD_121795 | JGI IMG/M metagenome (GOLD analysis project Ga0164310, IMG submission 121795) | Subseafloor sediment microbial communities from Guaymas Basin, Gulf of California, Mexico - Guay1, Core 4569-9, 0-3 cm | ecosystem: Environmental > Aquatic > Marine > Hydrothermal vents... | reverse complement strand
TAACACATATCCCACTTTCAAAAGGGATTATAAACTTTTTAGCACTTAGAAGTTTAAAGTCATCATTAGAACACCCTATGGTTTTTTTAATTTTTTGGGGAGAGGAAACAAAACCATCATCGTCTGCGTGTAGATTCAAATGAAAATATAAAGCCTGTGTTGAAAGCGGCATATCAAGGAATAAATCTGTATCTGCTATTTTCTTACTAAACATTCTACGTTGTGCCATTTTTACCTCCAATAAAAATACCCCCAGCGACAAATGTCTTAACTCTGCGAGGAGAACTGAGGGTATAAAAAAAGCGAGCCACCTTTACAGTTTTTCGCCTATAATTAAATTTTAAATTTTCATTTGTCATTTTTATTCCTCGCAGTTATTGTTAGTATACCACTATATTTTATTTTGTCAAGAAATACCGAGCAAACCTTTTTCCATCTTCGGAAACCATTGTCTTGTCTATGTTATAGCCTTCTTCTTTGAGGTCGAAAATTCTCGCCCCCAGCCTCATTGTCCCAAAAACATACAATGCTTCTAACGCTGTTATTCCTTTTTTATTCTTCTTTAAGTATTTCAATATACCTTTACAATGGCTCATATTTCCCCCTTTAGTTTAGGATTTTCATACACATTTCCTATGACTTCAAGTTTACTTTGGTCGTAGGTACTTAACCATAATCCAGTATCGCCTAGAACATAACTGACAACTCCTTCTTTTGACTCCCTGATGTCTTTAGGCTTCCAAGTGCAATATTGGACTATATCCCCCTCATATATCTCGACACCATTTTTATCCTTAAGTCCTGTGTATTGCATGAGAATGTATTCTTCTTTAGACCAATTCCAAAACTCTTGAGGGTTGCAAAAGTTAAAATCACAATGCAAGCCATCTAAAATATATCGTATTCTCTTTCCCTTCTTATCCCACGCTCTAAACTTAATCTCTCTCATTTCTCCCCCTAGTCTATCGGCAAATCAATGCCGAGTTTGTCTTGCACATAATATCTAATATCTGTTAGATACGCACTCAACTCGTCTGTCTTGAGCTTTGTTGTTGTCTTAGAGTATATGAAAGGTTCACCCATTATCTCTATCTTATCCCCTAGAAACTCGTGCTTAAAAAACTCGTGAAGCTCATCTTTCGTGTGTCCTGTTTCTTCTGATATTATATTCAGCATAGCAAAGTATAGTTTGTTTTGCTGTGAGCTTCTTGTCTTGCCCCACTCACAAGTTATTATATCGCCAACCTTAGGGAGCTTGCCGTCAAGTTGTATGACGGCTTTCATCTCCCCTTCATGCGTTAGCTTAGTCTTTTCAACCTTAGCTCTGCATTTCATTAGAATGACACCTCCACAGGCTCTTGTTGTGCCTGCTGTGTTTGTGCCTCTCTCGGCTTCTGATCAAAGATATACACATCTTCGGATATATGATTAATCTCCGCAAACATCTTTCCGTCATCCGTTGTTTTTAATGTTCCAATCTTCAACCATTTTACTTTTTCATTTCCGTCTCTGTCTTGCCATATCTTTTTTACAACCATGTCTTGAAATTTCATTTTTGCTCCTTTTTTTATTTTAATTTTTGTAGTTTGGGTAGTAAGTTGTTTTCGTACGCACGGTTTTTCCTGTACAATTTATGATATTTTTCTCTTATTTGGCTGAGATGAGAGCCTTTGCGTGTTTTCCTGTGTATATGCCTGTGGCAGTTTGTACATAAGACAACAACTTTGTAATCAATATAATCAATATGATGCAAACATAAATTTACTGTTGAATTACAAGCTCTACAAAAAGGAGCTTCAAGAATAACCGTAGCTCTAAACCTTTTCCATTCTCTTGAGTATAGATATTCTCTATATTTCAGCTTATCCATTTTGCCTGCCTTTTTCAAATTCTCATCTACATGAAGCATAACTTTCCCCTTTGTCAAGTTATTTTAGCTTTTTAATTACTTCGTCAATCTTATCTACAAACAATTTTAACTCTCTATCAAGACACTTAATAAAAGCCTCGTCTCTTTTTACTGTTATTAGCAAAGGTTTTAAGCCCGGATAATAACTACAAAATAAACAATACTCATAGCCTGTTACATACAACTGACCTTGTACCTGTTGAAAATACTCCGTTGGGAACTCTCCTTTCATAAGATACTTAACTTGAGTATGTACAAGAGGGCATTTAACTTCAACAAGTCCTTTCTCGCCTTCAATTAGTCTATCCGGAGAACAACCGATTCTTTTATCTTCGTCTTTATAGACAAATCCAACCTTTTGAGTTTTAATATCTTGTGTGAACTCAAGAAACTCTACTGCCTCAGCTTCCATTTCAATCCCTCTTTCCATTGCAGAGCTTGAATATGTTTCGTCTTGTTTGCCACTTATGATCTGTCCGGCTAACTGGCAAGCGTACTGTTCAGCTTGTTTTGATGGTTCGCCTTTAGATGTAACAACTTTCTTGAAATTACTAGCACTTACAACTTTAATCCGAGCCTGCATCCATTCTTCTGTTCCTTGTTCGCAATCTAATATAATCATTTTGCCCCCTTAGTCTGTAATGCTTTGACAGCTCTTTGGTATTCGCTTGCAGGTATTTCATCAAGACCTTTAACGCCTAAAAAGGAACAAAACTTCTCTATATCTGATTCCGTACTTGTAATCAAGTCAACTATCGTATTCATTTGCTTCTCGCTTATATACTCGACCGTAGTAGAGTTTTCTTGTGTGTCTGCATCTTTCGTGTCATCGATAAGGAAAAGACCGTTTAAAGCGTATTTACGAGCGTAGGAGCTTGCACTACCTGTAATCTGTGAGGCATCCATTCCTTTCTTGGTTATTGACTCACGCGCTAAAGCTGATACGCTAACTGTTTTTTCTCCATCTGTTATAGTCGCCGTTGCCTTAACATAAACAAGAGCGTGTTCGATAATGTTTTTTTCTTTTTTGGCATCTATAAAAACAGAAGCTCCTTCTCCACAATGTACTATTTCATCAGTGAGTGTAAGCAACAATCCTTCCCTCACACATAACGGCTTTACGGCTTCAAGTATATCCTCGCATGACCTATACTTGTACTGACCAAAAGAATTAAACTGCCCTTTTGGTGCTTTTAGTTCTCCTTGAATCTTGATTAACTTTTCCATGTTACTCTCCTTTGGTTTTAGTTGGGAGGCTCCGCACCAAAGGAGACTTGCCTTGTGTAGGCGTAGGAGTGTCCAACGCAACCCCCCAACAATTTTCACAACTAGATATTGTTACATATCTATCTGCATTCTTTTTAGTGATACTTCCACACTTGTTACAAATATAAGCTATCATGTTTCTCCTTTGGTTAGAAATAGTATAGCACATTCTTTACATTTGTCAAGAAAAAATTATCCGTTCCATCCTTGATAATTAGCGTTGTCATAAACCGTTGAACTGTCCCCGTTTGTTTGACGATAATGTCCGCCTACATAAGTTCCGTTGCTCCGGGTATATCCACCGATATACTTCACCCTTGCCTCTGCTTCCTTTGTCGCATAAGGGTTAGCAGGGAATGTTACAGTTTTCAGCCCTTCGATTATCAGTATTGCAATTATTAGTTTACGCATTTCTTTCCTCCTTGTTTTAGTTTAATAGTAAGTTTCATTTTGCTTCTTTTAAAATCTTTCCTTCTGCGAGGGCTTTAGCGATTAGTTGGGCTAATTTGTCCTCACTCTCTTCATTATAAAAATCTATTCCAAAATGAGAACCTTGAAGAAAAAGTAAATTAGATAACGCCTTAACATCAATCTCAACTTCTGTGTTTAAGCATATATTATATCCACTTAAAACATCATCTTCATATTCTGGTATTTTAACCCCTGTCATCTCACTTATAGTAGTTTTCATACTTCCTCCACTGTTATTAATTTACTCATTCTCAATCCTCTCCTTCATTTCTTGAATTGCTTGGTTGTACCCAACTTGTTCATTAAAAGACCATCCTTCTTTGTATGTTTTTTCAGGATTAGTTTGGGTTGGCAACAACCCTAAGTAATACTCTTTTATCTCTTTACTAATCTTCTCAACACATTCATCAACATCTTTCCAATCAACATAATAATATTCTTTTAGGATTTCTTTTAGTTTACTCATCATCCCCTCCTATTCTTTCCATAGCCTGTTTACTTATGTCTGAAACTAATTTATGAAAAATGCCACGGTACATTCGGTCTACCATTCGTATAGGGTCAATAATATCTTTTTGTTCTTCCTCAGGCAATTTATCAAAAGGTTTCATTCTCTCCTCCTAATAGTTCTGGGTTTTCATAAATATTGTTTAAACTTCATCTTTTAACATATACTCAAGCAACATTCCACCTAAGTTATCTCCACAAGTTCCTTCATAAGCAATATAAACATCTACATATCTATCCATTGTGAAATCTCCGCCCTTCCATCCTGTATAAGTAGAATCTAATGCTTCCTTTAAGCAAGTTAAAAGTTCTTTAATAGATGTATTTTCTTTAGGCTCAACACCTAATTCATAATAATCACCTCTATAAGAGTGTGGATTATTAAAACCATTCTTAATAACCTTGTCTTGTGATTCTTTCTCTAATCGTTCTATTATTCTTCCTAAATACATATCATCCCCTCCCTATTCTTTCCATACACCAATTATAAAACTTAACATCATTAAACAACTCTTTCTTATCCCAAACACTAAGAAACTCCCCTGCTAAATACCAGTCATGGGCTTCGTCTCCTTCAATCCCAACCTCAACCCTGATATCGTATATCTTCTTAGCTATTAGTCTGCGTAGTGCTGGCATTATTCCCATATCCTCCATGTTAAAAACGCAAGTAATAACATCATAAATATAAATTGCCCTATTGGTATTTCCCATTTACAATGCTCGTTATATCTGTATTTAGGGTCAAAAGCTGTTCCTATAAGCACTAATATAATCATTGACGCTAGTATGTTTAAAATGTAATCCATCATTCCTCCTCCCCCACAATACAACCACAATCTAAACACCAACTTTTATGTTTACATTTAAACATTTTATTCCCCCTCTACATAAGCCCTAAGAGCTTCCTGTATTTCACAAATCATTTTTGTTATACTCTCTTCCTTTAAAGTCTTTCATGGTTTCTCCCCTCTAATAAGCAAACGTTTACTTTCAAAAAACACCTCTATTATTTTTTCTACATCTTCTATCTCATAAACAGCGTATAATTGTTCTTTTTCATAAAGACCATCCCTTTCCCAACAATCAAAGTCCAGAGACAAAGAATCTCCTTTTTCTGCACCTGTACATTTTGATGAAAAGTCCTCAAAAGAACCCCCTTTCACATTGCCTATTAAGTCTTGATAATAAAAATCATTCTCTAAGACTTCCTTTTTTACCATCAACCCGTCAAAACAACAAGGCGCATATTTTGAGAATATAGTACCAAATGGCATTGCCCTGAAATCCTCTAAATTAACAATTCTCATATCACACCCCAATACTTTTTGATATAGTTCTTTGTTTCTTCCGGGAGCTTTCTATTATTTACCATGTTCCCGATCCCAAAATTATAAGCTATTATCCTGTTGTTGATATTGTCCTCTATCTCGTAATGTTTCAATAGTCTAGGAATTTCCTCTTTAAGATACCATGTCCCGATCTTTATGTTTATACTAGGAGTGTATAAATCCTTCTTTATATAGCAATCATGAGGGTGTTTGTTGTTCCAGTCTATGAGTACGATAGGCGTGACCTGCATCAAGCCACGAGCCTGTGAGTGCTTATTAAACGCATCTGGGTTCCCGTTCGATTCTATCTCGATTATCTTCTTTATAGATAGTTCTGTGTCTTTTTCAACAAAACCTACTAAAAACAAACTAATAAAGATCACCATGCAAAACAATACTATCCCATAAATCACGCTACACCTCCTATTAAGTAAACAATTAAATTCGATAAAGTTCTATTTTCTTTCTTTGCCATCTTCTTAAGTTCCTTTTTTAGCTTTACCGGTATTCGTACATATGTTACTTCTTTTTCCACTAGATTCCCTCCTTCTTAAATTTATCGCATATTTCGTCATCAAAATTAACTACTACTTCATTTTCATCACACCAATGTTCATTGTCATTAGGATAGTTCAAAATACAATTCTCGCAATCCTCGCAAGTGAGTTTTGACAACTGCATTTTTCTAATTGCCTCTGCTACCGGACTTGCTAGTTCTGCTCTTCCAAACGCTTGCATTCTTCTTAGTGTATTCATGTCTTCCTCCTTTGGTTGATTCTAGTATAGCATACTCTTGACGTTTGTCAAGAAAAAACAAGAAAAAAAATTAAAGAGTGGGAAACGCTTATCGTTGCTTGACTTTAGCCTGTACAATTTCGTCAAGATAAAACTCGGATAAGAAATATCCGTCTTTTTCTGATGTGAAACTCGTACCTTTTTCAACAAAAAAGATATCGGTTTTTTCAATAGGGTTTAGAATGATACTACCTTTGCAGCCGGTTGAGCTTGTTAAGACTAGCAGTAATACGGCTAGTATCTTTATGTTTGACACCTTCCCGATATTCATCATACGCCTCTTTTTTTGCTTTCGCTTTGGCTCTACGCTTGCCACCATAATGTTTCCATAATCCTATTACAATGGCAAGTACAGAGCTTATAATCGTTAAGATACCTTTCATTATTTATCGTCTGCGTTTTTAGCGTTGCCGATATTCATGCCAAAGAAATTAACTAAATCCAAAATAAACTGAACGATCTTATCGTCAGATTTGTTTTTAGTCTTTGTGGCAAGTACGGAAAATGCACCTAAAAAAGCTAAGATAACTGGTAAATAATCTTTACACATTTCAAGAACTTTTGCTATGTCCATATTTCGACCTCCTCATTTGTGTTTCTACTAGATAATCTATATCCTTCACTATTTGTTCAATATCTGCCTTTATCTTTGGCACGTCTAAGGCTAACTGTTCTGCGTCTGCCTTTATCTTCGGAATGTCTAAGGCTAATCTTTTTAATGCATCGTGCAAATCTTGATCCATTATTTCAACCCTACCTTTAAGGCGATAAAAGACAGGACCATCCCCACTATAATTCGAAAAGTCCAATCCAATCTACCATTTTTTGTTTTATCGTGAAACTTCATAAACTCAAAAGACCTTCTTGCCATTTCTGCAACTCCTATTTTACCATTTCCGATAAGAATCTTTTTAATCTCTTTGACATTCTCGTCTGTTTCCCGAACCACAACTTCTAAACTGTTAATTTTGTGTGCGTGTTCCTCGCATTTCTCGCCACTCATTCTACCACCGCCTGTGTTTTGTTGAACATTCCTGTTAGTGCTGGAAGACCGTTCTTCTCCCAGAAATTCCGTTCCCTTGTATCAAACTCCATCTTAAACCCTTTAGGAGTCTCTATTTTCGCCATTCCTGCCCCTGAAAGCTCTATCTCTCCTATGGTAGTCATAATACCATTATCGTCCAGTACACGGCATTCTAGCGTCCGAGAACACCCCATAAGGTTTAATAGCAAACCCACCAATAAAGAAAGTAATAATAAGTTTAATGAACTATTCTTCATGATTTATAATACTCCCTGAATATATAGTCTCCTATCTCTGCCCTTGTGAACCCCTTGCCAACATACCAAATAGCGTTGTCTCGTACTATCCATTTGTCTCCCTGCTTATATTCTACCCATCTATGAGGTTTTCCTTTAAACCATCCTCTAACTATTCTTGTTTCATATCCTCTTGACTGTAATATCCTTGCTGTTCTATGTGCTATTTTAATACAGTTACCTCTGGCATATGTCCAGATACCTGAGAAACAAAGAAGTATAGATATGAGTAAGAGTATTTTCATTAATACTGCCCTTTAGTTTGGTTGTAGTTTTGTTTAACCCAGTCGGCTGATTTAAGTCCAGTAAATACTTTAGTGTTGTCCATTTTTCCAGTTAAATATTGTCCATTATAACTAGCCCCTATATATAAAGCTGTATCAGTATAAGTTCCAGGTTGAATTGCAGCGGATACTTCTAATTCCCCATCAACATAAATCTTACCATTAGAATTTGTACCATCCCATACCACTACTATATTTTGCCATTTATCTGCTACTAAAGGCGAACTTGTAGTTGCTAAACTGTCGGAACCACTTCCCCCATCTAAAACTTGTATGTTTAAGGCGCTATTTCTAATTTGGATGCAATTAATTGCACTTCCACCAATCCAAGTGTTTGCTCCTGCATAAGAATCAGAATTAGTCCACCAACTAAAAGTATATTGTTCTGAAACGTCTATTGTTAAATCTGACACTAGCTTGCTACTACTCCCATTAAACTTCATTCTGTTCCCAGTAATAGTGTCTGTATTGGTTAAGGTATGCTTATATCTGCTTAAATCCTCTGTGCCATCCAAGACGGATAAAACTAGACTATCGTCTGGAACGCCTTGGTTGTACAACATCTTAATTTCTTCCGAGGTTAGACCTGGGCTATGAATTTGTAATTCCTCTATAAGTCCTTCCATATAGCTTCCGCCTAAGTTTGATGAAGAACCGATAGCGTTTGTTCCAGCATTACTATATGAAGTTACTGCTACCTTTGTGTCTGCTTGTAGCACCCCATCAACATATATCATCATTGTATTGTTAGAATATTTTGCGGTCAAGTAAGTAGTTTTATTTAAATCTATTCCAGCATCACTGTCAACTACTTTCCACCCGTTATCATAAATCCAAAACCTAATAACTCCACTCGTTTCTACTTGGAAGCTATATCCATCGCCACTTCTGTGTTGAAAAATAGTTGATTGAGATGAAAAATCAGTAGGAGTTACTTTTGCGTTTATTGTATAATCTGAATTGTAAGAGAAGTTATAGTCTGAGCTTGTTCCTACAGCAATACTACTTGAGCTACCGTTGCCCTTAAACCCACCTTTCTTGGTCAGAACCATATCTATGCTAGTTCCATCATTCCCTTGACCACTACTATCCTTAAACCCTAATCCGTTATTAAACCCCCAAGCTCCTACCAAATTACCATTCTGGTACGGCGTTCTCTGTGATATCGGTTGATTAACTTTTGCTTGTTTTGGGGTTGATTCGTTATATAGTCTTTTTACTTCGTCTCCTGTTAGCTTAATATTGAAAAATTTCACTCCCCATATTTGTCCGTCAAATGCTTGTGTATTGTCAGATCTAATCCCTATACACAAATTATTAACTATATTTAAGGGAGCGTTTGCCCCTGAATAACCGTTATCAACACGTTTACCATTTAAATAAATCGCAAAATTATGAGCGTCTCCAGTATATACAACTGCTAAATGATGAGGAATAGGTTTTACTACATTACTAGAACTACAATATCCTGATCTATATTGTACGTTATTGTCTTTGTCTAATATTGATATTAGTTCGTTAGACAAAAGTGAGGTAGCTCCACCTGTTGCTAAATGAAAATAGTTGCTGCTGTCTCTCTCTCTAAAATTTAATAACACTTGTGCAGGGGAAGAAACTCTTATAGTGTAATTAGGTTTAAACCACAAACTACAACTTATAAAATCTTCTCCTATATCGCCTATGCTTACTTGCGAGTTACTACCATTAAACTCTCCACAACTCAAACCCTTTTCATTAACTCCATATGTTAAGTTTATCGCAGTACCATTATTCCCATGTCCAGAATAATCATCAACATTGCTATTGAGTTTCCAGTTGCCTACTAGATATTTAGGATTGTCTAAATTTCTACCTGCAAACGCCGATGTCGCAAACAATAGAATGATTATAAATGTTATTAGTTTTTTCATTTGTTCCCCTTTGCGTATAAGTCTGATACTTCTAGGTTTGTAAGTGCTTTGTTGTAGATTTGTACTTGGTCGAGTTCTCCGTCAAGATAACGAGAATGCCCTGCTCCTGTCATTCTAGCACCTATAATAGCATTTACAGAAGTATTACTCATAGCTACGTAGGAGGCACTTGTTCCACCACCTGTTTTTGATTCAACCCCATCAAGATACATATCTACTCCCAAATAAGCATTAGCTCCACCCGAACCATCATAAGTTATTACAACATCGTGCCAACCTGTTGATACTGCCTGCAATTTACCACAATATGCTGATACACTGTTTACACTATCTGCTAAAAAGAAAGGAATGTCTTTATCAGGTTCCAATTCCAATGTCCATTCCCTTAAAGAAGCACTTGCAGAATCATATTTTGATATAATCTCCCCACTAGCTGAAACAGTAGAAGGTATATTTATTCTGAAGGCAATACTAAAAGGACTATCATTTGTCCCATCTCCGAAATTTAACGAAGAATCATTCCCACAATTTATATACTCATCACTCCCATTAAAATAAGTAGCTCCATCCCTAATGTTAGTTGAATCCATATTAACAGATGTCCCGTCATTCCCGTTATCCTTCCACCCGATATCAACGGGATTTAGACTGCTCATATCCCATTCACTTACTAAGTCTTTATCGTAGTCAAATGTTGTGCCTTGTGCAAAATCTAATATCTCGGTTGGTGTCCAAGCTCTATCCTCAACAACAATATCTTTTAAATTCCCTGTCATATAGTAATAGCCAGCAAATCCTATCATGTACTCATTTGTTAAGATGGCTTTAAGTGTTCCAAAAGCATAATCGGTATCACTATCAACTACACCATTAACAAATATTTTAAAGTTGTTTCCTTCTTTCTGGTAAGTCAACGTGTAGTCTGTATTGGGTAAAAGAACTATGCTTCCAGTCATTGCAGAGTTTCCACTGTTCCCTACCAATTCAAATCTTGCGTAATAACTTCCAGCAGAGTAAACAAGTCCACATCTTATCGGTCCTACATTACTTGCTATATTTGAACCAAAGAAACCAATATTTGCTGAGGTATCTTCAAAATTACACCTGACGCTGACCGTGACATTTGTAGAGTAATCCAAAAAGCCCTTAACGCTATCGGTAACAGTAATTGAATCATTCCCATCAAAAGCCATCCCTTTACCCCATGGAGTATCTGTTGATATAGGATCGCCTGTTATAGCAAATCTCTTCTCAATATCTGATATGGAACTCAAGCTCTCTGTGAAGCTCACCCCTGCTTGTTCTAGTCTTTGTATCGGACCTGCATGGCAAGTAGTTACCAACATTAAAGCCAACACTCCTATTATTAGTTTTTTCACTACATCTCCTCTGTTGGTTCTTGAATTGGAAGAGCCTTTATTCTCGCTGATACTACCTTATCAAGTAAAGGCCTTATACTCGCACCGTCTACTCTTTCAACTCCGTTAGGTAGATTCTTCTGCACATAATCAACACAAGATTGAAGTCCTTGTTTCTTTATCTTTGGTAATCTTACTCTCTGTTCGTCAACATTCTCGCCCATGTTTGCAGATACGAAGTTTGTTACTACTGACTCTACACTTTCTACCTGAGATTCAGAAAGCGCAACACTCTGGTATCCCTCTGTCCCAAACATATCTGCGTTTGCTACTGAACCTATTGCCATAATCATTATTAGTATCGCTATCTTTTTCATCTTGGTTTCTCCTTTAGTTATCGCCCTATAATAGCAAGAACAGTGTATGTGCCGTCCGTTCGTGCTGTAATATTTGCTCTGACATATTTGTATTTTCTGTTCTCAATAACTACTTCTGTTGTTCCGTCTGCTGATACGGTAGTTGTGTCTACATCCACATAGTTCGTACCATCTAAACTTGACTGTATCACTACCGTTCCACCTGTTGTTACACTTGACGCTATGATGTGAAATGTCATTTTGTTGTAGCCTGATACATTTACATCTGCACTTGCTCCTGTTGCTGTTACCGCATTTAACAAAGGACTATCGATATACTCAATTGTTTGAGATAATTCAGGCGCTATATTAACTACATTATTTGAATTTTGTGAATAGTTATAGCTTGCGTCTCTAGCTTGTCCATATTCATTATAGTTTGCTCTTACCGCATCCCCATCTGCGACTGCCGCAGGAACTGCTGTTTCTGCATATTGCCCTTGCATAACAACTTTACTAGGTGCCGCTGAATCATGTGTGCCAGAAGTGTTGTCTATATTTGCCGCAGTTTGATCGTCTGTTGCAATAGTTACTCTTTGTGTTGCACTCCCTATTGTCCCGGCTCCAACATCTACTGCATTCCCTCCAATTTCAGAAATGTTTATATCTCCTGTACCACTTCCACCACTTGTTGTGATTAAATAGCCATTACTATCACATCTTAATCTTTTAGCGTCATATCCTGTATCACTTGTTGCACCATACAGAGACATGCTTTTTGTATCGCTTGACATGCTTTCTCTCTTGTCTAATGCGTTTGCTACCCCACAAACTAGCAATAACACAAGAAAAATACTTAACACTTTCTTCATTTCTTCCCCCTTTTTTAAAATATTACCTTTGTAAACCCGTATATATTACTTATTGACCCTATTCCACATTGTCCTTGAGTGTTATCCCCACAAGTTAAGACTGTCCCATCTGTCATAAGTATTTGTAAATTGCCTATGGAAGAAGACCCACAACAAGAAATATCACTTACTTTTGACGTGTCTATTGTTGATATAGCTACTGCTGTTGATATTGATGTTACATTTCCTGTTCCTAACTGTCCATTACCATTATACCCACAAACGTAAACTGTCCCATCGCTTTTTAACGCACACAATGAAATATAATATGCTGGGGCAATAGCCCAACTCCCATAAAAGAACGCTTTGGTTATCCCACTAAGACCAGGATTATATGGAGTTGTTATTTGGGTTGTAGCTCCATTACTGCATTCTCCATAACCGTTATATCCCCATGTACGGATAGTTCCATCATTCATTATGCACCCTCTCGAACCTCCTATATGGGTAAACGCCCCAAAAACACTGTCTACTGTTGTCATTCCACTTATCGCTGTTGGAGTTAAAACATCAGTTGTTGTGCCGTCTGCACATTCATAATTCCCATTCTCCCCACAAGAATACAACTGCCCTGATGAATTGATAAAATACGAATTATACCCATAAGCATATATCTTTGATATACTAGATAAAGTTGCTATCTGTGTGAACGTACTTAGATCAGCAGTTCCGCCTTGTCCTAATTGTCCACTAACGTTATATCCGCAACTGTATACTTCTCCTGATGAGTTTAAAAGCAACGCATGTGGGGCATAAGTAGTACAAGCGACATCACTCCAACTTCCTGAAACCTGTACTGGACTTGTTCTGTTTGTTGTGTCTCCTTGTCCTAACACTCCTTGCCCATTATATCCCCAACAATATACATCCCCATTAGTTTTTAATGCGAAAATTGTTACCCCGTTACTATGATAGCCTCCTGTTACTGCCAATTTACTAACCCCTGATATTGACACTTTTTCGAAAAACCCTCTTGCTGTGGTGTCTCCCAGACCAAGTTGCCCAAAAGAATTTCCCCCACAACTATATACATCCCCTGCTGTTGTTAAGATATAGGCACTATTATAAGCATAATAAACCTTTGATACTGTTGCTAATGCAAACGAAGATACTGGTAAAACTCTATCCGTTGCAATTTCTCCACAACCTAGATTCCAACTTACATTGTTTCCAACACTTCTAACTGTCCCATCTGCCATTATATACATGGCATACCCTAGATTACAGTTAGGCTCGGCTAAGGAAGATACTTTGTTAGTGTTTATGAAGTTCGTAATACTATCTGCAACTTTTAGATTATCACTCGCATCAAGCTTAATTGTGTCATCGTCAATCTTATCTTCAAGATATTCTGCCGTGTCCCCTGAATCAACTTTTATCTTCCCATCATTCAAATTAGAAAACTTAACTTTCTTCTTTGCATTCGATGCCGCTGAATCCTCTATGACGAATATATCGTTGTCTGCTAGCGTTGTTTTCTCTGTTAAGGCGTTGATGTCTATCCTTGACATTAAAGTCCAGCTACCGGCACTTTTGCACCCATATAGGTTGCCTGTGTCATTAGCATAGAAGATATCCCCAAATCCGGGAGTTACAGGTATGTTTGCGTATGTATCTGTTGAAAATGTCGCACCATATGAAGTTGTTGTTACTGTTACATCATCCCAATAAAGTCCGTTAGTTGAATCCCCTGCAATATATTTCTTTGTGCTTTCTGTTGGAGGAAAAGTCAAATTTGCTGTTTCTGTTATAGAATACTGTATCGACCTTGTTATTGAATCTTTAACCTGTTGAACCTGAATTTCAAGTTTATCAAGAGCATTCTCGACTGTCTTAGCATGGAAAGAATCATTTTGTTCGAAATCTGCCGCTTGTGTATACGGAGCATTACTTTCTATCACAAAATAATAATCACTCGAATACGTTGCAACTGTGGTTACATCCCCACCTGTTTCGTTCCCTACTCCACTAACAGTATAATCTGTGTCAACTGTAAGAGTTGTTTTTACTCCACTTGTAATGTGTTGGATATATACTGTTATCTCTGTTTTAACAAATATTTTCCAACCGTACGCAAAAACAGTTTGTGAACCATCACAAGTATATTGTTCAGGCGTGTATTGTGTTGAAATTGTCATCTTTCCCCCTTTAGTATTTCTTTTTCTTTTTTGGTTTCTTTAATTTGTCTAAAACTAAAGTTCTCCTAAGCTTATCAATAGTTTTTTTCTTCTCGGCATCTGTTTTTTTCTGATAATCTCTTGTTTTTATCAAGAAAAACACCTTATTAGCATATTGTCTTTGTCTTCTAGCAACTTCTTGTGGAGAATATTCCCCTCGTGGTGTTGATACCACAGGTCCTTCCCCTGCTGTATATAGTCTATTGAACTCTAAAACAATATCGTTTGTAGTATCATCTTTAAACCCAAGAAAAGTTGAACTTTGTATATCTCTTCCCATAAAATCATATTTAGTTTCTTTAGGGAATACGGCATTATATAAATCATAAGACAAAACAGAAGGCAAAACTCTAACTTTAGCCCAATTCATCATATCTTTGCTAGTGAACCCTAAAGATTTCAATGCTTTATTTAAATCAGAAGAAGAGGCTACTTTGACAACTTTTTGTGTTAATTCAGTTGCTTCTTTAATTCCAGGAGTTTCTGCTAAAGCTCCTGCCATGCCTTTTAAATATCCTATAATAGCACCATTCCCTCTTGCTCGTGATTGTCTAGCTGTCATTATTGCCGCTAAAGGAACATTTATGATAGGCAAATATCGCATTGGAATCCATTTGCCTCCAATTCTAATAGAACCTGCATTAGCACCTCTTGCTCTTGCTAAAGCGTATTCTTTCCCTGTTAAAGCAACATAAGGAGCTATATAGTCGTCATCATCAAACATTGCCGCTAAAAGCATAACTGCACCTGTGAATCCTAAATATCGTATCAAATCATTAACACCTTTATACATTTCAACAGAACGAGTTTCAATGTTCTCTGTTTTCGAAGCATTGTTTATAGCAACAAGTGCTTTAGCCACACCATACCCAGATGCCGTTTTAAGACCTTCACTTATAGTTGTTGCCGCTATCTTAGCAAATGGGATAATTACTTTCCCGAAATTAACGTTTTTAACTTTTAAAAGTTTTCTTAATCCTACAACTTTATCAGAAAGTCCATCAGGTTGTGTATTATTCATTCGATGTGCATCCAAAATCCCTGCTTGTCTGATTAAAATAGCCTTATCATCTTTAGGATTAAAATTATAACTTTCTTTTAGAAGTTGCGTTGCTCGTTGTTCTTCTGTCATGCCTTTAGGAAGTTTACCTCTCATTGCTTCCATTCTTGCTATTTCATTACTTAGCATTGTTGCTGTGTCTGCTCTTCCCATATTAGCAAATAAAGTATCAGACCCACCTGCAAACCATTTTGGAGCTAAATTAGCAGTTTTAGCTATCTTCCCCAAAATACTTGCTAACTTTTCTTGAAATCCTTTAGCATCTTTGAAATTTTTAGAGACTGCTTTGCCTACTTTTTCCCCAAAGAAAGTTTGTCCTTCGCTCAAGTTCTCCATTCTTGCTATACTATACCCAGTTTTATGATATATTTTCAACGCCATAGCAGTTTGTTTTTTAATAAAAGTCCTCATTTCTTTGTTAGGGATTATCCCTGATAGTTTTGCTTGCATTTTTTCTATTACAGAGCTTTGCATATCAGCATCATTCATATTACCCGAAACAAGTCTTTTAACAATCGCTCTTTCAATCGCAGGAATAGTTTGATATACGAAACTATTCTTCAATAT